>VOFD01000196.1_pt1 | contig 318476 bp, 285 predicted proteins | sample 5384101 | NCBI WGS metagenome assembly VOFD01 (sample SAMN12384723, study PRJNA508395) | human gut metagenome | isolation source: healthy gut C | host: Homo sapiens
AAGGCATGAGGATAGTCGGATGCCGCTTTAATTACTTTTTGCCTACGCTTTTCAAACGCTTTTTCCTCTGCTATTATAGCTTCAAACGCAAGTATTTCTTTTTCATGGGATGCTATATATGATTTGTCGCTATAAGTAGGTTCAAAGTCAAAACATTGAGAAAGAGTACCTACGATTTGTTTACCTTTCCACCTACGAAATGCTTCCGGGTGGTTATTAACCAAGTTTTTATATTTAGATATTACATCTGGATTAAAAATACCTAATATACTGTCGAACAATCCCATATTTACCGAATTAAGGTTAGTATTTCATTAGGTTTTACAATGGCGTGAGAATAGCCGGAATGGAGCAACTCCCCTTTTTCTTTAGTACCCCAAAAACAAGCAACACTTTCTATTCCGGCAGCATTAGAAGCTTCGATGTCTATTACTCGGTCTCCGAAAGAGATTGCATCCTTAGCCGATACACCCATCAAATCAAGGGCTTTCAACATTTGAGCAGGATGTGGTTTAATGGGGTTCGCATCATGATACGACACTATATGTTGAACTGGCAGATTGTAGTGAGCGACAATCTTTTCAACGTATGGTCTTGGCGAGGTGCTGACTATTGCACATGGAATATGATGTTTTCTTATAACCTCAAGAACTTCAGCTATTCCGTCATACATGACCGTTTCAGGAATACGCTTGTAAGCTTCTTGCCAATTCCGATTATGACGCAAGGATTCCAAACAGGTAGTGTCAACCAGAGTGAGGTCTAAATCAAAAATTACGCTTTTCATACCTCAATCGAATAATGATGGTTGCACTGGTTGTAAACTAGTCTTATGCTTATTCTCTATTTGGAATATGACATCTTCTATTCCGGTAGATTTTAATGGGTAAGCACCTTTATCTTGTACAAGCATAAGATTCCCTTGTACCTTTTCATGTGAGCTATCAGCGGAATCGCGATATACTACGGCAAACAGTTCTTCAACAGATGAAGTTCGTTGGCGTATTGCTTCCGATAATCTTCGTCCCGTTTTGTAATGATGGGCAAGAAGTATTCCGTTTCATTTACCGGATATTTGTCAAGAATCTCTTGCATACACCTTTCCCATTTGATGAACAACTGTTGTCCCGTCTTCCGTCTGCGATAGGAAAGAGTGCCATTCTGCAAATCCTTCTTTCTCAGATAAGCCATGTCGATGAACGACATTCCCCTTGTGTAGAAACAGAACAGGAACATATCACGGGCATAATCAAGATTGGGCTTCAATGACAAGTCCAGTCCTTTGATTCGTCTGATGTCATTGAGCGACAAGGCTCGTTTCATAGTTTTCTCCACTCCCGTGTAGACGGACTTGAACGGATGCCGTTGCTCCGTCAATCCATCTTCCACCGCACGGTTATAGACGGCTTTCAGAATACGCATATAGAAGGATATAGTATTGGGCGTATTTCCCCTACCTCAAATAAGCCTCGTATTCCGCAAACAAATCCGCATTAAGCTGGTCAAACAAGACATCACTGTCATTCATAAAACCGCTGAAACTTCTGAGAGCGGCTGTATAAGTTTCCGAAGTACGTATCTTCCCCAGGCGTTTCAATCTCGCTATCTGCTGTCTGATGTAAGCGTTAAACGACAGTTCTTGCCTGTTGTTATGAAAGCGCATGATTATATCGTCCGCAACGAATGTGCCGGATTGGGATAACGTATGTATGATTTTGTTCAGCCTCTCCTTGTCCCACTTGATGCGTGAACCGATTGAAAGCAGATAATTGTTCCTCTCTTGTCCTGTTGACATATGGTGTAAGACAACCGTTTCAGAATGGCAATCCCATTCCGAAGCGAAAAGTTTATACTCTGTGTTTATCTGTCTGACCACACGGTTGTGGATGACCTGATAGTAAAGTGTGCCCTCCCTGCCGTTCACGGTGGATGGGCGGAACTTGACCTTTACCGATGCCATATCAGTCGGATTTTGATTGTTCCCACTTAGCCCACATCTCCCTTGAAAGCTCTACAATCTCCCGGCTCAATTTCACAAGATCGATGGTATAACTCTCCAGTTTGTAAAGCAACGCCATCGCCTTCTTCTCCGAAAAATGGTAGCGCAGCTCTTTGACTACCTGATTGTAGTTCGTACCGATGGCACGGAACTGTGCGTGGAAGTCGGACAGCTTGGTCGTGTAGTCCACCATCGTCTTGTTCACTTTCAGCACCTTGAACTTCTGCCCGAAGAAGTGCGCCTTCAGGAAGACGGCTTTCGCGTACACCTCTGATTCCTCGTACATCGTGAGAAACCTGTTCCATTCCTCATCATCGAAGCGCACCATCACGCAGTGATGTCATCCCGATAGGCATCGAGATGCAAGCGGACAAGGTTCTCTATCAATCCCGATGCGCTCATGCCCTTTCCTCCTAGGTAGCGGACAACCCTGTCCAGTTCGTCACGCACCGTCTCACTGACGAACACGGGCTTGCGGTTGATAATCTTTGGGACTTGGAGATAGGTGGCGCGGTAGTCCTCCAACGACAATCTGCGCTGCTTGCCACTTACACGCTTCTGCGGCATTGTCACTTTTCCGGTCGTCACACCAGACGGTTCATCCGTCATAGCGGTCTCTGTTTCCTCCGTGACGGTATTGCCGGGCTGCCCCAGTTCAGCCGGTTCCAGACCGATACGCCTGTAGAAGTCATCCATCGACTTGGGGCTGTAGGATTCCCTGCGCCCCATCTTTTCCACGATTTCACGAGCTTCCTGCTCTGTGATGTTTGGTTCTCTCTTCATTGTAAAAAAATAAATAGATTAAGTTATTGAATGTGGTCTTGGTCAGTGCCTCGACCGATTATCGGGAGCAAAGTAAGATGCTCCAGTGCAGTCAGTCAAGCACTTGGATTCTCTTAGGCAATTTTGTGCCGTTCTGCAAAATGGTGATGGAAACAGCGGTGAGGACTTCTACGATTTGCCGGAGATGAATAGCGGAACGGATAAAGGTGAGATAAAGGGCAAGTTTGATTTAAGCCCTTATCTTTACTCTTGCCGCATTCCTAATTTCCGGAATCAAGGGGATTAACACCACTTACAACGTGTGCCAACCTCTACCACCCTGTGCCACATACTACCAGTAATGGTAATATCCATTGTCAGGTATCGGATTATGTCTTTCTTTGTGGCAAAAGGAATAACAGCAGTCCTAAAAGGCGGAGAGGAAATCATGGGACATAGGCTTGCTCACAGGGAATCGACAAACGATAACCCGGACAAACGCTACCATATCGGCGCAACACGCTGCCACTTTTGGAAATGTCATTGCCGGACAGTAAATTATGTATTCCTTTGCAGCAAAAGAAACAATAACAACAAAGAAAGACAATATGGAAATCGTAGCAATCGAAAGAAAAACCTTCGAGGAACTGGTCGCCAAGTTCGACCGTTTCGTCCGCCGTATGGATGCCATCTGCCATCGGCACGGAGAAAAGAAAATGAGCGAGTGGATGGACAATCAGGACGTGTGCCGGATGCTCAACATCAGCCCACGCACGTTGCAGACACTTCGGGATAACGGCACGTTGGCATACTCGCAAATCAATCACAAAACCTACTACCGTTCCGAAGATGTGAAACGTATCGTCTCCATCGTGGAGGACAGGAGAAAGGAAGCGAGGTTCAAAGGCAGGACAATCTGATAACCGAATAGAGTAATAACAATAATCCCACTAAATCCAGAGTAATATGAACGAACTGATTAACAAAGACAGCGAGTGGATAATCCACTTCATGGGCAGCCTCGACCGCCTGCTGGACAACGTAGAGCATCTGACAGCCAACTACCGCCCGACATTGGATGGAGAGCGTTTCTTTACCGACAAGGAGGTGTCGGCACGGTTGAAGGTGAGCCGCCGGACACTTCAGGACTATCGCAATGAAGGGCGTATCGCCTATATCCAGTTGGGCGGCAAAATCCTCTACCGTGAATCCGACATCGAAAGGATGTTGACTGAAAGTTACCGCTCTGCCTACCGACAGGCTGCAATCTGATTTTCTTGAAGGAGCGCAGTTTGCCGTCTGTCCTATGATTGCGGAGCAATAGGATTCCAGCAAAAAGAAAAGGAACGGCTTACAGATGAAGCACCGATATCTTGCTTCGTCTGTAAGCGGTTCCTTTCTATTTTCTGATTTTCCGTTAGTCGCTTGTTTCCGTTGCCGGATGCCTTTCAAGCGTGTGGCGGGCAGTGACAAGGTTTTCGGGTTGAATACGCTCAAACTCGTTTGAGGAAGATTCTGCCCGAAACGGCATCGCCGCCTGACCTTGCCTCTGCGTCATAACCATACGCTACCTTTGCATCCGACATCGGTAACGAGTGGCTGGCGGAATGGACTTTTAACAACATTTTATCGGGTTGAAAAAAACTCATCTCTTTGCCGATAAATCTTATCCATTAAATATTTGAACATCCTATGATCTAACTCACCTCCACAATTCATCATAACTTCCTCTGTATCGCGCATCAATTTTGCATATTCTCGATCTGCTTGTTCGATATCCATTTTCAAGGAAGAAATCTTATCTAATCTATTAACAATTCTTTCATATTCAATAGCTGCAATAGAACTACGCCTTGATATACCTTTTCGTCCCTCATGTACAATCATTTCCATCATCATTTTTAGGTCATTCATTTGTGAACGCATAACATCTAAGGCAAGCACTTCTTTGTTGGAGTTGTCAAGATTAGGTATAATTGCTGGAGAGCTTAAAGCCATTAACTTTACAATAGAATTTATATTCCCCGAATCCCCTTCTGCGGCTTTAGTCGCTTCAATAGCTTCTTGTAGTTTTTTTTGACTTTCCAAGACTTCATGATATTTCATCTCTTTTGAGTATTCAAGATATCTCAAAGGGGCTATATCGAATATTTTAGGCGTACCTTTTTCTTGTATTAAAACGACAGGTTTATCAAATGCTTGCCGTATTCCCAATTCAAACAACACATTGGGGTTACGTGTACTTAAATCACAAACAGCTATTGGTGCATCTATAAGTTTTTTCAGTATATCTAAATGGATAAAGTTGGTTTCCTTTACTTCATCAGCTCTTATTGCAGTATACTCTGTTTTGTCTATTGCAGGTTTTATAATATCGTCATAAACATGAGCAAAATGTCCTTTCTCATATCCATCACAATCAGCAATAGGCATGAGTACAAAACAGTTTTTGTTTTCGTCCTTTGCCATATTGAATTGATTTTATCTGCAAATATACAAACTTTATTCGAGAATATATTATGAGACAGTGATTTATATGCTCGCAAACTGCAATATTTGCTCGTGAAATTCTGCAAACTACGTCATAAAGTCTTGTTCCCAAGCATTCTTCCATCTTTTGAGTTTTCAATCAATAGTTTCCGTTGCTGGATGCCTTTCAAGCGTATGGTAGGCAGTGGCAAGATTTTCGGGCTGAATACGCTCAAACTCGTTTGAGGAAGATTCAGCCCGAAACGGCTTTGCCGCCTGACCTTGCCTCTGCCGTCAAAGCCATACGCTACCTTTGCATCCGACATCGATAACGAGTGACTGGCGGAATGGATTTCAACTATACCATAGGTTGTTACCTCTGTTACAGGAAACGAACGGCGTAAACGGTGTTTTCTCTCTTGGTGGTTCTGATTCCATTGATTACAAACCGTCTGAGCGATACACTTTCTTTACTGCATATCCTGAATGCAACGGCTATAATCATTTCAAGGTTATAAACATCATAACTGATGCTGTCCGGTTGTTTGATATACTTCCTCGTTTCAACTTCGTTCAGCTCCTTGTTTTTGTATATGGAATGAATCGCCTTGCGAACATCACATGAGAACACTCCGAATAAGTCGGCAATCTCAAATTGCGTCATCCATACAGGTGCGGTCGGCATAGTGACTGCACCCATTTCACTGATTGTTATTATTCCTCTATCCATAATGCTTACGTTTTTTTAGTTGTCTGTTCTTTTTTCGTCAGCCGATTGTTTTTTCCTGCGTTCCATCAGCTTGTCCATATCCTTGGAGATTTTATCATCGGTTATCCGTGCATATCCTTGAGTTGTGCGGATATTGGAATGTCCCATCATCTTGGCGATACTCTCAATCGGTATATCCGCTGAAATCAGAAAAGTGCCGAAGCTGTGTCGACTTTGGTGATAGGTCAAGTTTTCCTCTTTCCCTATGGTTATTCCCAACTCGTGAACCTCAAACCACAGGGCATCACGGTTAGGAAGAGGAAACACGGGCTTCTCGTCATCGGTCGTGTTATACAGCGACAATATCCGCTCCGCTATGGGATGTAAGGGTATGAACGCTTCCACCTTTGTTTTCTTGCGGTTGATGCGGATGTAGCGTCTGCCCTCCGCATTTGTCCCGATATGGTGGGGATGCAGCAATTGTATGTCCGCATACGCCAGTCCGGTCAGGGTCGAAAAGATGAAAGCCCGTCTTGCCAGTTCCATCCGCTTGTCATACATCGGGGTGGAAAGTATCTTCTTGAACTCCTCACGGCTGATATACCTGTGCCTTGCTTCCGGCTTTGGCTTCATACTCCAAGTCCTCACAGGGATTCACACGGATAATCTCCTTATCGACTGCAAGATACAGCAGGCGGTTCAACCAATGCAGGCAATGGTTGGTTTGGGAAGCCCCGAAATTCTTGCATTTCTTCAAGTGGAATTTGTAGGACTTACCGAAGTCCTCCGTCACTTCTTCAAGGGGAATGTCCTTTTTACCGATGGACGTTAGAAAATCCGTCAGGTACTTCTGATAATACATTGAACTTCGACAGGAAGAAGTCGAGTCTATTTCTTCGGAATGTTTCTTCAAACGCTCCCTTTCCCATTCCCCCATTTGCAGGAGGGTCGTCGGATGGATGTTGTTCAAGGTGATATGGTTCTTCAAAATCTCGGCACTGACCACACCTTGCGATTTCAGTATCTCATTGTAGGCTTCTTCCGTCAGACGCAGGTATTCCCGTAAGCGGTTGTTCTCCCGTATAGTTTTTATCTCATTCTTCTTGCTGTTCCAGTATTCCGGTCGGCAATAGATACCTGTGCTTATGGCGGTCTGCTTTCCGTCAATGGTTATACGACAAAGTATGGCAGTCGTACCGTCAGCCTTTACCTTGTTGCGGTTAATGTAGGGCAAAAGTGAAAATGTGCTTCGCATATCGTTTTCTGTATTAAATGGTTAAAGAACTAATTGAAAATCTTTGGTGGCTTCTATGAACTTGTCCATATCCTCGAAAAGTTTCTTCGGGCTGACACGGGCATAGACCTGTGTCGTGGCAATGTCAGAGTGTCCCAGCATCCTGCTGATGGTCTCAATAGGCACACCTGCTTCAAGCGTAATAAGCGAGGCGAAGCTGTGCCTCGCCTGATGGTAGCACAAGTCGTCCTTGATGCCTGCCAGTGCCGCCAACGCTTTCATATGTCGTCTGAGATTTGACCAACGAAGTAAAGGGAACAAGGTTTCCCTTGTCTCGTCCTTGTATTTTTCAAGCAATGCCAACGCTTCGGGAAGGAGCTTCACACTCGCACGGTGTTCGTTCTTTTTCCGGCGGTATTTCAGCCACAATGCCCCGCTGTCATCCGTGTACAGGTTCTCGTCCGTGATGGAAACCACATCGGCGTATGACACGCCCGTATAGCAGGCGAACAGAAAAAGGTCACGTGCCAGCATATGGGATTTTCTGTAAGCAGGTATTTCCACGTCTCGGATTTTCTCGAACGATTCGCGGCTCAGTGCTCGCGGTGTCCTTTCCGATTGCCGGGGCAGGGCGAAATGTTGGAAATGGCATTTTCGGAATACCCCTTCTTGTAGGCAAGGTGACATATCTTCTTCAGGATGGCAAGATGATGGCGGACGGTATCAATCGCATACCCTTTTTCTTTCGTAGCGAAAGCCTGATAGTCGTGGATGAACTGTTCTGTCAATTGTCCGAATGCCAAATCCCTGACCTTGTACTGATATTCAATGAACTCAGCAAGTGTCAGACGCATATAGTGATAACTGGGGTAAGTTCCTTTTGCCCTGTCTATGCCGATACGGGCTTTGAGGTCGTCACAGACAACATCCGTCATTTTCATGAGGGTCATTTGCGTTTCCATGCTGCCTTGAAAGAGGTTTTTCACATCGGTAGCATCAAAATCAACCTTGCGGTTCACAAGGTTGTCAAAAGCATTGTTTACCGCTAACAGTAACTTTTCAATCTTAGCATTGATCTCAACCGCTTCCTTGCTTTTGCCGTTCAGACGGCTTTCACGTGGATTCCATAATTCGGGAGTGCAGGACAGTTTGCATCCGAACTGTGCCATTGTCCTGTTTACCGTAATGCGTCCCATGATGGGAGCTTTTCCCGACTTGTCCGGTCCGCTCTTTTTGAGGTAGAGCAATACCTTGAATTTTTCTACTTTCATACGCTTATACTTTTTAGTGCAAAGTTACTTGCCATATAAGCGTTCCTTGATATGCAAAACACTGTGTATGAGTGCAAATAAAACGGTGAGGATTTCTTTTCATCGCCTACCGTTACCTGTTTTTGTTTCGGTAACCGCCCGGCTAACGGTTTGGTAACTGAACAACCTCAATATTCTGTTGTCGTTTGCATTTTCTCCACTTGGCAGAATACTGAAACATCGCTCATTTCAAACGACTTACGTTTAATCTTTACCTATTCGCTTTTTACTTGCTTCGCCTTGTATATTCCATATGGCCCGGCATACGTTCGCCACTCTTTCACTAGCTCTTGGCATTGACTTGTATACAGTATGTAAATTACTAGGACACAAGAACATCATCTCCACACAAGTATACGCAAAAATCATCGATGCTAGTAAAAGACAGGCAATAGACCGGTTTAATGGCGTGTTAGACGCATGAGACGGATATTACTTCAGATTCGTATGGCACGGATCAAGAAAGATACTTCTCCCCAAGATCCGTGTCATCCGCTATAGTTTCAGTCCGCAACTGGCTTATCAGATCAGAGACTTTGTATTATTTCCAACGAAAGCCCCGTGCATTCGGCGATTAATGAAAGATCGACACCGGCTTTCTTCATGTTACGAGCATTGCGTAGGGTAGCCAAACGCTCACCTTCTGCTTTACCTTTTGTTTCCACCTCCTCCACGGCGTACTCCATCGTGGCCTTCCAGTCACGGTAGATCTTCAGATTCTCATCGTACGTCGCACGCTCCTTGGGGGATAAGGCATTCACATTCGCTACGTCGAGCATGCGTCGGAAGTATGCCTCTTTTTCTTTAAATGGGGACATATCAAATAGATTTCATATTCTTCAACATAAATTGTTTTTTTCCAACGGAGTCTCGCCCTGACGGGAGATCATACGGCAAATGTAATAAAAACCTCGATTAAAGAAGTAACGTTGAGGGTAATTAATACTACTGAGTTGTTACTTCCCTTCACACAACAAAAGCCTAATCAACTAAAGAATACCCCCCTATAACCATTCCCCAATAGAACTTAGAAATTTATTATTCGGGACAATGATCGCTTGCGTGTTCGCGGCGTGTTCAAACGAGGATGATCCTATCCCTAGCGTGGATCCGACACCTACACCGGAAGCAGGAACCGCTGATCTTACGATTGTGGTGAAAAACTTAACAAAGAGCACACAGACAAAAGCCGGCGAGGATGAGAACGCCAAGGAAGGCGAAGCTAAGATTTACAATTTATTTGTAGCCCTTTATAATGAAGACGGAACATTCTTACAAGTTAGTGATCTTACAGCTAATGAGGATGAAGAGGTTACTGATTCAAACAATGAGATTCAGTTTAAGGGATTAAAGGCTGGTGCTTCTTATCGTGCTTTGGCTTTCGCGAATGTTCCAAAGGATGCTCTTACCGCAACCGCTAACTCTTTTGAGTTGACATCTGCTTACTATGTCTTTTCCGGAGAAGGAGCGAATGGGTTACCTATGAGTAGTGGTATTAGCCCTAAATTCACTCTTGCCGAAGGTGAAAATTATTATGGTTACTCAAACACTACAGGAGGACACAGTATTGAATCTGGAAAACCTTTAGGATTAATTAGAAATGTGGCTCGTGTGGAATTGAATGCCCTTGATTTGGATATGACTAAAGTCAAGGTTGATGGTAGTCAAAAATACAAATCAGGAACGATTAAGTTTGTGCCTAAGGATGTTTTTGTATTACATGGTCGTACAAAAGCTAAGGTGGCAGACCAAAGCCAAAGTAATACAGAGTGGTTCAATCTGCCAGATAAGGTTTGGGGTAATATTGCCACTACTTATGAAACTGCTGATGGAGATGATTATTATTCCGGGACTAACTCTAGTAACTCATTCGGCCGTTTTGCTGGAACTGTCGATGCTGCTAATTATATAAAGGCATTGAGTACAGCAGAAACAACATATACTCAGAATTGGGATGGTACTGCTATTACCGGAAGTAAAGCAATTACTCTTGCTAATTCTTTATATTTTTATGTGTTGCCTAATGATCAGACAAAAGCGGCCAGAGAACAAGAAGATCCGGAAGAAGAAGGCCAGGCTTTCGTCTTGGATAAAACAACTTTGGCATCCGAATTGGTAATCAGTGGTGAAGTTTATATAAAAGCTATAATGAACGATAACACATCTTGGACATTCGGCGAAGAGAGTACTCCTGTATTGCGCTATTGGCCGATAAAGATTGGTATCGATGGATTAGATAGTGAAGACACATATTATGGTCAGGTACATAGAAACGTGGTTTATAACATTTCTGCTACTATCGCAGGTAATGGTTATGCAGATCCTACTCTTCCTAAGGGGATCCTACAGCTGACTTGTTTGTAAAGACAATGGTTATGAACTGGGGTACAGCCACTCAAGCTCCTGTTATCGAATAATACTTATTCTTTGAATAATAATCAAAAGGCATTCTCTATCAACAGGGAATGCCTTTTGTTATAATATATATATCAATGTCCGTTGGCTGAATTAGAAAGTTAAAAGATTTATGTTTAAGAAGTTGTTCTCCCCGGACACGCACCAGACATCGTTCTATGTGTAAATAATCTAAATCATCTACCATATCTACCATTATTTATGTAATTTTTTGATTGTAAATAATTTATCTTGTGGTGGTAGATAGTGAACATCTACCACTACAAACTTCGATCTACCATCATTAGGTTACCAGAAAGATTAGCACGAACAATTACCACTAACGATAAATAATGTATAACATTCTGTATTTCAATAAATAATAGTTTTTTGCATAGAAAAACAAAAGTTTTGCTATAGAGAAACTTTTGTTTCTTTAGTATGAAATAAAAGTTTCTTCAGTATGAAACCACTAACTTCACCTATTGAAACTCTTATTGGCTTTAATCCCTTTGTCTGTCTCTTATAAAATCGTATAATACTAAATATACGAGTCCGCAAGCTTGGGAAGTGATTTTTTTTGCGTTTCCCATTAAAACATGGTAGATGCAGAATGAAAATTGTAGATGTTATTCCATCTGCAACCACTATATAACATATTTATTTACAATAAGTATGAGGTTGAATGGTAGATATTGTAGATATTCTCATGAAATAATATTCCGGCTCTTAGGTTCAAGACATATGGGATCGCCATCATAAGGAAAAAAGATAGTAAATTTTGTAGTCTCCGGATCAATTTATAACCAGAATTATACATGCAAAAAAGGCACTCCCGATAAAAGGAATGCCTTTTGGACGTTATTCAAAGAATAAGTATTATTCGACAACTGAAGATTGATTTGCGCTACCCCAATCAAGAACCTTTGTCTTAACAAACAACTCAACAAAGTCTGTTGGAGGAACAGTAGGATCATCATATCCTCTACCGGCTAAAGTTGCGTCAATACTGTAAATTATATTACGATGGATCTTTCCATCCTTTAAATACTCAGCCGTAGCTGCTGCCATTTCATTCGTCGCAGCAATTTTAATAGGCCAATATGCTGTTTTCTCCGCATAGTTGTATACTGCATCACTTCCGCTCTTTTTAGCATTTTCGAGCTTATAAGTACCTTTAACTACAATTTCAGTTGCAAGATCCTCTGGTTTGAAATTTTCAGCACCATTCATTTCACGAGCAGCCTTAACTTGGGGATTTTCGAACACATAGAATTTAGGGGCGATTGTGATAGTCGCAGACACACCATCTTCAGTTGCGATATTCTGTACCAATGCGGTGGCTGGTAAACTGGCCTTGTATCCTTCAATAATAGAACCTCTCATATTCGTAAACATAGCGTCATCATTCACGAAATCTCCTCTATAACCTGAAGCATAATCTGTAGCATTAGCAGCATAAGTTGCGGACACATTACCCCATACGGTATTGCTAACGACATTCCACCAGCTATTGCCATTACCCATATCTGCTGCATTGGACTTCGTCCGCCCATGCATGATGAATACACATTCTGGTACAATCGTCGCAATTCCTTCAACGTATACATCTTTTGCAGCTCTAGTCATGTCTAAGCTAAGTCCCGTAAAATCAATGCGCGCTACATTTCTTATCAAGTACAAGGGATCTGCTACAAGAATATGTTCACCTTCTCCCGCTGTTTTAGTATATCCATAATAGTTTTTACCTGCTTGTAAAGTGAATGGATCAGACAAACCACTACTCATTGGTAAATAGTTTTCTGCGAATCCGGCAGCTGGCATCGTATATACAGGAGATACAAAGTTGTCAATTGTTGTACCAGCCAGTGAGATTTCAGGCATATTAGCAAATGCGATAGCACGTAATTGCGCACCTTCTGTCAGTCCGGCAAATTGAACCTCATCATTATCCGCAGCAGCATCCTCATTGGCAATATCAGAGGTTGAAGCGACAAGCGCTCCAGTTTCAGCATCATAAAGAGCAACTGTTAAGTTTGTAATTTTAGCTTCATTTTCAGTCTGTGTCCCCTCCGCTGCAGCTTTAGTCAAACTTCTAGCCACATTTTTCACAGAAATAGTCAGTGTTGCGTTATTTTCCCCTGTTTGCGGTTGATCCGGTCCTACGATAGGATCATCCTCGTTTGAACACGCCGCGAACGCGCAAGCGATCATTGTCCCGAATAATAAATTTCTAAGTTTCATATACATATAATTTTATGAGTTAATAAATCTTTTATATAAACCTTTCTTTCTCAATTGCTTTTTAAGTTTTCAGTCACATAACAAGAACTCTTTGTTCAAATCTTCCCCATGACCAATCTGTTGTTCGTTAATGACATTGCAAAGGTATTTGGACGATAAAAAAAAGTAAATAGGTGTTACTTTCATAAATAAGAGGTAAAACTATAAATTTTCATTCGGGATATTTTCGGGCTGATTAGCACCGTTGTAAGGCTATCAAAAAGAGGTTGAAAAATATCGTTTCAAAAAACAAATAAAAAATTTTGCCATTCCCCGACGATTATTCGGGAAATGGCAAAACGATTAATTCTTACCCGGCAGATACTGTGAAGGAGTGACGCCGTATTGTTCCGTAAAACGCTTACGGAAAGTGGCGGTATCGTTGAAGCCGACCATTTCCGAAACCTCTTGGATAGAGTATCGCTGCATACTGATCAGCTCGGCGGCTTTCTTCAAACGTACCATACGGGTAAGCTCCAATATACTACTATCCGAGTAGAGTTTTATCTTTCTATATAATGTAGGGAGACTCATGTTTAAAGAATCCGCCAAAATCTTCGCCTCAAAACTAGGGTCATCCAAATGTTTCTCGATCGTTGAGATAACCGCATCCATAAAAAGATTGGAAGGGGAATCATCTTTCTTTACCGTTTTCTCTCCCTCGGATGCGCACCTACAGGATTCGACGTATAGAAACGTCTCATCTCATCCCTACGTTTCAATAAACTGTTTACCTTACTTCGTAACACCTCTACATCGAATGGCTTGGTTATATAATCATCGGCGCCACATTCAATGCCAGCTATAACATCCTCACTCTCTACCTTTGCGGTTAGCAAGACAACCGGCACTTGCGCTAATTCTGGGATGCCTTTGATTTCACGACAGGTAGCAAGCCCATCTTTAACGGGCATCATCACGTCACATAAAATAAAATCCGGTCGTTCAACTCGCGCGATCTCTACACCCTCCTGGCCATTATGAGCTTCCGAAACATGATACTCACTGGCAAAAACATGACGCAGGAACCAACGGATCTGATCACTGTCATCAATCACCAACATTTTCTTCCCGGTTTCTTTCTTTTTCGGAACAACTTGGATCAACTCGGCGATCTCCTCCTTCTGCATCTCATTCAGCTTTACCAGATCACCATCCGGCTCGATGAATTCCACGGCACGTTCCATATAATGGCTTCTCCCCAATGGAATCAATATCGTATATTGGGTTTCCCGTCTCGTCCTCCGATGAAATTCCTTCGAAAATAGCGCCGGAAGATTCTATCATATCCACGATCTGTTTCAAACCCAAACGGGTACTTTCGCTTTCTCCTAACCCATCATCTTGGATAGAGAAAGAACAATAAGCCTTACCATTCGAGCGCACCACGGAAATATTGATCGAGATCTTTCCAAAGCGGTAGGTATTTTTTAACGCATTAGATAAAAGTACACGCAAGGCAAACTCCATCTTCCGACGATCTATCCAGACCCAAAGAACAGAGGTTTGGGTATTAATATGAAATTCCACATTATTCATGGCTATCCAGTCCACGAATAAATCACAAATCTGCTTTGTTATACTGATCATGTCATAACGAGCTATCCGAAGATGGTTTGCCACGTCATCTCCATGACGGGTATTTCGCAATTGCTCGATAAGGTCTTGAAGAGCCAAAGTATTACGGTAAGCAGACAATAATTGAGTCGCTTCACTAGAGTCAATATCATTTTTACGTTGCAACAACTCACTCAACGAACCAAGCACAAGCGATAGTGGAGTACGCATTTCATGAATCGTTTCAACAAAAAACGAATTATGGAGCTTTTCCATTTCCTCAAGGCGCTTTTTCAAATCCTCCCGTTCTACCTCATTATCCCTATTCCAATTATCAGTCTCACGGATTTTATTGACCAACATTTGTTGGATCTCCCGATTTTTACGCTTAACGCATCGACAGACCGAAGAAGCTCATCGTTTCTCGCCATAAGCTCACCACCTTTGGCAATATTCTCTTTCTTCAACCTATACATATAATAACTCAAAAAAGCTATTACACATATGGACACTATCAGTAAAATGATAAAAGGTAGAATTCCTTGAGAGCCCTCCATTGTATCATTGTTCGCAGCAATATAATGAGCTTCAACGAACAAGCCCCAAAATGCCATCATAAATTTCGCTTTAAAACCTTTTGATCTCATATCATTGATTATTAAGATGTTATTTATATAAAACGCCAGTAAAAAACGTTCGTTTAAATCTTGCGTTTTCATGTGCATAAATTATGAAGTCTCATTGATAATCATGTTATTTTTTATTATTTTTATCCAACTGAATAACTGAAATTTAAATAAAATTTTTGACCTTTGTAAGGCTGCAAAAAAGTTGAAGATAAAAACGCAAGATTTAAACGAACGTTTTTTACTGTCGTTTTAATAGACGTTAACAACAACTGCATTCCTATCACACAACAGAGGCAAGGCTATCAATAAGGACCAGCGATGATATATTTACCACTCAAATTGACAGGAATAAACCCATTAACATTATTTAATCATCATCCGAAACATGCATCAACAGAGGAATATAGAGGTATAATGATAGTTTTACCCACTTTTTTGATAAAAATACCCATCACAAAAGATACAACCTATGATTTTTATACATACATTTGCGATGTAGTGATAAGGAAAGACCGTTGAGGGGCGGTCAAAAAAACCAAGTCACTTAGATTAAGGGTAAAGCATATAAAAAGTAGGGTCATGAAAAGGGGTAATTTTTTCGCAAATTGCGTATTTGCGGTTTCTGTTATTTTAACAGTTTTGTCATTCTCCGCTTGCACGGATGATTCAAATGACGTAGTAGCAACAACAAGTGAGGTTATTGAACAAGCCGAAGTACCATTCTCCGTGGTATTAAAAGCAATGAATTCAGATGGTAACGACATTACGACCAAGGGAGAGGTGAATGGAGCTACATTATTTGTCTTCGATCAAAACAACGATTTCTTCGAGCAGATTAATGTAAACAAATCTACAATTTTATCTCGCCGGGCTATAGACATTAACTGTCCGAACAGTAATGACATAACCGTGATCGCATGGAGTGGAATCAATTCTGGAAACGAAGAGATTTCAAACATGAGCAAAGCCAATATTATATCCGATTTGCAAGTCAGCCTAAAAGAGAATAACGGCATAGCTAATATTCCGAGCGATTTGTTCTATGGACAAGTTACGCTTCATAAGAACTCTTCAACAAAATCCACCGTATCAAACGAATTACAAATCATTCGCAAAACTTCAATTTTCCAGCTTTCAACAAAAGGACTGATCAAGTATCTAGGGAGTAATGCCGGAAATTTTGAATATCGAATTAAAAATACAAAAAGCTCATTGGACTACAATGGCAACCCAACAGGAGAAGAGGTTGAATTCGCTTTCCCCGCTTCTTTTGACGAAAAAGGTAATTTGACAACAGAAACCCAAGCCATTTTTCCGGCTCAAAATATAACGGTAGAGCTTTACAAGGACGGCAATCTTATTTTTTCTAGCGAAAAAGACAAAAATGGAGAATTATTCGCTGCAACCCCCGGAAAACGCACCGAAATCACTTTCAAGTACTCCGGAGAAGTTTCGGCTAATATTACAATTGCTGACTGGGCAACCGTTATCCAACATATAACAATGAATTAAGATACCCTCAATTTTTATATGCTTTGGCGCACGTCACGAGATTAGAGAATTTCGGGCGTGCGCTGTTTTTTCTCAAAAACCGCATTCTCCGTGATAGGAATACCCATGATATTGACACGAACACCGTCTTAACTTTATTTAAATACTAACGAAAACCCGCTTCATCACAAGGTTCACTCCACCTGTTGATAGTTTTACACACTAAGCTGATATAAATACCGATCAAATAAAGATACAACCTATGAATATTATGAATATATTCGCAACAGACATTAGGGTAAGCATATAAAAATCACAGCAGGGTCACTACATAAACAAGGGTAACTAGATTTAAATTTTATATGCTAAACGCACGCTTCAGATGATTTCCGAGGCGTGCGTTATCTATATGATAGAAATACATTCTCCTATTGAGACAAATACCATCACTCAAAACATTTAGACATACATATCTTTGTATTTATAAATCAAGCAAAGCAATTTGCGAAATTTTACCCTATGACCCTGCTTACATATATAATTACCCTTAAATTATGATGTAGGCAAACCTAATTAACATAACCGCGAGGTTACATAATTATTTTGCCTGAACAATCAAGATCGTTTACGAGAAAGATTGTTCAGGTTTTTTTATCCTCCCAAAAGACCATCTGATAGCAAAAGAAAAAAGGACATAAAAAAAGGAGATCGAAAAATCGACCTCCTTTTCTAGGTAGCGAGACCCGGGATTGAACCGGGGACCTCATGATTATGAATCATGCGCTCTAACCAGCTGAGCTATCTCGCCATCATTTTATTGTCACTGTTTCTCTTATTGACGGTGCAAAAGTAGGGGTTATTTTTGAATTACACAACATTTTCAATAAAAAAAATTCGCTTAATTTTTAAGGTCTCCACCTAAACAGTTAGTTATTAGATACTTTTTTCATCATTAAAATTAGTCGTTTTCAAATCTTTTACGTATCTTGCGGCAAATATAAGGATAAGAACAATGAAGAAAGAGAAGTTTCATATCGAATACATTTTCGATAAAGTTTCACGACGAAGCCTGTGGAATCACCTAACCACCGCTTTGGGACTTTCCGCTTGGTTCGCCGACGAGGTCATTATAAATGATAATCTCTATACCTTTAAATGGAGTAAAAAGAGGCCCAAGAGGCAACAGTGATCGACTCCAAGCCGGAGAACTTTATCCGTTACCGCTGGGTAGACGAGGAAGATGAGAACGCTTATTTCGAATTTATAATCCATACAATCGAATTAACAGGTTCTACGGCACTTGAGATTACGGATTTCTCCGAACCCGGGGAGAAAAAAAGATTCCATTAATTTATGGGACTCGCAAGTGGAAGATTTGAAGCGAACGCTTGGTATTTAGAGTAGTTTTACAGAAATCTGTGGGGTGTTATCGTTTTTACACTACTTTTGCCACTTCAACCAGATTAGGCAATGTTGAGAATAAAACGATTATATACATTTATGCTGCAGACATTCCTGCCGTTGTTTCTTATGACATTCGGTATTTGTCTGTTTATTGTGTTGATGCAATTTCTTTGGCGATACATCGACGATATGGTGGGAAAAGGCCTTGGCATCCCTGTATTAGCGGAGATGTTTATGTATGCGGCTTTGTTCCTTGTCCCAATGGCACTTCCCTTGGCTATTCTATTAGCCTCATTAATGACTTTTGGAAATTTAGGGGAACGTCTGGAATTACTGGCCATGAAGTCTGCCGGGGTATCATTGATACATATCATGCGTCCTTTGATCGTAACGCTACTATTTGTGAGCGTGGGCGCCTTTTTCTTCCAAAACAACGTAATGCCCGTTGTCCAAGTCAAGCTATATACATTATTATATTCCATGCGCCAGAAATCACCGGAATTGGATATTCCGGAAGGTTCATTCTACAAAGATATTCCCGGATTCAATGTATATGTGAAGAAAAAAAGGACCCGAAGGACGGTTTATTAAAAGACGTGATGATCTATGATTATTCGGAAGGATTCAATAACGCCCGTGTAATCGTAGCGGACTCCGGACGGCTAAAGACATCCGCCGATAAATTATTCCTTGTCCTATCTTTATTCAACGGAGAATCTTTCGAGAACGTAGGTAAAAGCCAAGCCAACACGACGCAAGCGAGAACCGCCGTCCCCTATCGACGAGAATCATTCAGCAGCAAGGATATCTTGATTGAATTCGACGCGAATTTCAACCGTACCGACGAATCTTTCATGCAGAACCAATATATGGGAAAAAACTTGAAGGATTTACAAACCTCTATCGATTCGATGGGCATACGCTTGATAGCATCAAGGACGTGAACGCAAAAAGCATTTACGATGCCTCATACGTAAAAACACTAAAGTCCTTACGGGCTAAAAAAAGAGAGTGAAGCCGAGGGGCAACCAGACGAGCAGCAGGAAAAATTGCCGGTAATCACTCCTACCATCCAGTTGGATTTCGACAGTCTTTACCTAGCGCAAGCAGCGAGTAGCCAAGCCGCCTTATTAGGTCGGGCCAAATCCTCGATCGAGAATATCAAGACCGACTATTATTTCCGCGCGGCCACGGTTGGCGACGAGGCCTATAAGGTACGCCGCCACTTGACGGAATGGCATAAGAAATTCACGGTATCGTTCGCTTGCATCATGTTCTTCTTTATCGGAGCGCCCTTAGGAGCCATCATCCGTAAAGGAGGGTTGGGCGTGCCGGTCGTTATCTCGGTAATCTTGTTTATCTTCTATTATATTATAGATAATATGGGCTTCAAGATGGCACGCGACGGCGTTTGGGACGCATGGGAAGGTATGTGGCTTAGCTCCGTGGTCCTAACACCTATGGGTATATTCCTAACCTATAAAGCGGTAAAAGATTCTGTTATCTTGAATGCCGACACTTACGTGAATGCCTTGAAGAACTTAATAGGTAAGCGTGAAGGGAGAAAAGTGGAGCGGAAAGAGGTGATCATATACACCCCCGATTATGAGGCCACCCTCCCCCAACTGGAGAAATTGGTGGAAGAAAGTACGACTTATCTGACAAACCATAAACGTTGGATCAATTATCTGACATTTTGGAAACAAGGCGGAAAAGATAACACAGCGGACCTGTTAGCTCAAGACACGGAAAATATCGTGGAGGAATTAAGTAATTCCGACCAGAATTTACTCTTGAATAAATTGATGGACTACCCGGTCATCGGAGGTTACAATAATAAGCTAAGCAAGCATATAAACGGGAAACTTGCCTTGGCTATCGGTATTTTCTTCCCACTGGGATTGCCGATCTACCTATTGGCTACGTACCAACGTAAATTGCTACGGCATGATATCGTCATGGTACAAAAGACCAGTAAGGAACTGATCAATATGATATATTCATTACATTTGCTAAAAAAATAACTCGGATATAAATAATCAATAAATATGAGCGAGATTCAATTAAACACCATCGAAGAAGCTATCGAGGATTTCCGTGAAGGAAAGTTCTTAATCGTTGTAGACGACGAGGACCGGGAGAATGAAGGAGACTTTATCATCGCGGCCGAGAAAGTAACCCCGGAAAAAATCAACTTCATGTTGAAAAACGGACGAGGTGTATTATGCGCCCCGATCACGGAAGAACGTTGCCAAGAGTTGGAGCTGGATATGCAAGTTGCCAATAACACCTCTTTACTAGGTACTCCTTTCACGATAACAGTAGATAAATTAGGAGGGAAATGTACGACCGGCGTTTCCATGTACGACCGTGCGGAAACGATCTTGGCGCTGGCTGATCCAAAGACCAAGCCATCCGATCTGGGACGTCCCGGACATATCAATCCGCTCCGTGCCCGCTCTCGTGGCGTACTTCGCCGTGCGGGTCATACAGAGGCTGCCGTGGATTTGGCCCGGTTAGCCGGTTTATATCCCGCCGGAGCCTTGATCGAGATCATCAACGAGGATGGAACCATGGCACGTCTGCCGCAATTAATTGAGGTAGCCAAGAAATTCGATATCAAGATTATTTGCATCAAGGACCTGATCGCTTATCGCCTCCGGACCGAATCGATCGTAGAGAACGGCGTAGAGGTAGATCTCCCTACCGAGTACGGACATTTCCGTCTCATTCCTTTCCGCCAGAAAAGCAATGGATTAGAGCATATAGCTTTGATAAAGGGTAAATTCGAGAAAGACGAGCCTATCTTAGTACGCGTGCACTCATCTTGCGCTACAGGTGATATCTTCGGTTCCATGCGTTGCGAGTGCGGAGAGCAACTGCACGAGGCTATGCGCCGCATCGACCAAGAAGGCAAAGGGGTTATCGTTTACCTGAACCAAGAAGGACGAGGCATCGGATTGATGGAGAAGATGAAAGCATACAAGCTCCAAGAGGATGGTTTGGATACGGTGGACGCGAACTTGCATTTAGGCCATCAAGCGGATGAGCGAGATTATGGTGTCGGAGCACAGATCTTACGTCATATCGGCGTAACGAAAATGCGCCTGATGAGCAATAATCCGGTAAAACGCGTAGGTCTGGAAGCATACGGACTTGAGGTAGTAGAGAACGTTCCTATCGAGGTGAAACCAAATCCATACAACGAATTCTACATGAAAACGAAGAAAGAACGTATGGGGCATGTGCTGCATAACATTAAATAGTTATCAGAACGTTGCAAGAATTCCGATTATTGATTACTTTTGTCGCATATTAATAAAACAACCTATACAAAAAGCAATGTCATGACACAAGTCTCAGATCGTTTAGCAAGTTTATCGCCTTCAGCAACATTGGCGATGTCACAAAAGAGCGGTGAGTTGAAAGCTCAAGGTATCGATGTTATCAACTTAAGTGTGGGAGAACCCGATTTCAATACTCCCGACTTCATTAAAGAAGCCGCGAAGAAGGCGATTGACGATAATTTCTCACGTTATTCTCCCGTAGCGGGTTATCCGGCATTACGTAATGCTATCGTTGCCAAATTGAAGAACGAGAATGGACTGGAATATACAGCAGGCCAGATCTCTTGTGCAAACGGTGCCAAACAATCCGTTTGTAACACGGTCATGGTATTGGTAAATCCGGGGGACGAGGTTATCATCCCTGCCCCTTTCTGGGTAAGCTATCCGGAGATGGTGAAGTTAGCGGAAGGAACTCCCGTTATCGTTCCGGCTGGTATCGAGCAAGATTTCAAGATCACTCCAGCTCAGCTGGAAGCCGCTATTACACCTAAGACAAAAGCGTTAATCCTTTGCTCTCCCTCCAACCCGACGGGTTCTGTTTACAGCGCCGAGGAATTGGCAGGTTTAGCGGAAGTATTGAAAAAGCATCCGGATATCATCGTTATAGCGGATGAGATCTACGAACATATTAACTATATTGGTAAACACAACAGCATCGCTTCTATCGAAGGAATGAAAGACCGTACGGTTATCGTAAACGGCGTTTCCAAAGCGTATGCGATGACTGGCTGGCGTATCGGTTTCATTGCCGGACCGGAATGGATCGTGAAGGCTGTGAACAAATTACAAGGACAATATACCTCAGGTCCTTGCTCTGTATCTCAAAAAGCGGCGGAAGCGGCTTATACAGGCTCACAAGAACCCGTTGAGGAAATGCGTAAGGCCTTCGAACGTCGTCGTGACTTAATCGTTAATTTAGCGAAAGAAGTTCCGGGCTTCGAGGTGAATAAGCCGGAAGGCGCCTTCTACTTATTCCCCAAATGTAGTTATTATTACGGCAAGACAGATGGAACCCGTGTAATCAACAACGCTGATGACTTAGCTATGTATCTCTTAGAAGTAGCGCACGTAGCTTGCGTAGGTGGTACCTCTTTCGGGGCACCCGAGTGTATCCGCATGAGTTACGCTACCAGCGATGAGAATATCGCAGAGGCGATCAAACGTATTAAGGATGCGTTGGCCGCATTGAAATAAGAAAAAATTAAACAGATATACTTACTTGGCAAAGTAAGATATATTGCATTGGACAAGTAAGTATATCTTCTATGGGCAAGTAAGCTATACTTCATAAAAAAGGCGATACATTGAGTTGTATCGCCTTTTTTTTTATATCAAATACGTTACCGCAATTACTCAGCACGCAAAGTGAAACGTTTGAACGCCAAGATTTGTAACTCAGGATCGATCTCCTTCATTGTCTCTCTTACAGTCTTCTTGCCATCCATAATGTCTTCTTGGTTCAACAAGCAAACCTCTTTCAAGAACTTGCCCAGACGACCCTTAGCGATATTCTCGATCATCTGTTGAGGTAAGTTAGCCGCCTTCTCAGCGGAAACAGTAGCAATGATTTCTTTAGCCTTAGCTACATCCTCTGCCGTGATCCAACCCTTATCCATGTTACTTTCCATGTGAGCCTCGCTATCTACATGCGAAGGATTAATACCAGCCTTCTTCAATGCAGCCTCTACAGCCTTCTGTACCTGCTCAGCCTTCGTCTTCTCGATAGCAACCTGGATCTCTTTCTCTTTTACAGACTCAGGAACACCAGCCTCATCAATAGCAATCGGATTCATAGCGGCGATCTGCATAACAATATTGTGAGCGGCTTCCTCAGACTCCTTGTTGAAAGCGGCGATCGTACAAAGTTGGTTCTTACCCATATGGTTGTATACAGTAGTGTAAGCACCTTCAACTACGCAGTAGCCATCCAACTCCATTTTCTCGCCAGTGATACCACTACGATCCGTAACAGCTTCTTGGATAGTACCCTTGCCCATAGGCAAAGCTTTCACCTCGTCCAAAGTACGGCATTTGTTAGCCACGGCAGCGTCCAAGATAGCTTGAGTCAAAGCCACGAAGTCCTCATTCTTAGCCACGAAGTCCGTTTCGCACTTCAAAGCGATGATAGCGGCGAACTCGCCATCCTTCTTAGCCAACACACAACCCTCGGCAGCCTCACGATCAGAACGTTTAGCGGCGATAGCCTGTCCTTTTTACGGATAATTTCCATTGCTTTCTCGATGTCACCGTCAGACTCTGTCAAAGCCTTCTTACAGTCCATCATACCAGCTCCACTCATTTTGCGCAGCTTGGTAATATCAGCCATTGTTACAGCCATAATCTTATTTCCTTTATCTTTAAAATGTTTATACTTTCAAAAATTGACAATGGACAGTTGCCAATTGACAAATCCTGTCAAAAGCCAACTGCCCATTGTATTTGTATTCTAATTGTCAATTGTCAACGTCAATTGTCAATCGAATTATTCTTCGTCTTTCGCGAACTTACCGGCAACGTTAGCGTTCAACGCATCGTCGTCTTCTTTCTTCGTACGTTCTTTCTTAACAGCAGCTTTTGCCTTACGCTCTCTTTTCGGAGCTTCCTCAGCAGCCTCTGCGTCAATTTTCTCAGCCTTACGCTCTTGCAAGCCTTCGTTCATAGCCTCGCAGATAGCGCCCAAGATAACCTCTACAGACTTTGTAGCGTCATCGTTAGCCGGGATAACGTAGTCGATATTGTTCGGATTAGAGTTCGTATCAACCATACCGAATACAGGGATACCCAAACGGTTAGCCTCGCGAACAGCGATATGCTCTTTCATCACGTCTACAACGAACAACGCTGACGGAAGACGAGTAAGGTCTACGATAGAACCTAAAGTCTTCTCCAACTTAGCGCGTTGGCGAGTGATTTGAAGTTTTCTCTCTTAGAAAGATTATCAAATGTACCATCTTTTGTCATCTTATCGATAGTAGCCATCTTCTTGATAGCTTTACGGATCGTCGGGAAGTTGGTCAACATACCACCCGGCCAGCGCTCGATAACGTAAGGCATACCTACGGAAGCAGCCTTATCAGCGACAACTTGTTTAGCTTGTTTTTTGGTAGCCACGAAAAGAACTTTCTTGCCTTGTTTAGCCAAGTTCTTCATAACTTCAGCGGCTTCGTCTACTTTAGCAACTGTTTTATAAAGGTCAATGATATGAATACCATTGCGCTCCATGAAGATATAAGGAGCCATAGCGGGATTCCACTTTCTTTTTAAGTGTCCGAAGTGTACACCAGCCTCTAATAATTGATCAAAATTTACTCTTGACATTGTTTTTTTTCTTAAATCGTTTACTTTCTTTGTTTAATTTCAACCATCAGGTAGTCTTTCCGCATGTCCACATGTAAAAAGAATCCCGATAATTTAGATACTAAACGCTTCGCTTTACTTGTAAGAGACTCACAAATAACATTAACGTTTACTGAACTGGAATCTCTTACGAGCTTTTGGCTGACCCGGTTTCTTACGTTCAACAGCACGAGGATCGCGAGTTACGAAACCTTCTGCTCTCAACGCTGGTTTATCTTCCGGATTAATCTTGATCAAAGCACGAGCGATAGCTAAACGGGCAGCCTCAGACTGACCTTTGAAACCACCACCGTCAAGGTTGATCTTAATATCATATTGCTCAGCGACGTTCAACTTTGCTAACGGCTGCTTTACGATAAACTGAAGGATTGAAGAAGGAAAGTATTTTTCCAGCTCACGTTTGTTGATCGTGATCTTTCCCGTTCCTTCGCTAACGAATACGCGAGCGACTGCTGCTTTACGTCTTCCTATTGCATTTACTACTTCCATCGTGATTATTTATATGAGTTTATATCGATTAACTTAGGTTGTTGAGCCTCGTGCTTGTGCTCAGTTCCCTCATAAACGTACATGTTGTTCAACAACTTTGCACCCAGACGGTTCTTAGGCAACATACCTTTTACTACTTTACGGAACAGACGGTCGCCACCTTTCTTCAAAAGATCAGCCGGAGTATACTCGATCTGTCCACCGGGATATCCGTTATATCTCAAATAAATACGATCGTTCCATTTGTTTCCTGTCAGAACGACTTTATCTGCATTGATAATGATCACGTTATCACCACAATCAACATGAGGAGTGAAGTTGGGTTTATACTTGCCGCGCAAAAGCTTTGCTACTTTTGCACAAAGGCGTCCCAAAGTCTGTCCATCAGCGTCAACGATGACCCACTCTTTGTTTACAGTTGCCTTGTTTGCAGAAATGGTCTTAAAACTTAAAGTATCCACTGCTTAAAAATTAAATTAATTAATAACTCAAAAAACTAGCCTTACCAACATTGTCACAACGGACACATGATGCAACAACGTGCTAAGAACTAAACTCTTAGTACAATTTGATAATAATCGGCTTGCAAAGGTACGGGTTTTATCCGAAATACCAAACAAATCTAATTATTTTTCAAGTTATTATGAAGATACTCATCACTTACGGAAGTAATACCCCCAAAGAGAATGTCACGTTATTTTGATAAACGGAAGTCTCGCCGTCACGCTTCAAGGCACGGCGGTCTATCATGCCGCATAGGGAGCTTACGGAGAAGAAAAAGTTACTATATTCTACCGATAGGCCGACATTCATGCCAAAGTCGCAAGGTTTCAAGTCCTTCTCATCGGACACGCCGAAATGGAGATCCGGATTGGTCTCCCGGCTCTTCATCTTCCAAACAAGGACCAATCAAAGGTAGGACCGGCGAATACGGACAGATGAACGTCCGTGAAGGTAAATGTATAAGCCACATTCACGGGAATCTGCAAAGAGTAATACCAACATTTATTATGAAGCGCCATCCCATGTATATCCTGATTCGAATAATAAGCGCCACCTTGGTTTACGAACGCCACCTCAGGACGAAGCGACCATTTTTTTATTCTTACTCAAAGGAATATCCGCCAAACCCGCTATGCTGAAACCGAAGCGGGCTCCCGCCTCATACGTATCCTCCACTTTCTGGATCAACGAAGAATAAGCGCCTCCGGCACGTACGCCGAAAGAAACCTGAGCCATCGCCGGTAAAATCATCATCACGGCAATCAACAACAATCCGATCTTTCTCATAAACTTCCTCATTTGCTTTTCCTTCTAATAGCAAGCAAAGATATACATTTTTCAATAACATCTACATTTATCCTACTGAAACATACAGGAAAGCTACATAAAAAGAACAACTCATGAAAGGGCCGCTCAAAAGTTAGCCCCGATCGCAGAAACGACCGAGGCTATTTTTTTTCCCACCTTCCCTCCTCACGGAGGCAACGGTGGATGAACTTTAATTTATTACTTTAGTATTAATATTAATCCATTCCCGCCTATTCGCCCTCACGGGGTACTTGAATCACTACAACTCCCGCAGGAATGATTTTCGATTTATGTTATTTATCGTCATTATTCTTATTTAACGACTGCCTTAACAGCTTCCTCGCCTTCTACAGACACCACAACGATACCTGCCGGAGCAGCGATCGTAGCGTTATCGGAAGTAAGAACCGTGTTAGCGATAGACTTGCCAAGAACGTTCGTTACAGAAACCATCTTGCCAGCCGCACCTTGGATCTCGATCGTACCGTTGCCAGCGATAACCTTGATGCCTTCGGCAGCATCAGCGATAGACTCATTGGAAGTAGGATCACCAGCAGCGATAGTGAAACGCATAGAGTTTTTCTTGTTACCGCTCCAAGACAATTTATCGTAGACACAATATAAATAAGAACCCTTATCAGCTACAGAACGGATACGATAAGCGTTCTCGTCGTCCTCACACTGGATGATCTGAACCTTGAAGTTGTCCAAGCCTCCTAATACACCCTCATCATCAGCCTCTTTAGCCACGGCAACCTTGTTACCTTTAACGATCGTAGTCAAAGTATCCTTACTTTCCCAAAGAGTGGCCGGCTTGAAGATCGCCTTTGTCTCACCCTTGATCCACTCATACTTTCTGTCGTATGTACCATCTGCGACATAATAGTTTACAGAGTCTGCCGGGTTGAACAAGAACAGTCTGTTACCATCCTCAACCGTACCTTTGTTAGAGATATAGAAAGAAGGAACTACCGCATCCTTATCTGTTACCTGTAAGTAGAAAGAATATTGATTCTCGTTTACAACGATACCATCACGATCCTCGTTCATGGAGATATAGTTGTTCATCTCGCTTATCAGGGAAATATGTCCTTCCTCAGCGGGATAGCTGATTTCCGGAGCCTCAACAATCAAGTAAGTATTCAATAACCAATCTTGTTGACCACTCGGAGTTGTAGCGATAGGCCATGCATAAACAGAAGACGGAGTAGTATATTGACATTCGTCGATAGAAGCCTTATAAGTAGCGTCTACTACAGACGTCGTATTCGCATTTAAAATAGAAGCGATATTTGAGCTTGTGCTTGTCACCTTAATCAAATAAACAGAACCATCAGCAGCTTGCTTAATCACAAAACGTGTAGTGTTATTTTCGTCAACTAATTCCTCTTGGGCAGACACGTTAGAACTTCCTGCCGGGAAGTATTCCTCGGTTTCAATGCCATCATTGATATACTGCAATCGATAAACATAGGCATAAGCCTTATCACCTCTAGCTTGTACAGTCACGCGGCCATCCTTATTGTAAACGAAACTGCGCTCGATGATCGTACATTTTTTATCATCTTTCACCAATTGCCATTGAGCGGCATCGGATACCTCGTTAGCGAACTTACCGTTCTTATTCAATATATACTCTGAAGTTGCTAAAGGCAACTTATTTTCGGTAGCTGCCACATACCACTTATTAGAAGTCTCGTTGTTATCACGAGCAAAAGCCATCGTCACCAAAGTCTCATTGTCTACGTTCAAGAAACCTGCGTACGGATCAACCTCAGCCGGAGTCAACTCCACGATTAGCTGTTGCATATCAGCATCATCGCCCTCTGCCTCACGATATGTGTTCTCATTTACGTAGATAGCGGTAACTGTTTTGTTATCTGTAGCCAATTCGTAAACATTCTCGCCTAAATCAGTTTTCGGGAACAAGCTAGCTTGGAAATACTCGCCGGTCTCACGGTTCGTGAATGTCACTTTATATGTATCGTCTACACTGGAAATAGCCCATTGATAAGCCGGAGTTTCCAATTGAGAAAGAACCTTAGCTTTCGCAACAAATTGGAACGAACCTCTCTTAACAGCATTCGTCAAATACTTTCCATATACGCTCTTGATGTCTTTCTTATCGACACCCTTACCATCTAAGACACGGATTGTATAAGCAGAAACCTTCGCCTCTGTATTCAACAACTCAATACCGCTCTTCATCCCGGCAGCACCTTGCTTGAATATAAAGTAGTTAATTGGGTTATTGCTAGCATCCGTCAAAGTAGAAGTAGTGGCCAAATAGTAGTTGTCATTGTGCTTCAAGATATGCAACTTCACCTTGGCATCTGCTTGATCCGCTTTGCTCGCTTGTTTGCGGTAACGGAATCGATCCACGTTCAACTCATACGGATAGCCCTCGGAATAACTCTTCTGTACACGGAAGTTAGCGTTGTTTATGGAGATCTCATCGCCAGCGGCTTTCCAGTTGGAAGAAGTTCCTTGATACAAATTCAACTCGCTGATCTTTTTCTCTACCAACATGAATCCATCACCAGACGCACGTCCCGCATTTGTACCTTCCACTGTTTCGGTTGAGCTTAAAACCAAGACAGTTGCGTCCATCCAAGCTTTATAACCGCTAGAAACAGCATTAGCTCCGCTACAATCATCCTTATCAGGTGCATTCTCTGTAAAGAAGTACATACCAGCGGGAATCTTCAAATCAGCCGTACTTCCTGAATAGGAAGGATAAGAAGTAGCGTCCACTCTCAAGTCAGAAGGCACATAACGGGCAACGATTCTTTTCTCATTGAATAGATTACCATTAGGCTCGCTAGTCTGATCGGAGTCCAATCTTTTTGAGACGAAAGAGAAACCTGCCGTGTTATACAAATCATTCAACTCATCAGCTCCCACAGCCCCTAATTCCTCTGATTCTACCGCATAGAAAGATAAATCAAAAGACGAAGCCGTAGTTGAAATTAAAGAGCCACCAGCACTCCATTTTAACTGGAATACATCACTCTTATTCCCGTTATAAGCGAATAGAGCCTTCTCGCTTGCAGTATATTTACCTGTTGTTCCGATTTGAGTAGCTCCAAATGCAAAAACATCTTTAATCACATTTCCAGAAGCCGCACTATTCAATTCTACGGCCTCTGAACCAGCAGTCGTGTTGACACGTAGAGTCTTACCTGTGGCTACATTCTCAAATTTGTACGAATAAGCGCCCAAATTCTCTGTTACGGTAACTTTCCAGATATACTGCTTTACATCATCTTTCTTGTCATCCGCAATAGAAGTAGCTTTATAATCAAGAATACCTTCTTGTAATACACCATCCTCGCTTACAGAAGTAAAACCATACGCTAAACCGCTGGCATCCGTCATCACATAAGCTCCGGATTTCAGTTCCGTAACAGCACTACCCAAGCCCAATAAACTTTGAATAGAGTTTTGAGCGAAGGCACTACCGCACAGCGACCCTGCCACGAGCAGACCCGCCGTTAACAATGTAGAAATCTTTCTGTTCATAATTTAGAATTTAATATTAAAATAGTGTTAATTAAGCACTTAGCTATTTTCTGATAGCAGACTACCGTTAGAAAACGACTAGTCTAAACCATCGTTTAGATCTTGCGTTTTTCGAGAGATACAAAGGGGAGTTTGTGGAAGGAAGAGCTTGTTTCGTAAAGGATAGCCTATCCTATTGATAAGAAAGCGAATAAGGCATGAAAAAAATAGCCCGGAAGGGTTGCAGAAGTCAAAGAAACGCGTACCTTTGCAAATGACTAATTAAAACGATCGTTTAAATCAATCATTTTTCTCTTTTATTATTTAATGTACATGCGTACATTAGTAAATACACCATGGAATAATCAACAAAAGTAAGATCACCTTTTGCGATAGATCGGAATATTAGTTTCCCTTGTTCTAGCAAAATGACACTTTGTAAACAGAACTCCCTGAGATTCGCTTTTTCCAAGCATAAGTACAGTATAAAACGGCTTTTCACACAGAAAAACGCCATTCATAACTATCTTCCATCCGCTAGTTCGAGCACCTCACGAAAACCTCCTGTCACGATATACGGCTTATATCAAGCAAAATATCAATACAACATCTGTTTATATAACATATAGATTCTATAGAATCACACATATTATAACCTCATTATATCCTTCAGAAAACACGTACGTCTTTTTCCAAAAACATGTACGTGTTTCCGAAAAAAGACGTACGTGTTTTTTTAAAAGCAAAACAACCTCTCTCGTACTAAAAATATTTCCTACCTTTATGCACTCATTTCAATATGCACCAGACTATACATTAATATATATGGAACCGTTTATTCATTTACACGTACATACCCAGTATTCCTTGCTGGACGGACAGGCATCCATCGACGCGTTGATCGACAAAGCGTACAAAGACGAAATGCGTGCGATCGCCGTAACAGACCATGGCGTTATGTTCGGTATCAAGGAGTTTTTCAATAAGGTTAGCAAAAAGAACAGTAAACCTCTCGGGATCATCAAGGACTCCGAGAAAGAACTAAAACCGCTGCTGGCCAAGGATGCGCCAACCGATGAGGAACAACAAAGGATAACGGAACTACAAAAACAAATCGCCGAAGCGAAAGCTTCCATCTTCAAGCCGATCATCGGGTGCGAATGTTATTGCGCTCGCAACGGAAGGCATAGCAAGCTGGCCTCGCAAGACGACCGTAGCGGCTGGCACTTGATCGTTCTGGCCAAAAATAAGAACGGATACAAGAACCTGATCAAGATGGTATCCCTCTCATGGACGGAAGGATTCTACGGACGTCCGCGTATCGACAAAGAGTTGTTGGAGAAATACCACGAGGATCTGATCATCTGCTCCGCCTGTTTAGGTGGAGAGATCCCGCAGCATATCATGCACGGACGAATCGATAAGGCCGAGGAGTCTATCAAATGGTTCAAAAACTTATTCGGAGAAGACTATTACCTTGAGATGCAACGGCACGAGACACACGACCCCAACGCCGATTGCACGATTTTCCCGCATCAACAAGAGGTGAACAAGGTACTGATCGAACTTGCTCACAAACATAATATCAAGCTAATCGCCACCAACGACGTCCATTTCGTCAATGCCGACGACGCTGAGGCTCACGACCGCCTGATCTGCCTTAGTACCGGCAAAGACTTGGACGACCCCAAGCGTATGCGCTACTCCAAGCAAGAATGGATGAAGACAACCGCCGAGATGAACACCATCTTCGCCGATATCCCCGAAGCTTTGAGTAATACCCTCGAGATACCCCACAAAATAGAATTCTACTCCATCGACAGCGGTCCTATCATGCCGACTTTCGCCATTCCCGAGGAGTTCGGCACCGAGGAGTCCTACCGTCAGAAATTGACAGAGCATGATTTATTTGAGGAATTCACCCGAGATGAGAACGGTAATGTCGTATTAAGCGAGGAAGAGGCGCACTCCAAAATCAAGAAATTAGGTGGATACGACAAACTATACCGCATCAAGCTGGAAGCCGACTATTTGGCGAAATTGACATACGACGGAGCCAAGGAGCTTTACGGAGACCCCTTGAACGATGAAGTAAAGGAGCGTCTGAACTTCGAGTTACATATCATGAAGACCATGGGTTTCCCGGGCTACTTCTTGATCGTGCAAGATTTCATCCGTGCCGCTCGTGAGGAACTCGGTGTATCCGTAGGACCGGGACGTGGTTCGGCCGCCGGATCTGCCGTAGCTTATTGCTTAGGGATCACCAAGATCGACCCGATCAAATATGACCTCCTGTTCGAGCGTTTCCTGAATCCGGACCGTATCTCCCTCCCCGATATCGATACCGACTTCGATGATGATGGCCGTGGCGAGGTCTTACGCTGGGTAACGGAAAAATACGGTGCCGAGCGTGTGGCTCATATCATTACTTATGGTACAATGGCTACCAAGTCCGCTATCAAGGATGTCGCCCGGGTACAGAAATTACCGTTATCCGAATCGAACCGGTTAGCCAAATTGGTTCCGGATAAGATCCCCGACATGAAGAAGTTCAAATTGGGCGACGCCATCAAGTATGTGCCGGAACTAAAAGAGGCGGCTAACGGAAATGACCCGCTGGCACGGGATACCTTGAAATACGCCCAGATGCTGGAAGGCAACGTCCGTAACACGGGTGTACACGCCTGCGGTGTCATTATCGGACGTTATGATATATCGGATGTCGTACCTGTCAGTACGGCGAAAGACAAGGATACCGGCGAGGAGATGCTGGTTACCCAATACGAGGGTTCCGTGATCGAGGAAACCGGATTGATCAAGATGGACTTCTTGGGCTTGAAGACCTTGTCCATCATCAAGGAAGCAATCGAGAACGTGAAACTGACTACCGGACATGATCTGGATATCGATCATATCAGTCTGGAGGACCCCAAGACTTATAAATTGTATTGCGACGGAAAGACAACCGGTACATTCCAGTTCGAGTCCGCCGGTATGCAAAAGTATTTGAAGGAGTTGCAACCTTCTAAATTCGAGGACTTGATCGCCATGAACGCCCTGTATCGCCCGGGCCCAATGGATTACATCCCTTCTTTTATCGCCCGTAAACAGGGTAAGGAGGAGATCAAGTACGATATTCCCGTCATGGAACGCTACCTAAAAGATACGTACGGTATTACGGTCTATCAGGAGCAGGTCATGCTTCTATCCCGTTTGCTCGCTAACTTCACGCGTGGTGAGAGTGATGCCTTACGTAAGGCGATGGGTAAGAAGTTGATCGAGAAGATGAACCACTTGAAGTCTAAATTTATGGCTGGTGGTCAAGCCAACGGCTATAAAGAGGAAACTTTAAATAAGATCTGGTCCGACTGGGAAAAGTTCGCCGCATACGCATTCAATAAGAGTCACGCTACTTGTTACTCATGGGTGGCTTATCAGACCGCTTACTTGAAAGCGAACTTCCCGTCCGAGTATATGGCCGCCGTCTTGAGCCGAAGCTTATCCAATATCACGGATATCACGAAGTTCATGGATGAATGTAAAGCGATGGGTATTCAAGTATTGGGACCGGACGTGAACGAGTCTATCTTGAAGTTCAGCGTAGATAAGAACAAGAACATCCGCTTCGGGCTAGGTGCCGTGAAAGGCGTAGGTGAGTCAGCCGTACAAAATATCATAGAGGAACGCAAGAAGAACGGCCCGTACAAGAGTATCTTCGATTTCGTAGAACGGGTGAACTTGACCGCTTGCAATAAGAAAAACATAGAGTCCATGGCTTTGGCCGGAGCGTTCGATAACTTCGGTATCCAGCGTGAGCAGTTCTTCACCGACAGTGGAAAAGGAGAATTGTTCTTGGATACCTTGGTTCGCTATGGTAACAAATACCAGATGGATAAGAGCACGGCAGTCAACTCTTTATTCGGTGGAGACGCCTTGATCGCCATCGCTAAACCGGAGATCCCGCAATGCGAGCGTTGGAGCGATCTCGAACGCCTGAATAAAGAGAAGGAGTTGGTCGGTATTTACCTATCCGCCCATCCGTTGGATGAATACCGTATCATATTAAAGTATGTATGTAATACCGGCATGGTAGAACTTAACGAGCGGGAAACCTTACAAGGCCGGGAAGTTTTATTAGGTGGTATCGTCACCGGTTTCCGGGAAGGAATGACCAAGAACGGAAAGCCTTACGGAATCTTGAAGATCGAGGATTTCACGGGTAGTGGCGAGATCCCGCTTTTCGGACAGGATTATATCGAATACAGCAAGTATGGTAAAATAGGGATGTATCTCTTGATCACAGCCCGTGTAGAGCCTAGCCGCTGGGACCCCAATAAACTGGACTTCAAGATTGGTACCGTCAACCTTTTGCAAGACGAGAAAGACAAGCTGATCGAGAAAATCAGTATCACGGTCCCGATCCATGATTTGGACGAGCCGACTATCAATGAGCTTTCGGTATTGATCAAGAACAATCCGGGCCATAGCCTGTTATATTTTAAGGCTGTCGATGGGGAACATAATATTTCTCTAAATCTCTGCTCCCAAAATATCCGCTTAAACGTGACCCGTGAGCTGGTAGACTTTTTACAGGAGAACGAGAATATCGATTTTAAAATTAATGGTTAAAGTTGTACGACGCTGAAAGAATTTGTACTTTTGGCGTCATAACAATCATTAGATTATAATTCATAATTAAATAATACGTAATTCAAAATGGCACTACAAATTACAGACGCTAATTTCGAGGAGTTGGTTAACTCCGGAAAGCCCATGGTTCTTGACTTTTGGGCAGAGTGGTGTGGCCCTTGCCGCATGGTATCTCCTATCATTGATGAGTTGGCAACCGAATACGAAGGTCGTGTGACGATCGGTAAAATGAACGTTGACGAGAATGACGATGTAGTCGGACAATTCGGTATCCGCAACATCCCTACCGTTCTTTTCTTCAAAGACGGTAAGATGGTTGATAAAGTAGTAGGCGCTACGGCTAAGGATAAGTTCGTAGAAAAGATCGAGGCAATGCTTAAATAATTGAAAGTTGAGAATTGAGAATTGAAAATACCGAGGAATACGCTCTGTAACTTTCAATTCTCAATTTTACCCCTAAGTATATGTCGCTTGCCCGGAGGACCGGGAAGACGGCTCATCTCAAAACCAGCCGCTTGCATACCTCTGCGTACCTCTCCTTTTGCGCAATAGGTTACGATCACTCCGCCCGGTGCGGTATGAGCATACAAACGATTATAGATTTCCTGATTCCACATCTCCGGTTGTTTCTCGGGCGCAAATGCGTCGAAATAGATCAAATCGATATCATCCGGTAGTTCACAGGCGTTACTATTTCCTTCTATTTTATGAAGTGTAAAGCGCTCTGAGATTGAAACGGGAGTATTCCACTCCGCCTCATGCAAGGCTAAGAATAACTCTTTTCTCTCCGGCCAGATCAGCTCCCCATAATTCAAGGCACGAATCGTATCTAAAGGAAGCGGGTATAACTCCACTGTATGATAATCAATATGATGTGCTTGAGATAGCTCGACATCCTTCAATGTCAAGAAGGCGTTCAGCCCTGTACCGAAGCCAATCTCCACGATTCGGATAAAGTCTTTTTCAAGCGCATGCAATCCCGCCTCTATAAATATATGTCTTGATTCCTGCAGGGCCCCGTTCACGGAATGATAATGTTCATCCATCGCCGGAATATATAGCGTATGGCTTCCATCCGCCGTTATCTGTAATTCTTTCTCCATATGTATGCAAAGATAATACATACGAATCAGAATAATACTTATCTTTACCGCTATAAATATGATATAAGATATGGATAGACGCCATCTTTACTTCTTACTATTCTTATTATGTACCATACAAGCCGCTATCGGTCAACAGCGCTCCTTCTCTATCAAGGGAGTTGTAAAAGACGCATCGAGCGGACAGCCGATACCTTTCGCTAACGTAGTGGTATGGAACACGACGCAAGGGGCGGTCACCGATTCCACCGGATTATTCGAGATATCCGGCATATCACCCGGAAGCTATCGTCTCCAATCCTCCTTTCTGGGATATAAGCCATTCGTTACCGCCGAATTCAGACTAGCGAATAAAGATATATTCTTCCCGATCGAGCTAGAGGAAGCCAGCCAGAATCTGCAAGAGGTTAGCGTAGTAGCCTCTCCGTTCCGTAAAACCGCCGAAAGTCCGCTAGGACTCCGTGTAATCGGTTTCAAGGAGATAGAGAAAAGCGCAGGAGGAAACCGGGACATCTCCCGGGTAGTACAAACCTTTCCGGGAGTAGCGTCTACGGCAGCGTTTCGTAACGACTTGATGGTAAGAGGAGGAGGTCCCTCGGAAAACCGTTTCTTTTTTGGATGGCGTAGAGATACCGAATATCAACCATTTTCTACCCAAGGAGCCTCCGGAGGTCCGGTCGGTATTATCAATCCCGATTTTATCCGGGAGGTCAACTTTTATTCGGCCGCATTCCCCGCATCCAAGGGAAACACTTTAAGTTCGGTATTGGATTTTAAACTACAAGATGGAAATAAGGAGAAATTCTCATTGCGAGGAGTCCTAGGAGCCTCAGATATCGGTGTGTCCGCTAATGGATCGCTAGGAAAAAAGACCACTTACCAAGTGTCTGTTCGTCGCTCTTACCTTCAATTCCTTTTCGATATGATCGGCTTGCCGTTCTTACCTACTTTCACGGATGCCCAATTCAAGATTAAGCACTCCTTCAACCCCAAGAATGAGCTTACAGTTCTCGGATTAGGGGCGATCGATGATATGAAGCTGAATACAGGAATGGAAGACACGAGCGAGAAAAACCAATATATCCTCTCTTACTTGCCGGTCGTAAAACAAAAAACGTATACCCTTGGAGCGGTTTATAAACACTACGCCGGTAAAAATCTCTACTCGGTCATTATCAGCCGTAGCCAGACCAACAATAAGAATATTAAATACAAAGACAATGATGAAAGCAAGGAAGAGAATCTCTCCTTAAATTACCGTTCGGACGAGATTGAGAATAAGTTCCGAACGGAAAACACGTTCCGCTTACCATTCATTCAATTGAATGTCGGAGGAAACATCGAATACGCCCAATACACGAATGACACCTATCAAAAGCAATTTACCTCTATCCCCCGTACCATCGTATATCAAACAGACCTTGGCATATGGAAGTGGGGTATCTATGCCACGGCTATTTATGAGAGTTATAACGAGCGGTTTACCACCTCTTTAGGTGTTCGTGCGGACGCAAACAATTATTCCTCGGATATGAATAATTTGTTAGATCAGTTATCTCCTCGCCTATCCTTATCCTACCGCTTGTCCGATCCGCTTTATATAAACGCGAATATCGGACGCTACTACGAGCTTCCTCCTTATACGACATTGGGATTCAAGGATAATGAAGGTAATTATGTAAACCGGACAAATCATTTAAGCTATATCCGAAGCGACCAAGCCGGATTAGGCTTGGAATACCGTCCTACCTCATACTTGAAATTCACGGCCGAAGGATTCTATAAACATTATGATCGTTATCCGATGTCCATACTCGACAGTATCCCACTCGCGTCGAAAGGTACTGACTATGGTGTCTTGGGAAATGAGGCCGTATCATCTACCGCTACAGGGCGAGCTTATGGGCTTGAGATCATGGGACGTTGGTATAATTATAAAGGGCTTACTTTCATCGCATCCTACACTTTGGTAAGAAGCGAATTCAAGGATGGGAGAAATATGGACACTTATCTTCCCTCGGCTTGGGACAATAAGCATCTGTTCACGTTTAGCGGGACTTATTCTTTACCCAAGAACTGGGACGTAGGCGCCAAGTTCCGGATAGTAGGAGGCGCTCCCTATACGCCTTACGATGTAGAAAAGAGTAGTTATGTAGAAGCTTGGGACGCTAATAACGGGCTATACTATGATTACAGCCGGTTTAACAGCGAACGGCTCAAGCCATTCACGCAGTTAGATATCCGTATCGATAAAACATTTTACTTCAAAAGATCATGCTTGGAGCCTATATCGACATCCAAAACATATTGAATTCCAAATACAAAGAGCAAGACGTATATATCAAAACGGGTAAAATTATCAACCCGGAAGCTCCCATATATGAACAACGGTACGAATTAAGACCGATAGAACGTCTTACAGGAACGCTTCTCCCAAGTATCGGAGTGATGATCGAGTTATAGATTTTAGGCGTAATAGATTCTTTTTTATTTTGAATTTCAGCAATTAATCATAAATCTTTCCTATTTTTGTGGTCTGTATTAATAACAAATAGTACTTTAATCGCAAATAAGCACATGAATAGGTAGGTAAAGAATGACATTATTAAAATACTACATACGATTCGTACTCTTTATCGTGTTAAGTCTGGTCTTTTCTTTCCACTTATACGCTACAGATAATGCAGGCCCTATTTTAATCATTAGCTCCTACAATCCCGATACACGTAATACGACCGCCAATATTTCCGAGTTTATGGAGGAATATAAGCGGGGAGGTGGTATCTCGCCGGTGGTTATCGAGAACATGAACTGTAAGAGCCTCCCGGAAGCCCCCTTATGGGACGGTAAGATGAGAGGTATATTGGATAAATATAAGGAAAATAACACCCCTCAGCTTATCATTATCTTAGGTCAAGAGGCATGGGCTTCTTATATCTCCCAAGAATACAAGCCTGATATACCGGTTTTATGCGGTATGATCAGTAAGAATGCGATCTTATTACCCGACTCGGATTTAAATGTCGCCGAATGGGAGCCGAAATACATCGATATCCAAGAGTACGTAGATAAAGGTTTACACCTTGGCGGGTTCTTGTATTCTTATGACGTAAAAGAAAATATCCGGTTAATACGTAAGCTATATCCCAAAACTCAAAATATAGCATTAATCACCGATAATACCTACGGTGGTTTAGCTATGCAGACCTTGGTAAAAAAGGAAATGGAAAATATCAAGGATCTGAACTTGATATTACTGGATGGAAGAAAGAATAATATCTACACCATCGTTGAGCAAATCAAGAACCTGCCGGATCAGACCGTGATATTGATCGGTACATGGCGTGTAGACGTGAACGACGGGTATTATGTTGGAAATGCCACGTATACCATGATGACCGCCAATCCCAGAATCCCGACATTCACATTGGCATCCGTCGGCATAGGGCACTGGGCCATCGGAGGTTTCAGTCCCAAATACAGGCCTATAGGTTCCGATTTGGCGAAAGAGGCTTTAAGTATATTGGAGAAGAAAATCGCCCCTAAAGATATCCATCCCCAAATCATCCCCAATGGATATGTGTTCGACGCTTCAAAGATCAAGGCTTTTGATATCAGCAGACTGTCATTGCCCCACGACGCTACTATTATCAACGAGGACCCGAGCCTATTCTCCAAATACAGGTTCGAGATATTGCTAAGCGTAATCACCGTATTGTTTATTTTCCTGATTATGATATTAATCTTCTTTATCCGAACCAATAAGCTGAAAGATAAGTTATTGGATCTACAGAAAGATAATATACTAATCATGAATAATATCCAAGCTTCTATCTATTTCATCAAGCCGGATTATACCGTAAAATGGAGAAACGAGGTAGAGTTCCATGACTGTATCCCTGAATTCGGTCCGGCTAATTGCTTCTTGGTCAAGAACGGAGTAAAGCCTTATTGTACCCGTTGCACGGTCGCAAAGGCCATGGAAACCAAAAAGCAGGTCGATATCACGAATGAGTTCGGCGATGGAAAGTATCTTCATATTTTGGCGAACCCTGTATTAGACGAGCACAACAACCTTATCGGGGTTATTTTCAAGAAAGAAGACGTGACAAAACAAAAACAGGCGGAGAACGAACTGAGGAAAGCGAAAGAGAAAGCGGAAGAGTCCGATCGTTTGAAATCCGCGTTCTTGGCGAATATGAGTCATGAGATTCGAACGCCATTGAATGCGATCGTCGGTTTCTCCGGATTATTGGCCGTAACCGAGAATATGGAGGATAAAGAGGAATATATCAATATCATTAATAGCAACAACGACCTGCTATTGCAATTGATCAATGATATTCTCGATCTAGCCAAGATAGAGGCGGGTACGCTAGAATTCGTGGATTCAGACGTAGATGTCAATCAACTATTCTCCGATATCGAGCAGTCTTCCCGTTTGAAGGCGCAAGATGGTGTGCAGGTATGCTTTGTCGAGAAGATCCCGAATTGTATCTTACGCACCGACCGTAACCGGGTCTCCCAAGTCATTACCAACTTTATCAACAATGCCATCAAGTTCACAACTCAAGGTAGCATCCTGTTTGGCTACCGCCGTAGAGACGATGAGTTGTATTTCTATGTAAAAGATACGGGATGCGGTATCGCCAAGGATAAGATCGGTCAAGTTTTCACCCGTTTCGTTAAGTTAAATAGCTTTGTGCAAGGAACGGGGCTGGGATTATCGATTTGCCAGATGATTATCAAGCGTCTGGGTGGAGATATAGGGGTGGAATCAGAGCAAGGAAAAGGTTCTACATTCTGGTTTGCGTTGCCCTATTCGATACTAGAGATGCAGGAAGTCCCGCATGAGAAACCAAAGACCGAGAATGTACAGAAGAGCCAGTCATCCAAATCTGCAACCCTATTAATAGCGGAAGGTAACGAAAGCAACTATACTTTATTCCAAGCCATGTTGAAAGATTATAACCTTATACACGCATGGAACGGGGAACAAGCGATCGATTTATTCAATAAATATCAACCGGACTTAATCCTAATGGACCTAAAAATGCCGATCGTAGACGGCTATGAGGCTACACGGGTAATTCGGGAAAAGAACCAGTCCATTCCTATCATCGCCGTAACAGCTTTCGCCTTCGCGGAAGATGAGGAACGGTAAAACAAAGCGGATTCTCCTCTTACATCGCTAAACCGATCAAGCCGGATAAGCTAATCGCATGTATTAATACTTATTTATAGAATCCGTTTGGTAACAATCGGAAAACGCAAAACGAAAGAGGAACCCTTCTCTACTTGAGAGTCGAGACTAATACTTCCTCTATGACGGTTCATGATCTGCCGGCAAAGACTTAATCCGATGCCGGAACCTTTAGATTTAGTCGTGAAGAAAGGAACGAAGATTTTGTCGATTGCCTCGGGAACAATTCCGCTACCATTATCAATCACCGAAATAATTACCATACCGTTTTTTTGGACAGCCTCCACTATAATTTGAGGGGATGAGGATTCTTCACAAGCCTCTATCGCATTTTTCAATAGATTAATTAATACTTGTTCCACCATGATCCGGTCCGCATATAAATTCAAGTCTTCCGGCTTTACATGAAAGAAGAGGATATCGGATTTCTCCGGGAATAGAAGCCGGATATCGTCAAAGAGAGCCGAAACCGAGAAGTTTCGTAAAGTAGGTAAAGGCAGACGGGTTAATTTCCGATAATTCTCGACAAAATCCAATAACCCCTTACTTCTTCGGTGGATCGTTTGCATGGCTTGTACCATGATAGCGTAGTCTTTCTCATTCATGCCATTTATCGTCGCACGCTCGGCTACCGTCTCCGATAAAGAGATTACCGGAGCGATCGAGTTCATGATCTCATGCGTCAATACCCGGATAAGTTTCTGCCATGCCTCGGTTTCCGCCTCAGCGACCACCGAACTATACAATCGACTCCGCAAAGCCTCCAAGGCAGCGTTCATAGAAGAGGCCCAAAGCCTTTTCGTCTTCCGTCATTGAATCGGAAGGATAAAACAGGCTCAGATCCCCGTAATGAATACTCTCTATCAGGTATTCCATCCGCTTAACAGTCTTTTGCTGATCCTTATATAAGAAAACCGAAAGCGCAAGAATACAAAATCCGAACAGCGCAGGAATAAACAAAAACCCTTTCAGCATTAAGAATGAGGCAGTAAAAGACAAGACCACGATCCCCAAAATACGAGCGAACAACAAGTAACGTATCATAAGCCAAATTTCTCCAATTTACGATACAAGGTAAAGCGGGTAATCCCTAGAAGCTCGGCGGCACGAGTGATATTCCCCTCGGCACGACGTAAGGCACGTTCGATTGCTTCTTTCTCCAATACCGTCAAATTTAACTCATCGGATGGTTCCTTATCCCTAAGCGGGACAGAACGCAGAATAAAGTCTTCCGGCCTTAGCCAATTACTTTCAGACAAGATAACCGCCCGTTCAATCGCATGTTGCAGTTCACGTACATTACCGGGCCAAGCATAATTATGTAGCTTATTCTTCCCATCCCTGTTAATGCCCTTCAAGTCTTTCTTATATTTACGGGCATACTTCGACAAGAAATGTTCAGCCAATAAGATCACGTCATTTCCTCGTTCCCTCAAGGGAGGAATATGTAACTCGATCGTATTAATACGATATAAAAGATCTTGCCGGAAAGTACCTTCTGCCACAAGATGATGGATATTCACGTTCGTTGCGCAGATCAACCGGATATCAATCGGTATGGGTTGCGTTGCTCCCAAGCGGGTTATCTGTCGTTTTTCCAAAGCGGTCAACAGTTTCGCTTGCATGGAAAGGCTTAAGTTCCCGATCTCATCCAAGAACAAGGTACCACCGGAAGCTACCTCCATTCGTCCCGGCTTTTCCTTACGGGCATCCGTAAAAGCCCCTTTCTCATAGCCAAATAATTCACTCTCGAAAAGTTGTTCCGGAATAGAGCCCACATCGATCCCGACGAAAAGATTCTCCGAACGCGGAGATTGATGATATAAGGCGCGGGCAACTAAATCTTTACCGGTTCCATTCTCCCCCAAGATTAATATATTGGCATCCGTATTCTTTAATTTATCGACCGTAGCGAAAATAGCCTGCATCGGTTCGCTTTCACCGATGATCTCGAAGCCAGCATCCTCGGGTGAACTAAGAATCTCAACTTGTTTCTTTAAATTTCGCACTTCCGCCCTACTCTCCCGAAGTTCCAATGCCGAAGAGAGTGTAGCGAGTAATTTCTCCTTTTCCCAAGGTTTCGGGATAAAGTCGGTAGCTCCCGCCTTAATCGCCCGCACGGCTTATCCGTATCCGAATAGGCAGTCATAAAAAGAACCACCACGTCCGGGTCTATCTTCTTTATCTTCTCCAGCCAATAGAAACCCTCCTGACCACTAATAGCATCCCGTTTGAAATTCATATCCAACAAGATAATATCCGGGATAAAAGTCCGCATGAAATGATCGATGCGCTCCGGTTGCGTAGCCACTCTTATTTGTTCCATATAGGGCTCCAGTAATAAGTTAAGGGCAAAAAGGATGTCCTCATTATCATCTATAATTAATAGTTTTCCCTTTTTCATAAGCGCTGAACTAGTTTGTGATGCCTCAAAGGTAGGTATTAAATCAATGGAAGAAGCGTGCGTAATCGAACGATTACCGTGCGCAGATGAACTGTTAAATTAATAGTCCGCAAAGAGGGTTAAGATTAAGTAAACGGTAAGACTATTTAAGCGAAAGAAAAAACGAGGAGAAAGAAGGAAGACTATCTTTGAACACAATTAACAATTCAGGCATTCATGAGACCACTATTGATTGGATTTTTCGTCTGTATAAATATACACTTAGGCTATGCGCAATGGACTGAGCAAGATTCGATCTGGCTAAAGGATGTATTAGCAGGCAAAGATTCCATCAAATTGAACCCTGAATTCCAAAAAGCAATCCAAAGCGGTTCTTTCCTCAACCCGGAACCGGGAAAACCGATGGGGAAACCTCAACTGGCCGCTCCCAGCAATATCCCTATCACCAAAGATTTCTCAGAATATATCCAACAAGACGATACGACACACCGAAAAGTAGCATTGAAGGATTTACCGCCATCGGTATTCTGGCGACATAATCCACCGTATAAAAAAGATACTGCCTGTCTATCAATCTATCTTAGATGAATTGAAAAGGACTCCGTCCAGTGGTCGTACCTCACTAGCTACCTTCGATCTAGGAAGGATGACCAGCCGGAAAACATATGTCCATAAACGCAACGCAAAACGCAACGGAACTTGGCAAAACTACGGCAACCTCCCTACCCCGGATGTCATCTCTAAAAAAAAGAAATTCGAAAGACAACAGGCAGAGGCCGCAAAAAGGACTCCTCATTGATGATCCAACCACCAATCGATTAGCTTACGGGCCAAGCTCAACTTACGGGGGATCTCCGGTAGATTATCTTTGGTATAGAAGGCACCAGAGCTTAGTTCCTCATCCTGCAACTTAATTTCCCCACTTACATAATCCGCTACAAAGCCAACCATCAAGCCACTCGGATAAGGCCAAGGTTGGTTTCCGAAATAAGTGATATTATCGACCTCTAAACCCGTTTCCTCACGGACCTCCCTGCGCACACACTCTTCCAAGGTCTCGCCAACTTCTAAGAATCCGGCCACTAATCCATGGAAAGTTCCCCGGAAATTACGGGCATGTACCAAAAGAATCGAATCCTCCTTACGGATCAAGACGATCATCGCTGCTGAGATTGTCGGATAAATCTCATGTTTGCAAGAAGGACATTGCTTCGTGATCGACGTAGTCTGCACGGTAGGAGTACCACATACCGGACAGAAACGGCTATGGCTATCCCAATAAAGCAATTGATAAGCCTTACCCGCCTTCTCGTAACACGCTCTCGAGATATAATCCCAAGAGGCACGCAACCCCATATGTACGTAACGGTCATTCCCTCCACCGGAGTATCCAATTCTGCCGTACGTGCGGGAAGTCCATCCCGGTAATCAACCTCTAGCGTATGAGAAACCGGAACTGGGGGATTCTCGCCATAAGGGATGGTATACGTATCATTCTCTTTCTGAAGCAACAGTTGGTCTTTATAAAAAAGGAACCAATAACAGAGTTTATTTGAAGTTTCCATGCTAATATTCCCGAATTATCTTTCTGTATGTAAAACATCCGCGAACTTACGAATTAAAATCCAATAACGTGCGGAAGCGAACGTGCACCGTGCGAAGGCACACACAATCGTTTCTAAGCATTTTTCTATTATCTTATGATTAGCAGAACGTTACATCGATGGCACATTATTTGCCTCCTTTCTAAAAAAATGAATATATTTAAAACCTGTTACAATGAAACTAATGATTCGAAACTTACTTTATCTATTCAAGCGGTTTAAGACCGCCGTCGTGTTAAACCTCTTCGGCTTGACAATCGCTTTCGCCGCCTTCCTCCTGATAGTAATGCAGGTGGATTACGAGATGAATTACGATGCCATGCACAGCAAATCAGGCCGAACCTTCCGGCTAGAGGCAAATCACGGAGAATTCGAGCATAACGCCATCCATTGCCTAATGTTTAGCGATGCTTTTGTTAACTCATCCGCTCATATCACGGATTACTCCTACCGTTATCCATTCTACGGAGGAGAACGGTATTGCCAAATCGACGAAGTAGACGATCAAGGAGAAGCGAAAGTCTTTAAGGAAAACTTCCAGCTTTGTCTACCCAATATCTCAGATGTCTTTGATTTCCACATGAAAGAAGGTTCCGTCGGATGCCTATCCATTCCCGGCTCCGTACTCATTCCGGAGAGTGTCGCCAAAAGGCTGTTCGACAAACAATCCGCTATCGGTAAACGTATCCGGATGTCCGGCAGTAGTGGCTGGCAACCTGTAAGTACCACGATACTTACTATTGGGGGTGTCTATAAGGATTTCCCGGGAAATACTACGGTACAAAACCGTATTTACGTCCCGATGGACCAACTGGATCTATTAAAAAGTTCTTGGCAAATGTATGCCAACGAAATATACGTCACGCTAGACGATCCCCTAAATAAAGAGGAGGTATTGGATCATTTCAACAAGACTTTCGATTTCGCTAAAAGCCAAATGGGTTCAGCGCAAGAGATCGCATTACGTCTAACCCCCTTAAAGGATGTTTATTACACGCATGATACAACTTTCGACTTTAATCCGAAAGGTCACCGGGAGACAAATTATGTGTTACTGGGTATCGCTTTCCTCATCTTATTCATCGCCGGAATCAATTTTACCAATCTCACAACCTCGTTGATTCCCCTACGATTGAAAACGATCAATACGCACCGGGTATTAGGATGCTCCATCTATAAGTTACGAGCCATCTCACTGATTGAATCGATCGTGATCTGCTTGATATCCTACATTCTCGCCTTATTCATCGTAAACGATTTGTCTTACACACCGATCGCTAATTGGGTAGATGCGGATATACGTCTTAGTCAATACAAAGGCCTGATCCTTCTCACTGCACTAATCGCTATCTTGACGGGTTGCTTGGCGGGACTTTATCCAGCTATACGAAGTACCTCCTATGCGCCGGCCTTGGTACTAAAGGGCTCTTTCGGTCTTAGTTCCAAAGGGAAAAAAGTACGTGTCGCCCTGATCGGTTTCCAATACACGGTATCGATCGCCTTGATCATTGTCACCTTATTCATGGGACTTCAGAACCATTTCATGACCTCTAGCGAGCAACTAGGATTCAATAAAGACCAAGTAGCCATCGTGAACCTGACACCGGAGATCTACGCCAAGCATAAGCCCCAATATATCCAGAAACTTAAAGATTATCCGGGAATAGAGGATGTGGCCTTCTCCGTCTACGAGTTATCGAAAGAAGATGACATGATCGATCTCGAATATGCCCGTCATGAAGATAAGGATGTATTCTTCAAGGTATTCTATGCCTCCGAGAATTTCCTTTCCGTCATGGATATCCAAGTAGAGGAAGGAAGGGATTTTACACGGGAGGATTTAAACAAGGCACAAAGTGATTATATCATCAATCCGGCGGCAGAGCGGGATTTCCACTTACATCCCGGAGATCGTTTCAATGATCGTACGGTTCTAGGAGTCAGCAAGGATTTCCGGTTTAACTCTTGCCGGATCGCAAGCTCGCCTTTCGTATTCGCATTGAATAACGATATACCCAATCCTAAATTGGTATCCTATATCCGCTTCAATTCGAAAACGAATTTACAGGAAACTGTCGCCCACGTCCGGGAAACATTGAAAGAGATCGATCCGACTTTCCCTTTCGAGATCTCTTTCTACAACACCATCTTAAATAATTTATATCAGAAAGAACAAACACTGGGTAAACTAATCTCCCTATTCGGAATAATGGCGATCTTGATCTCTATCGTAGGTGTATTCGGACTCGTGCTATTTGAGACGCAATACCGCCGGAAAGAGATCGGTATCCGCAAGATCAACGGAGCGACTACCGGACAGATTCTTTTGATGTTCAACAAGACTTATATCCGGATTGTCTCCGTTTGCTTCATCATCTCGATTCCGATAGCATGGATGGGAACACAACAGTGGCTAGAGAATTTCGCTTATAAAACACCACTCCATCTTTGGGTCTTCATCGTAGCTTTCCTAATCATTCTCTCGGTTACGATCGGTACCGTTACTTTCCGGAACTGGCAAGCGGCGAATGAGAATCCTGTGAACTCGGTGAAGTCTGAATAAACTCACTCGGAGTGATCCCGTAAATTTCTTTAAAGCAACGGGTAAAATAGTTCGGATCGGAGAAGCCGACCTGAGCAGCTACCTCCCCGATCGAATAAGCGTGCTGCCCCAATAACTCGGCGGCACGCTTTATTCGTATATTACGGGTGAATGAGGAAGCGGAACAACCGGTAGTGGACTTTAATTTCCGAAATAAGCTGGCACGGCTCATCGCCATCTCGGAACAGAAAAGCTCGACATCAAACTCCGGGTCCTGCAAATGAGCCAGAACGACCCTTGTCACTTTCGAAACAAATTCCTTATCAGGATTGGCAACTGTTTGCTCCGGGGTACGCAGATCGAACCGATCCCTGAAATATAACTTTAGTCGCTCACTACGTTTGAGCAGATTCTTGATCTTCGCTTTTAAGACAGCAAGACTGAACGGTTTAGGCAGATAATCATCCGCTCCGGCTCCATACCCTTCCAATTGTTGACGTTCTTCCGCTAAAGCAGTCAATAGGATAACCGGTATATGGGCCGTCCGTTCATCCGTTTTCAAAGCCTCGCAACATTCAATCCCATTCATGACCGGCATCATTACATCCGAGACAATCACGTCCGGTAGGATCTCCAAGGCTTTCTCCAAGCCGACCTTTCCGTTTTTCGCTATCACGACCCGGTAATCCGTTTGAAAAGCATTCATCAAATAACGACATAGATCCTCATTATCCTCTACAAACAAAAGCGTTTGTCGTAGATTCTCCGGGACCGAGTTTGTTTCTTCCAATGGAACTGATTCCCGCAAAGATACCTCTTCCATTTTAGGTTCCGAATACTCCAACCACTCCTCAGGATAAGCCTCTTCCGATATAGGCAAGGCAACCGTAAAAACAGAACCTTTCCCCAATTCACTCTCACATTGAATGGTTGCCTTATGTAACTCCAATAGCTCTTTTGTGTACGCAAGGCCGATCCCCGAACTCTCCGAGCGGCGAAACGCTATCGATGCCCCCTTATAATATCGATCAAAAATATACGGTAACGATTCGGGAGGAATGCCGATTCCACTATCCGTAATTCGTAAAGTCATGACCGCATCGGATGAGCTTTGCTCCAATGAAGCGGAAAAGCTTACCGAACCACCATCCGGCGTATACTTAAATGCGTTCGACAGTAAATTATATAGAACCTGCTCTAGGATATTCTTGTCAAAATAAGCGATTGAGATATCCGGGGCAATCGAATACGTAAACGCGATTTTATAGGAATCGGCCAAAGGAATAAAGGTTTCCGAAATATCCTCTAAGAATCGGCTGAGATCCGCACAAACGATATGCGGGGAAGGTACTCCCCGGGTCAATACCGATAAATCCAGCAATTCATTGACATGCCGAATCAAGCGATTGGTATTCCGGGAGATCGTACGCAAAATCTCTTTATCTCCACAAGATTCTTCTGAACCGGAATGCCGTTCCAGATCCTCCGTCAATCCCTTGATTATCGTCAGAGGGGTACGAAGCTCATGAGAGACATTCATAAAGAAACGAGTTTTCAACGCATCTTTTTTTCCTCCAGTTCTTGCTTGGCCTGTTTCAACAGCCGTGTACGTTCTTGTATCTTACACTCCAACTCGGCTTGGCGAAGTTGATACCAGCGCACCCTGCTCTTATAGGCGATACACAACAGTACGCATACAACCACGAATACCAGCAAAATAAACCACCACGTCCGCCACCAAGGAGGAAAGATCCTGACAGGTTCGGTAATGGGAGCGCTCCAATAGGAACCATTGCCGGAAGTTTCCACCCGAAACACATAGTTTCCCGGTGGTAGACGGTTATATATAGCCGTACGATCGCTGGCGTCCACCTCCCGCCAATCCGTATCATATCCATCCAGACGATACCGGTATCGGATACTACGGGGATGAGAATAATCGAACGCGATAAAACCCACCTGTAAACCTTGCTTCTCACGTGAGTCTCCGATCGTGAGGTTCGTGATTCGCAGAGACTCAGGTATTTTTCTCAAACCGTCCGTTAACTGAACGGGATCAAAAGAAACGATCCCCTCATTACTGCCAAATACAAGTTCACCCGATTTGCGCTTACAGCAAGCGCCACCCATAAACTCATTCGATAATAAACCGTTTGCCGTCGTATAATTAACGATATGCCGGTTTTGTATATCCAAGCGACTCAGCCCTTTATGCGTGCTGACAAACAGGATGCCCGGCTCACCTGCACGGATTCCGCGTACGATATTTCCCGATAAGCCATCCTGTACCGTGAAATGATCAAATCGCCCGGTTCGCTTGTCGTATTGATCCAACCCCGCATTCGTACCGATCCACAAATAACCGGAAGAGTCCACAAACAGACAATGAATATGATTCGACGCAAGGGGATTCATCTCACCCGGTATATATCGATACGTGATAAGCGCTCTCGTCTTCGTATCCCACACCCGAAGCCGCCCCTCATCCGCTCCTCCCCAAAACCAAGACTCTTCGCTCACGCATAAGTTACATAACTCCGACAACGAGTTGATCGGATAATCATAAGAGACTTGGTAATCCGGTATAAAAGGGCGGATTCGGAAATCATCCAGATTCAACCGGTCCGGGTTGGCGTCTTGATAACTGATCCATAGGTTCCGCTCCGAATCCTCACGGATAGAACCTATAATCTTTCCGGATAAAGAGGACGGACTTTTCCGGGGTGAGAAGGTAAAACGCATATCTACCCGGGAAGTCTTATGGTTAATCCGGTCTAATCCCCTAGAGGTCGCAACCCAAAGATTCCGGTCCGAATCCTCATAAACGGCTAGGATATGAAGAGAAGACAGATTCTCTTTTTCCGTGTATCCCAAGGTATATCGAAACAAGGAAGGTGCTAAATCCGCATGGCTCACTCCATACGTGGAATGCCCCGCCCACAGATGATCCGAGTCATCCAGAAACAAACAGGTAATCTGGTTACTGCTGATAGAATGTGCGTCTTCCGGCACGTTCCTCAACTGTCCCATTTTCCTCTCCTTCGGAGAATAATAAAAAAGACCTTGATTGAAACGGCTATCATCAAACCAGACCGTTCCGTCCTTACTCTCGAAGATGGATCGCACTTGGCATTCTCCCGTAGGTTCCAGATCCTCCGGCCGGTCAAAGAAATGCTCACATCGCAAGGCAAGCCGGTTCATCCGGCTAATCAAGCTTGCCCCCCCTTATTATGTCCGATCCAGAAATCACCATCACCGGTCTCCAAGAATTGATATACCCGAGTATCCTCACGCCCGACAGATTGAAAGATTTCTCGCTCTCCCATATCAACCGAACGAAAAGCCCCTTCACGTCCCGTACCTAACCACATATAATCAAACCGGTCGATATAGATCGCATTAACGCCATTCAAATTGCCGGCATTGATATCCTCCCGGTCATTTGTCCTTATCGTATAATCTTGAAAGTGGTTTGTTTCTTTGTCATACAAACTAAAACCAGCTAAAGTCCCTACCCAAAACGAATGATCCGGCGCCGAATACAAACAATTCACAGGAGATGACGAGACTACCGAACCCGCCGGCGAAAGGCGTACCAATTTCTTCTCTTTAGCGTCATACTCCAACATCCCGTTCTCCGTACCTATAAAGATATGTCCCGGAACGGCGGCCGAGAAACAAGTAGGACTACCATACACACGTAACTGTTGTCGAAGCCATTCTTTCGTGAAATTCAAAAATGTATCCGAACCTCTGTCATAACGGCTAATCCCACCCGAGGAAAAAAAGATCCAGATACCTCCATCTGAATCCTCGAATAATTTATCGATAGAACTGCTTTGTATACTTTCCGGGCAATCCGGTACGGGCAAGAATACTTTAAACGTATATCCATCGTAGCGGTTCAAGCCTTCAGTCGTCCCGACCCAGACATACCCGGTACGATCCTTCAAAATAGAGGTCACCGAGGAAGAAGAAAGCCCGCTATCCATTGTTATCCGGTCAAAAATAACGTTGGTAGCTTGCGTTCTCGTTACCATAAGTACAAACAGCAGTAAAAGGTATATTCTCATCCATTCATCCGATTAATGCCCCAAATATAAAGATTAAGTGGGTGAAAATCACAGAAAACAGAAAGATTGAACGATTTGTACGGTATTATGAAACATATGTCCGGCCCGCTCCTCCCTATTTCCCTAGCTTTGCGGTATCAATTCTAAAACGAATGTAAAATATGAGAAAACTTTTTCTATCGCTAGTATTCCTTAGCGTGCTACTATCTATCCATGCGAATCCGGGTATTAAAGGAATCGTAATCGATCAAACCACCCGTAAGGCATTAGACTACGCTCACGTTGTATTATATGATAGAGATCATATCGTCGAAGAAGCTATGACTGAAGCGAACGGTTCTTTTCTAATCCAGCCCGTAAAACCGGGAACGTATTCGATCCGTATCCATTTTCTGGGATATGATGTTTATATGGGAGAGGAGTTTATCCTTACAGAGCAGATCAAGGATCTGGGTATTATCCCGATGCAAATGCTTGAGGTAGGCTTACAGGAAGTGGAGGTCGTACAACAAGAAACAAGTCATCTATAAACTGGATAAAAGATCATCGAGGCTTCTTCCAACCTGCTTTCCTCGGGAGGAACCGCTGTCGATATCCTAGAGAACACGCCTTCCATCCGGGTGAACGCCGAGGGAGAGGTTACCTTCCGGGGAAGTAGCGGATTCACGGTCTACGTAGATGGAAAGCCCAGTATATTTACCGGGACCCAAGCCTTGGAACAGATCCCGTCCGGACAAATCCAGAATATAGAGATCATAACTACCCCGTCCGCCCAACATGATACAGGGGTGATGTCGGGATCATCAATGTCATTACCAAGAAGAACTTCGGGGAAGGGTTGAGCGGAGTAATCAACCTAAGCGGGAATACGGTATGGAGCCGGACCTTGGATTTCTTGTTGACCGGACAAAACAAGGCGTCTCAATGGCGTATAGGCGGTTATGTGGGAAACCGACTACGTAAAAGTCATTTTACCCAAGAGAAAACGACGTTGGTAAACGATACGACAACGACTTCTTATTCCAATGGCCCCCGTGAAAGTAACGGCTACGCATATATTCTCAACGGAGGTTGGAGCTATACGCAAAAACAAACGACTTTTTCTATTAACGCGGAAGGCGGATATGCCGGACTCAAGCGAAAAGGAGATCTGGAATATACGGAAGAACGTTCCGCTAATGGCGAGCAATTCGAGAACGGAGAGTTCAAGAGCCTTGACGACTTTGATATCCATGAGACTTTCGGACTAGGGAATCTGGCCGTGGATCATAAGTTCAATGATAAGGGGCATAACCTTAGCGGTAGCTTCTTCTTGAAATATGGAGGCGACGCTCTGGAATATTTCCAAAGCGATCTGTTCGACAAAAACAACGTACGCCAGCAAGGTCATCGTGCGTGGGAGGCCGACCATCGTTGGACCGTCCGTGCGAAAGCCGATTATGTATTTCCATACAGCAAAACCGGACAAATCAAGGCGGGTTATCAATATTTCTCATACTCGGAAGACGGCGATTATAGTATGCAGTTTTGGAACCCGGATACCAAAGAGTTCTTCTGGCGTGACGATATTTACAACACGTTCTATTTCCAACAAGGGATCAACTCCCTTTATGCGATCGTTGGGGATAGCTACCGGTCTTTTGATTTTCAAGTAGGATTACGGGGAGAACATACGCATCAAGTATTACGTAGCTCCAAAGATTGGGCGAACCGCCTACAAAGGCGTTTTGAGTTGTTCCCATCCGCCCATATCGGTTATAACCTCACACAAAATCAGAAGCTTCTATTCGCTTACAGCCGTCGTACGACCCGACCGGAGCTTTATTTCATGGAGCCATACATCACTTACAAGGATTACTATACAGCCGAGATCGGTAACCCGGATATACGCCCGGAGTACATTCATTCTTTCGAGTTGAATTATTCCTTGACTTCCGGCGACAATGCCTTGTCTGCCTCCCTATTCCACCGAACCCGCAAAGACAAGATCGAACGATTACGGGTTCCTTACCAAGCCGGGGTTACCTTGGATTCCATGGCGAACGTGGGACATGATTATTCCACCGGAATAGAACTATCGGGCAGTTTGCAGGCCACCAGTTGGTGGAATACGCAAATAAACGGTAGCCTTTATCACTACCGGGTAGAGAACGAGTATAAGACGGACGGAAAGAATGAGACCAGTACCAATTACGAGATCGCTTGGAACAACGCTTTCACGGCCGGGAAATACACAAGGATACAGCTTGACGGCAATTTCGTAGGTCCTTCCGTAACCACCCAAGGAAGAACCCAGTCGTTCTGGTTTGTCAACCTAGCGATACGGCAACAATTCTTCAAACGGAAGTTGACGGCCACCCTCTCTTTCCGGGATGTCTTCAATACGGCCCGTTATGTCAATACGATCACTTCCTCGAACTTGATTTCCAAAACACGAATCCGGCCCGATTACCCGTTGATAGGCTTGACCCTTAGCTATACGTTCAACCAGTTCAAGCTAAAGAATGGCTTATCCAACAATTCAAAGGATTTATTCGAGGGGACAAATCATTAACACATACCTATTGCTCCACTTTCAAAGTATGTTAAGTTACTTTGCCGATGAACTTAACATACTTTGCCGATGAACCTAGCTTAATTTGCCAACAAAGTTAGCCTGCTTTTTTCCTATCTATTTTCACTGTATTGGAAACCTCTGACTATAAAGATATTATAATAAGCATATTTTGCAATTTAAAACGGTTTGATATAATTTCCAGCTCTCCAATAATATAAATACAGAAAAAACCATTACTTTTGCAACCTATGTGTAAAACAAAGAAGGAAATTGTAAAGTAAATAACCTCAGACGTTCCTGTCGGGGTTATCCCCATCATCATACTCGGGCATATTCCTGCCCGAGCTATTTTTCATATACCTTTAGGAATTAATTAAAGCTTGACAAGGCGCATTATGCATTTGTTGAAGTTCTTAACATACATAATACAATGAATTTAAATAATATTCAAATAAGAGAAACTGCGACAAGCGATTTTAGCCATATAATGGAAGTTGAGAAATTGGCATTCGGCTATGATAAGGAAGCCGAACTCGTAGCAGAGTTATTAGCCGACAATACAACCAAACCGATAGTCTCACTTCTTGCTTTTTATAAAGACGAGCCTATCGGACATATCTTTTTACCAGAGCCTATTTCAACGAACATCAGCAGCAACCGATGATGCATATTCTTGCACCTTTGGCTGTAAAACCGGAATATCAACGGCAAGGTATTGGTGGAATGCTGATAAAGGCTGGTATAGAGAAATTACAAGAAAAAGGTTCAAACCTTGTGTTCGTATTAGGGCATAAAGAATATTATCCTAAATATGGATTTATACCTGATGCCAATCATTTAGGTTATCCTGCGCCTTATCCCATTTTGGAAGAATATAGTGATTATTGGATGGTTCAACCAATAAGCCCAAAAGGATTCGAAATCGGTAAAGGAAAAATTAAATGCAGCGAAGAATTAAACAAACCCGAGTATTGGCGAAATGAAGAATCAGATAGATAACTTTTATTTAAAAACATCATGAGTAACGAAAATAAAACAATTCACGAATTCGATTTCAACCTGATCTGCGAATACTTTTCAAACGTAGAACGTCAAGGACCGGGCAGCCCAGAAGCAACTCTTAAAGCGTTGAGTTTTATCGACAATTTGGCTGATAATTCCCGCATTGCCGACCTTGGTTGCGGTACGGGAGGGCAGACAATGATTTTGGCAGAGAATGCTCCGGGGCAGATTACCGGGCTTGACCTCTTTCCTGAATTTATCAATATATTCAGTCGGAACGCCAAACAATCTGACCTTTCCGATAGGGTAAAAGGTGTTGTAGGTTCAATGGACGATCTTCCTTTCGGGAAAGAATCCTTAGACCTTATCTGGTCTGAAGGGGCTATCGCCAATATCGGCTTTAAAAAGGCTTGAATTATTGGAACGGCTTTCTAAAAAAAGACGGTTATGTCGCCCTGACCTATGAGTCGTGGTTTACGGATGACCGCCCCGCCGAAATCGAAAAGTTCTGGCTTGACGCAGTTCCTGAAATGAACACGATAAGTCATAATATTTCAGTCTTGCAGAAAGCCGGTTATCGTCTTGTTGCCGCATTTACGTTACCTGAAACCTGCTGGACAGAGCATTACTTTTCTCCATGCAGCAAGATACAGGATGAGTTTCTGAAGAAACATGCAGGCAGCAAAACCGCTGAGGAACTTATAGCCGGTCAACGCCATGAAAAGGTGTTGTATGACAAATACAAAGAGTTCTATGGTTATGTGTTTTATATCGGGAAGAAGATCTAATTAACTCAAAGAGGGAAGATTATCGTAAAACAATAGTCTTCCCCTTTCAAATAAAAAATAAAATGAAAAAGATAAATTACTATTATCTCGTTGCTGGATTCTTAGCTCTCCTGTTTTCGATAACGCATGAGCTAAACGGACAACGGGCATTAATTCCTGCCCTGTATGCCGGGGAATTAGATATAAATACCGTAACGACATTCAAGTATATTTGACATATTATTACGGCTGAGAACAGTGTTTTTGGTATTGCTTTCATTATCATGGCATTTTATAAAGAACAGGAAAAAGTAAAATTTACCGCATGCTGATTTGTGCGATCTTGTACGCTGATGGGGCCTTATAAACAAATAAGTACATTAAGCCAAAATGTAGCGAATCTGAGATTCAAGGTATTGCTAAACGAGAAAATAGCGGAGAAGATATTAGATGGGATAATTCATTTCGGCCCAATAAATATACCAAGATTTCGACTTATTGAAAAACGCTATAGCCGAGCCATAGAAATGCACACGGAAGGAAAAGCTTACAAAGAAATGATCCAAACACTATATTTCCTCGATGACGATCTCAACAATGATACTTACCAGCAACATATAAGTATCGAAAGATACTTCTTTAACGCAGGGTTCATCGATGACAAGATCGAGTATTTAAAGGATAAATCAGGATTATCTTTGAATATATTCTCCGCTTTTTTTACTCCTTGCAGTTTTGTTCATAGTGCTATTGAAAGGATATAAATACTATCTACAGCACAAAAAGGAAAAAACGGAACTTACCATTAAAAACGAACAGGATCAACGCGCCTTTATAAGGTTCTTCCTACAACATAGCTCTGACACCAAACAACAATAGCAAAAGAAAAAGCAGTAAGTAGAAATAAACCAACTCCAATACCCTGATAAATTAACTTCATGGACAAACAAAGCCGGTAACCTCCAAAAGTAAGCCCCGATCAAACAAACGACCGGGGCTAATTCTTTATCCGCTCTCCATCCTCACGGAGGTACTTACGGATGAACTTTAATTTATTACTTTAGTATTAATATTAATCGCTCCCGCCTGTTCGCCCATCACGGGGTACTTGGACCGAGGCCCTCACGGGAACATGATTATCTTATTTCATTATTCCTTTACATGTCTTATTTAACGACAACCTTTACGGTCTCCTCGCCAACCGTCACGAGAACGATACCAGCGGGAACAGCGATCGTCGCGTCATCAGAAGTGATAACCGTCTCTGCCAACGGCATACCCAACAAGTTACGGACATAAGCCGTCTCGCCTTGAGCGCCTTGGATCGTTACATAACCGGCGTTGCCTGTTACTACGATAGAAGAAGATACGGAATTATCGATAGACTCGTTAGATGTAGGATTACCCTCGCCTACTGTTAGCGGCAACGCTTTAGAAGCATTAGTAGTAAAGCCTAATTTACCGTTCAACGCATACAAGTAAGTAGTAGCGGCACCTACCGGCGTAACTGAATAACCACCCTCTATTTTCGTGATATAGAACTTGAAGTTATCGATGCCTGCTGAGCAAACATTTTCCTTAGTCTCTTTAGCCACTACCACAGCCTTACCGTTCACGGTCGTATTGATCGTATCCACACCTGCCAAAACTGCCGGGCGGAAGATAGCCTTAACATCCGTTTCCTCCGTAGGATCATTAGAATAAGAGCCTTCCAACGCATAGTTAGCGTTTACGTCAAATTTAGCCTTGCTTTCGTTCCAGAAATACATAGAGTCCTTAGCATAATACAAGAAGTTTCTGGTAACTGCGGCAGGTTCTTCCGCTTTAGTAACAGGTTCTTCGGTAGCGATGCCCTTAGAGATATAGAAAGAAGGGATCTCAGCCTTGCTGTCTGCCGTATCCAACCAGAAAGTCAAGCCCTCCGCGCCAATGACACCTTCCAAGATACCATTTTTGTTCTCTTTCAAGGAGATTGAGCCTTCATCACCGTCCAATGTAGCGTGTCTCGGGGTAGCCTCCAAGCTGATGCCCAATTGATAGAAATCTACGGTTACATTCGTATAAGATTTATCCGCACCTACCAAATCTTCCGAGAAAGAAGCTTCAGTTACATCTACGTATAATCTCTTAGCGCCAGCTTTCACTACTTGGTTATAATTATCAGCCGCTTTCTCCGCATTAAGCTCACTATCCAAACAGATTACGGAATAAGTTCCATCTACGTTCTTCTTGAATACCAAACGAGATAACTTCTCTGACTTCTTATCCTTATGTTCTGCCAATGCGTATTTGCTGTTATCAGTATCATGTTTGAAGCCATTATCTCCATCAACCAGATAATAAGCCTGTATAGTCAACATATCAGCCTCTTTCTCCGCAACGGCATCATCCTTCAAATAGATATACTTGAAATTGTTCTTCACGGACTCAGCCTTCTCGAAAGCCCAAGAGTAGCTCTTAGCGACATCACTAATCGGCTCAAATTGCTTTTTCTTAGCATCGTCATTGTAATACATGTACAGTTTATCAACAGCCACGGCTGATTTACCATTGAATACCAACTGAGCCTTTTGTTTCAATTGAGCGTCTGTCAAGTTCAAGAAGCCCTCGTTACCGCTTACGGCTACCAATTTGATATTCTCCGCGGTTAATTCACCAACCGTAGTACTTACGGCTTGATAGATACCAGCCTTATCTGTTTTGTACAAGTTTGCCTTGAAAGTCTCGCTTGTCTCAAGATTCTTGAACGTAACACTACCCATACCCGGCATCGCAATAACAACCCATTGAGCGGACGGAGCCTTCAAGTCTACGTCTTTCGGAGCGACAGCCTCTTCAACGAAAGAATAAGAATTCGTTCTTGCCACGTCAGCCTTAGCCGCATACTTAGAAACCAAATATTTGCCATATAAAGATTCATTCTCCTTACCGGATTCAGGCTGCGTACCCGTAAAATAGATATTATAGATAGCGGCACCGTCAGTCTTCAACAAATCAGAAGCTTTTGCCCAAGTATCACCCGTTGTTTGAGCCAAAGTAAGCTTAGCTTCATCTTTTTAGTAGTGATATAGGTCTTCAAGCCACCAGCGGTCAAGGAGTAAGCGCCGACGTAAACATTCAGATTTGAACCATGGTTCTCATCCGTATCCTTCGTAACCTTAACACCCTTCATCTGGACCGTATACTGCCCACCTTTATTAGCCAAATCCTTTTCTGAAACACTATAGATAGCATTCACGAAAGCGATCTTACCATCTTTCTTAACATTGGTTGAGTTCAACTTCTCGCCTTTTACGGTAGTGAAGCCGAAGCCCTCACCTTGAGTAGCATCCAAGCTAGTGATACCGAAAATAGCGTTCGGATTCAATACGATGAAAGTAGCGGCTTTCAAGTTATCCTTAGTTTTGCCATCACTTTTAGCCAGCTTCAAACCGGCATCGTTGGCGACTACGAAACATACACCGGAAACCGATTCCACACCTAATTCCAATTGCTCATTAACCGTAGCAGCGTCGATAGCGAACATCTGCTCCCCAAACGGATTCACGTCCGGCTCTGAAGCGGCTTTCGGGAATTTGAAGGAGAATCCTTTACCGGAAAGGTTCTTGTTTAAGTCGTCCGCTGTCGTTTCTTTAGAAGCTTTAAGCATTTTAGCGACTTTGGAAGAGGAGGACATATCGTATGCCAAAGGCTTGTTTCCAAGCTTAATCACACCTTCGGCAAACGTAAACCAGCAATAGCCCTTCTTTACCGCATCCGCATCAGGAGTGCCCACAACGTCACCACTTGTCGTACCATATATCACCTTACCCGCGGCATTCAACAGTTGAAAATAGTCCGTACCATTTTCCGTCTTCTTACCACTTACCGTAAACACTTCCGCACCAGCTTCGTCAACCGTAGTGAAACCGTAACCTACATTCTTTACTTCCTCTGATTTTAAAAAGCTTGTAACAACTTTAGTATCCTCATTAGGATCAGCTCCCAGATACACCTTTTCCCCATTCGTCACTTTATCAAGTGCTTCATAGGTTTTCGCAGGTGTAGTTTCTCCAGCAGCGAACACCGCCCCCGCCATAAGCAAGAACGACGCAAACAAAGTAGAAATTCTCTTGTTCATAAATCGAAAATTTAATATTAATAATAGTGTTAATTATATATCCATCAACCCTTTTAGCCAATCTCGGCTTTACGAAAACGACTAGTCTAAACGATCGTTTAGATCTTGCGTTTTTCGAGAGGTACAAAGGGGAGTTTGTGGAAGGAAGAGCTTGTTTCGTAAAGGATAGCCTATCCTATTGATAAGAAAGCGAATAAGGGAACAAAAAAATAGCTCGGAAGGGTTGCAGAAGTCAAAGAAACGCGTACCTTTGCAAATGACTAATTATAACGATCGTTTTCAACAATCATTTTCATATATATAATATAATGTACATGCGTACATTATAATAGCGTACTAAAATATCTCCTTGCAATAAATAACATATTCAATATAAACTCCCCCGTTTTGGGCCTCGGAAGTGAATAACTAACGGCTTGTCGAGTGAATAACTAACGGCTATACCTAGTGGATAACTTACGGCTTGGGAAGTGAATAACTAACCACTTACAAACCTTTTTTCCTACCGTTGACCAAAGGAATTTCCTATCATCATAATGCCCATTATAAGGTCTTTACAATAGGCAATGTAACACCTTTATAATGCCCATTGTAAGCCGCTTATAACTGCGATCATTAGAACGCTCAAAAAAGGACACTGATAATCAATACATTAAAAACGCCATTACCTTGTCCAGAAAACACGTACGTGTTTTTCCAGAAGCAAATTCCGGTCAAAAGCAACAAAGATTCTGATAAAGCCATTATCTTTGTTTTAAAATCAATACATAACCATGATGAGACACTTAAAGTACTTGGCTTTTGTAGCATGTCTGGGAAGTCTTTCCCCAGCCTTCGCGCAAAACGCCTCTAAAAGCCTAACAGTTGATGACCTAGTCACTTGGCAACGAATCACGGACCGGGAGATCTCGGACAACGGAAAATGGGTAGCTTGCAAGATGGAACCTTGGGAAGGTGACGCTACCGTTTATTTGTATGCGGCCCAAGGGCAAGAGACCGCCACTTTTCTCCGGCCGATAAGTTCGCGTTCTCCGCTTCCTCGGGTTATCTGGTTGTCACGCAAACACCCGGAAAGTCCACGGTAGATTCCCTGAAAGTATTGAAGACGAAAGAGGACAAGATGCCGATGAACACCTTGGTAATCTATTCCGTCGCCGGTAAAAAGGAGACGATAGACTCCCTCAAAACCTTCAAATTAGCGGACGAGGCGGATTGGATCGCTTATCAAAGAGGCCGGAAGGACTCCACGTTGTACGTCCGTTCGCTGGATGGAAGCAAGACCTTCCAGTTCCCGACCGTAACGGATTTCCAATTCGCCAAGAAAAGCGGTATGCTATATTACACGAGCGCAGCGGAAGGAGAAGCAGGTATATTCACCTTGAACCCGGAGAAAGGAAGTCCGGCGCTCATCAAAGAGGGAAAAGGCGTATTCAAACAAACCACGTTCGACGAGAAAGGGGAACGGCTAGCTTTCTTATATTGCGCCGACAAAGATTCTTCTTACAAAGCGTTAAGCTTATGGTTATCCGAGCATAACGCTCCCGCAAAAGAAATCGCCCGTGGAAACAAGGCTTTCCCCGCTGAATGGGTAATCAATGAGAACGGGATGCTTCAATTCTCGAAATCCGCTTCCCGTCTGTTCTTCGGTACCTCACCGGGGCCGAGGCAAAAAGACACGACCCAACTAGCCGAGAATCGTCCGAACGTACAGGTTTGGAGTTGGGATGAGCCCGTACAATATACCGTACAGAATTATAACAAGGAAAAAGACTTAAAGAAAAGCTATCAAGCGGTTTATAATCTGGGCAACGGCTCTATCTTCCAATTGGCGAATGAGGAATTACCGAATATCCAATTGGGTAACGAGGGTGACGCAGCCTTGGCGCTCCTTTCCACTTCCCGTCCCTATTCTTTGTCTTCCATGTGGGAGGCCCGCACACGCAGCGACTATTATACCGTATCGCTGAATAACGGGGAGCGCAAGCAAATCGCCCAAGCGGATTATGGACGTTTCCGCCTCTCCCCACAAGGTAAATACGCATATTGGTATGGCGAGACGGATAGTTGCTGGTACACGATCGCCTTGGCAGAAGGTAAGCGATATCGCCTAACCACCCCGGAAAGCTTCCCGGCTTGGGACGAGGAGAACGACGTTCCTAATCATCCTTATGCGCATGGAGCCGCCGGCTGGACCGCGAACGATCAAAATCTATTGATCTATGATCGTTACGACATCTGGAAATTCGATCCGACCGCAGCTACCTCACCGATCAACCTGACCGTGAACGGAAGGAAGGAGAAACTGTCCTACCGCTTGGAACAACTGGATAAAGAGGCTCGCTTTATCGACCTCGGCAAACCGCAATTATTAAAAGGATTCAACGAGACCACGAAAGGATACGGATTCTATAACGCACGCCTCTCCGCTCCAGCAGCCCCCGAAGACCTTGCTGGCAGGCAACTATATGTTGCGATCTATCAACAAGGCGAAGAATACGGACGACGTGATCTATACGATGGAAACCTTCCAGCAATACCCGGATATCCACTATTCGACCTTGGCGTTCAAGAAATCCGTGCAATTGACGCATGGAGACAAACAGCAGGAAGGTTTTATCTGGGGTACCGCCGAGTTGGTATCATGGATTTCCTTGGACGGCCGTCCACTGGAAGGTGTCGTTTATAAGCCGGCGAATTTTGATCCGAACAAGAAGTACCCGATGATGGTAAACTTCTACGAGCGGAATTCGGAGACTTTATATAATTACCGTATGCCGGAACCGCATCGTTCTACGATCGATTATCACTTATACAATAGCAACGAATATGTCATCTTCAACCCGGACATTCGCTATGTAGATGGTTATCCGGGAGAAAGCTGCTATAACTGCTTGATGCCGGGTATCACCATGATGATCGCCAAAGGATATATCAACGAAAAAGGGATCGGTGCGCAAGGACATAGCTGGGGAGGTTACCAAGTAGCTTATTTAGCGACTCGCACGAATTTATTCTCCGCTATCGAGTCTGGGGCGCCTGTCGTAAATATGTTTAGCGCTTATGGCGGTATCCGTTGGGGTTCCGGCATGGCCCGCTCTTTCCAATACGAGCATACACAAAGCCGTTTAGGAGCTACGCCATGGAGTTCTCCACTTCGTTATCTGGAAAACTCGCCGTTGTTCACGATGGATAAGGTGCAGACCCCAATATTGATCATGCACAACGATGCCGATGGTCATGTGCCTTGGTACCAAGGTATCGAGTATTTCGTTGCCATGAAACGGTTAGGTAAACCTTGCTGGTTACTGAATTATACAGGTGAACCGCATTGGCCGATGCATATGGCAAACCGCATCGATTTCCAACGCCGCATGTTCCAATTCTTCAACCATTACCTGAAGAACCAGAAGATGCCTAAATGGATGTCCGAGGGCGTACCTGCCGTAGAGCAACCGTTTGAGTTGGGGTATTGATCAGACAATTACAGCTTCATACGAAACTCGGTACGGACACCGGGTAAGGAATCAACGGTTAAATCGCCGCCATGCAAGCGCATTATGCGGTGGGAGATACTGAGGCCGATGCCGCTACCACCGGACTTCGTAGAGAAGAAAGGCGTAAAGATAGCAGACAATAGTTCAGGAGAAATACCGGGGCCATTGTCTGTTATAGTTATATATACCCTACCATCTGTCTTCAAGGCTTCTACGGAGACGATACCATCCGCTTGCCCCTCTATCGCCTGTAATGCGTTACGGATCAAATTAATCAGAGCCAACACGATCAAGTTTTGATCCACACGTACCGTTAAAGCTTCCGCAGAGGAGAAACGGATACGGTCGCTACCCGGCTCGGCACACAACAACCGTTCCATCTTCTGAAATAAAGAGGTTATAGGCACCTCGGTTCTTTCCGGCTCCGGGAGATGCGTCAGACGATGGTAGGAATCCAAGAAGGCGGATAAATTTTGCGCTTGCCCATGAATAACCTCCAAACCTTCCCGTAATTGCTTCGGAGTATATGTATCGGAATATTTCAATAGGTCAGCAGACAAGGAACGGATTGGCGTAATCGAATTACGAATCTCATGCGTCAGTACCCGCAAGATGCTCTCGTAATACAAGCGCTTCTCTTCCATCTCATTCTGGTTTTGACTGAATAGGAGGATAATCCGATTCATTTCCGCATATAAGTCCTTTACAAAAGGATCATTCGTTTTATTTGGGTACCGCAAAGCTGTATCCCCATTACGAACCGACTCGAAGAAAATAGCGATCTTACGGTTTATACCGTTTATCCACAGGATTAGTAACAGAGTTATCAACAGGATAATACACAGACATACAAAGGATAAGAAATAAGAGGTACCGGTTATCAACAATACGGACCCAAGTAACGCGAGAAACACGATCAAGGAGACGATTGCTATAATCTTCAGGTATAAATTCCGGTTAACCATGGTTACTCTCCTTATAATCTACAACCCGTATTTCCGCATCTTATTATAAAGGGTCTGGCGGCTAATATCCAATTGTTGAGCCGCAAGCGTCAGGTTCCCTTTCTTTTTCTTTCAATACCTCGGCGATAAACTGCCGTTCCATATCCTCCAACGTACAAGGATGGGAGACTTCCGAAAGCTCCTCCACATAGAAATCATCGGCATCCAAACGGCATTTATCCACAAGTAAGACCGTACGTTCGACGATTTGCTGCAACAAGGCCAAATCACCCCGCCCGGCCATATCGGATAACTTATCGACCGCCTCCGCTGTCAGACGAGGCAATGGTTTCGCATAAGCCTCCGTATATTTCTTTTAGCAATGCATTAATAAGAGATTCGGCCACAGATGAAGCCTTATCTGTATTTGATTCCATACGGTGTTCCCACACATGGACAAGGGTTTGAATAAGTTTCTCGTTATCCCAAGGTTTCACGATAAAGTCCGTGGCTCCCTTTTTAAGGGAAGATACAGCCAACTCGATATCCCCAAAAGCGGTTATCAAGATAACGGCCGGAGGATTCTTAAGCTCCAAAATACGATCCAACCAGAAAAGCCCTTCCCCACCGCTTTGCTTTCCAGCGCCGAAGTTCATATCCAGTAAAACCATATCTACATCTCCATTCCGTAAAAGGGCAGGCAATAGAACAGGAGATGATACGGTAACGATCGTCTTAAACTCATGGGACAGGATCGTCCGCAGACTTCTCAATACCGCCTCATTGTCATCTACGACTATAATCTTCGCGTTACGCATGAAGCCTCCTCTTTTTTCGTACGCAAAGATACGATCTTTTTCCCGGGTCTCAGTGTCCAATATTTAGACAAATCCAGTTCTTTACGATCGTTTCCTCCGATTTTATTTGCCATATTCCACGCAACCGGATAGCTTTGAACCAACAAACAGATAAAACCATGGAATCCATATCTCTAAAACTTATATTCCGTAGCTGGTGGCGAAACAAGACGTTCGCCGTCATTTCCTTATTGAGTCTGGCGGCAGGCATCACTTGTACCAACCTACTGATCTCATACGTCATTTATGAATCTAGGATAGAAGCCCATAATCCCAATAAGTCGCATATCATCTATATGGCACAAGACTCTCCCTTGACCTCCGGAGAGAAAGTATCTTTTATTAAAGGGAAGATCCCTGTGCAGCTAAAAGACCAATACCCGGAAGTTGAGGATTATTTACGACTGAACATAGAGAATGCCGCCTCCATCACGATAGGAGAAAAGCGCTTCAACCCAATCTCGATCGTCAGAGCAGATCCCTCCTTTCCTCGATTTTTCCCTTACAAGGTAATGGCAGGAAATATAAACAAGGCATTAACCCAACCAAACGCAATTGCGTTGACCGAATACCAAGCGAAGATATTCTTCGGGAACGAGGATCCTATCGGTAAAACCTTCTTGGCAAAGTACGCTTATGAGAACGAGACGATTACCTACGAGGTCGCCGCCGTTATCAAAGAGTACCCTCAATCATTCTTGAAGTTCAACGCATTGGCAGGTACTACCTCCCAATTCAATGGCGGCCCTACCTTATTACTGGTAAACGATCTCTTCAACATTGATACGTTCACTCAAAAACTAAAGGATGATAAGGTACCTACTTTCAACGGAACCGGACAGTATTATTTCTATACCCTCCAAGAGAGTTATTTCCAAGAGCAAACCTATACACAAGAATACATCCCCTATATCCACCGAAACCAGAAAGACTTACTGTACGTTGGTTTGTTCTCAGCCATCCTAATCCTCGTGATCGCCTGTTTCAATTATGCCAACCTAAGTTTCTCCCGCATTTTGCAACAGGTAAGGATGATCTACACCCAGAAGGTGATGGGAGCATCGGCTGGGCAAATCCATCGCCAGCTATTCTTGGATACTTTCCTTACCGTGCTGATCGCTTTCTTTTTATCCTTGTTACTTACACTAGATTTCCTGCCGGCTTTCAACCGGATCGTTTCCGGACGTATCTCCTTGGGATTTTTCTTTAGTGGACAGGTCTTACCTGTGATCGTGGCACTCATCCTAGCTCTATCCATTATCCCCTCATTATATATGAGCCATAAGATCAACTCCCTTTCCCATTCCGAGTATAAATCATTCACCACCGGTACCCGGAAGCGGACAATCATAAGCGGGCTCTCCATCTTACAATTCGCCATCTCAATAGCTCTGGTATTCGCCACGCTAACCGTACGGCAGCAACTAACGCTCACTCAGACAAACGGTGAACGTTACCGGGACCTCATCGAAATAGCCGACTGGAGTGGGAATCATATACAGACCTTCTCTGAAGAGATCCGGCGTTATCCTTCCATAGAAGAGATGTGCCTTTCGAGAAGCGGGATCATACAGTTCAACTTGCGGACAATGGTCTTGAAAGACGAAAACGGAAACGAACTAAATTATACGCTAGGCCAATACGAAGGTGATAGTACTTTCCTAAAGGTTATGAAGATAAACATTCTTCAAGGACTCTCAGAGCGAGAGGCTCTAAAACAATACAGCACACCCGTCTATATTAACGAACAATACGCACGTTTGCTCGTGCCCAAAGGCGAGAATCCCGTGGGTAAGCCTGTCCGCCTTTACGACACTGAATTCGGGAAGATGGAAAAGGAGGGAGAACCGATAGCGATTATAGCAGGGATCGTGGAGAATCTATATACAGGAACCTTACGACAAGAGGTTTACCCAAGCTTGACCTACCTAACGCATACCCCCCTATAACCTCGTCCAAGTCCGACTGAAAAAAGAGCACAGAGCCGAGGCTCTAGCTTTACTGCAACAAACATGGGAAAAGATCAATCCCAACGTACCTTTCGAATACCAAGATATATACGAGGAATTTATGTTATCTAACCGAAAAACGATCGAACTGGCACATTTGCTCATCATGTACTCGATCATCAGCCTCCTGCTAACCGCCTTCGGATTATTCGGCATGGCTCTCTATGCCATCCAGCAGCGTACGAAAGAAATCGGTATCCGTAAGGTAAACGGGGCTACGGCCGGGGAGATCTTGTATCTATTAAATCGTCGGTTTATCGGCTGGGTAGGGATCGCTTTCGCGATTGCCGTTCCTATCACGTGGTATTCACTGAGTTGTTGGCTGGAGAATTTCGTATATCGGGTGGACATATCCATAGGAACATGCCTGCTGTCCGGCGGTATCGTATTGATGGTTACGCTACTGACCGTAAGCAGGCATAGTTATAAGGCGGCATCCCGTAATCCCGTAAATGCCTTACAGAGCGAATAGCGAAAAGGAATATTTTGGATACTCACCTCAGTGTCTTCTCATCAAGGAATGCATCACAATCATCATACAAATTGAAAACTAATTCCTCGGGAATTACCGACCTTGATCGCCACGTTTCGATGGAGGAATAAAAACGTTCGAATAACTCCTCCTCCAATCGCTCGGTTTGCTGCATATACCCATTGCCGCTTAGATTGAAAAGTAATTCCCAATGGAAATAACTTTCCGTATTCGTCCCCGATGATAACTGTAAATCTTATCCCGAAGCATGTTCGACGCGTCACATAACGGAGCATGTTTATTTTGATCGACAGTTAACGCCTTGGGCAACTTCTTATCGGCGCCTTTCAACCAAGCCGGAACCGCAGGAGTAACCGGTGGGTAACCGATAACCGTCCACATCGTAGTGAACGAAGCATCCTCGTCCGGCCGTACACCTTGAATAGCCACAGCGCAAGAGGTACTTCTACGAGCGATAAAATCCTGCTCCGCAAACCAACCGGAAGTCTCTGGCTTATTATGTTTTCCATCTTTCAAGTCGATACCCATCAAAGGATTATGGAATGAGCGAGATAAATGGGACCGCACACAATTCTTCAAGTTTTCCGCATCGCGATTTTTCCACATAATCGGACGTCCGTCAGGTGTTACCTTGCCAGAAATGATAGCCGACGTGCAAGCATTGGCAAATTCCATGGCTCCTGATAAAACAAGAGCCATGAGACACAATATATTTCGTTGCGTACTCATCCGACAACTACATACATTTGTTATAAAACAACGCATTCATGAACAACTTACTAGTTCCAAAGAAGTAAGAACGGAAATTCATATCATCAGCAAAAACAATCACCTTACCGCTTCTATAAGGTTTCACCATTATAGCAGGCTCCTCTCTCAATAGGTTCGCATTATCCGCCGACAAGAATCCCGACAACAAAGGCTTCTTGGTATAATATAAAGGCGAAACATATGGATCCCTATCTTTCTGGAAAATGATATCATTCGTTTTTATAACAGCAATCTCATCTTGATCAAGTCCCCAAGCTAGCGGATGCGTCTTATCCAAATGACAGTTCAGAATTACCCCTTTGATCAACTTTCCGGCTTTTGCTTCCGCCTTATCCGCAAAAGAACGATAAACCGATAAGCTGTCCGCCTTTTCAAGCAATGTTTCCTTTGTCTTTAAAGAGATAAGCCCTTGTTTACCAGCCCATGCGCTAGCCTTTCCGGTAGCGATCAACACTCCTCCGGCAGCAACCCACTCCTTCAAGGCAGTCTCGGTACCCTTAGTTAGATTTGGAACACCATTAGCCAAAATGATAACATTGTAAGCCTTCAAGTCCTTGCCTGTCAAAGACGGGTTCTCTATCAATACCGGACGCATCTGAAAACGCTTATCCAACAAGAACCAAATCTCACCCGATTCCGGGATACTTACGCCACGTCCTACCAACATAGCCACTTTCGGCTGCTCCAATGGTTTAAAAGCCGGGCTGCCAAAATCCACATCAGCCATCAATCCCGTGTTGGCCGAATAGATATCCACTCCCGTATTTTTCGCCAACTCATCCAATGTCGCATAGAGCACATCCGAAGGAAGCGGCTGATTATGCGTCAATACCTGGTAGGTACCATAGCCCATCGTCCATTCTCCCTCTTCGTTCTTAAATTGGAACGGACGGTTGGTCGCACTGACCCGAATCCCCTTACGCTGCAACTCATAGACTACCTTAGGTGCATAAAACTCCCGGTTCTCAAACACATACCCCACCGGCTTTCCCCGCCGATGAGCCGTCCTTGCGGAAAATCATTTCGCTCAATCCGATCACCCATCAATCCGGCGACACTCTTCACCGGAGCACACTCCAAGTTAAACGCATGCGGGAACGTCCATGTAGAGATATCATAGAAAGTACTATCCGTATATTCTAAACAATCCTCCATAAGCACCTTAACCATCGTACTGTATTTTTGCGCCACCGGAATGACATAGGCTGAACCTTTTTGGAACTCCTTGTTACCTGCGGCTTGATAGTCCTTCGCCAACTGATAGACCTCGATATGATGACGGGCCATATTCTCCAAGAAATGAAAAGCGACAGACTTAGATCCGCGTGTATCGAACACATAGCCCTGTACCGCCTCCTTCCGCACCTCAGAAGCCGTACGTTCATAATATTCCTTCTGATAAGCCAGCAAACGGGTACGCATCGCCTTGGCCGCTTCCAGCGTAGCGCAAGAGGCTAATGCCTGATTCCGGATCGTCCAGCCAAGGTCCATTCCCCCGCTCGGGGTATTACGCAAATGTCCGCGCGTGGAACCTTGCTCATATAGCAGGCAAACGGATCCATGCGCATCTCCATAAGCAGCCCCTTTTCCGTAATAGAAGTCATCATAACCCTCCTTCGAATAATAAGTCGTCCCAATCCGATCGAGTGCCTTTGCCGTATAAGAAGAAATCTCGGCTGTCAAGTCTTGATTAAGCTGGGGAGTAAACGGATGGGTACGCTTAGGATGTCCCGGACTGAAATAATAAGGACGTAACGCCCCTTGCTCATGTTGATCCACGACCACATTGGGCAACCATTCAAAATATCCATTTAAGCCATTGATCCCCTCGGGATGTTGTGCCATAAGCAAGTCGCGATTACAATCGATCCAATAATGGTTCGTACGACTGGAAGGCCAAGGCTCGGTAAACTCACGTGATTTTATATCGCTAACATTCGTGAAACTTCTAGAGGAATTCACCCACGACGCAAACCGATTGATTCCATCCGGATTGGCTCCGGGAGTCATCACGACAATCTCTTGGTCTAGTAATTCCTCGATCTCAGGCCCTTGTGCCGCCGCCAAATGATAGGCAACAGCCAACGAAGCGTTCACACCCGATGCCTCATTTCCATGAATGCTATAAATCAAGCTTACGATCACAGGCATGTCGTCTATCACTACGCTTCTCGATTTCGCCACGTCGCTCAACTTTAAGTGCTCCTCCTTCAGTCGATCTATATTCTTTTGGTTCTCGGCCGAAGTAAACACGACCTCTATAAAAGGACGGTGCTGATAGGTACGCCCCGTCTCCCTAATCGTGACACGGTCGCTGCATCGCGCCAATGTTCTCATATATTCCACTACTTGATCCCATCCGGCATGTTGTTCTCCAAGCTGGAATCCCAAGATTTTTTCCGGGGTAGGAACCTGAGGGTCATAAACCTGAGAACCTTCCGGCAAGAAATACGTTAAATCATACGGATACTCATCCGCTTGTGGTTGAGCAAAAACACCTGTCGCCAAGAAGATTGGCAACAGGCACATTAAAAAAAATCTTCTCATAACTATTTATTTACTTTATGGATTCGGTTCGCAAAGCGGATTCAGTTGAGTCTCCTTATCAGGAATAGCCCATTGCCAATCCCTATGTCCGGCCGGACGATATCTGTTCCCGTTACCCGTCACCGTTCCATCTCCATACATATTGTAATTAGAAGCTTCTGGATCCACCACTTTAGGCATTGCGTCTTTGTTCCAATATTCAATCAAACCATTCGGGAAAACCTCAGGACGAGGAGCCGGTCCACGGTCCAAATCCATATTCAAACGTTTCAAGTCGAACCAACGGAAACCTTCCCCCAAAGCTCTATGCGACGTTGAGTCATCACCTCTTCTATCAAGTTTTCGCCCGTTTTCGTAGACAATGTATACTCCGGATCCCGATGACTTGCCAGCGGATAAAGAGCCTGAGCCGCTTTGCCTGGCTCCCCAGCACGTGCATATCCCTCCGCCATGATCAACATCATCTCCGGCAAACGCATGAAAGGAACATCCCGGCCACCTTTCGTCGTAGGATCCGATACGATAAACTTATTGGCCATATAATTAGCATACGCTTTACTGTTACACTCCGCCCGGATCGGTCGCGGAAGAGTATTGGGATCGGTCGCCCTCGGAAACCAAATTCCTTTACGCACATCGGTATCACTGATCTTGTCGTATAACTTATTATAAATCGCACGAGGGGTATTGCCATTATACGAAATGATCTCATTCGACATATATCCATGGAAGTGAGTCAAGTTCGGAGCTTGCTGCAACAAAGGATTCGATCCCCACAACCATTCTGTATTTGATTGATCGCTAAAACGATCATTCAATGTCGTATAGGTATCATCTTGCAATTTGGCTCCTGATAGATCAACGACCAATTTAGCCATTTCAGCCGCTTCCAACCATTTACCTTGCGTCAATAAGATACGAGCCTTCAAACCGCGAGCCACGTGCAAATCAATATGCGACTTATTAGTCCGTTTCTCCTCCGTAGCACCCAATAATTGGATCGCCAAGTCGATATCCTCATTGATCTGCGTATACACCTCCTCTACAGAAGCTCTCGCTCTTGGCTCCGTTGAGTTATCGTTACGAATTACCACACCCAATTGCGTGTTATCGCCCTCTGCCTTATAACGGCCGCCATACATCTGTACCATCGTGAAATAGGCGAAAGCCCGGTAAAAATGGGCTTGCCCCTTGATATAATTCCTCTCGCTCTCCAAACCTTCCGCAGCATCGATATTATCGATAATCATACTACTGTTAGAGATAAAATATTGCAACAAGCGATAAAAATGGGTCGCGCTACCGATCGTCGCATTCCGATGGCTCGACCATTGAGCCTGCTTTTGGAACTGCGCATTGCTGTACGTATATACCAAATCATCCCCCATCACCTCATACCAAATCATCAACATATCGTAACCGCCATAAAAAGCCGAACTAGACAGATCACCCGTCCACATCAATTTATGCAAGCCATTTACAGCCAACATAGCCGATTGGGTATCATTGAACACTGCTTGCTCATCCACCGTTTGTGTGGAAGTTGTCTCCAAAAAATCCTCCTTGCAGCCATTGAATAATACCACAAGAGATAGCAACACTACTATATATATATTTTTCATATTGAACATGATTTAAAAAGTAAGATTCAAACCAAAAGTAAATACTCTCGCAGGCAAATAAACATCCGCATTACCACTATATCCTGAGAATATGTTTGAACGAGGGAAAATACCTTTTCGTTTCGTCAGCAAGAATAGATTCTCTCCTGACGCATATACCCGGAGTCCTTGCATGGAAACCTTCTCCAGCCATTGCTTCGGCAGATCATAGCTCAAAGTAGCGGAAGCCAACTCCAACATATTCGAGCTGATCAACCAACGAGTAGAAGTTCCCGCATTCATATTCGTATCTGCGAAATCCTCGATGCGAGGCACATTCGTGACATCGCCCGGTTTCTGCCAACGATTCAAGATATCCACATGCTTGTTGGAAGTCAAGGATGCGGATCCTGAAGGCTGTGTCATCAAATCAGAATATCCTACATCATACATCTTGCCACCTAGCTGGAAGTTAAACAACAGGCTTAAAGAAAGATTCTTCCAAGATACGTTCGTATTAAGACCTCCCGATACCTTCGGTGTAGATTCTCCGGCCCAATCATAAATGGCCTCATTCACGTTAGTCGTATATGTTTTTCCATCCACCTCTACTAGGTCGACAGACTCCACCGTCAGTTCCGGATCCGGCACATAGATAGAGTTTCCGGTAGCAGGATCTACTCCCGCCCACTGGCGAAGATAAAACTCATAGCGCGAATGTCCCTCTTCCACCCGATGTACTCCGCTGTTATAAGGTTCTACCGGCAAAGAGGTAATCCGATTTTTCAACCATGTAGCGTTAATTCCCACAGACCACGTCCAATCCTTCGTCTGATGATTCTTCCGTTCAAATCAACTTCCACACCTCGATTGTACATCGTACCTGCATTCTTATATGCGCTGGTAGTACCCGTATCCGGTGCTTGCGGGATCGAGAACAATAAGTTGCTGGAACGGCGATCGAAATACTCTACACTACCCGACAAACGGCTTTTAAACAACTCAAACTCTAACGCCACATCGCCATTGCGAGACACCTCCCATTGCAAATCCTTATTACGAACGACACGTTGCTGGATATAACCGGCCTCCAATCCGTTCATGGCCTGCTCGTAAGCCGCTTGCCACGCATAGTAGCTACCGATGGCATCATTACCCACCTCACCGTAAGCGACACGCAACTTCAGCAAATCGATGAAATCAAGATCTTCCATGAAACGCTCCTCGTCAATACGCCAACCAGCTCCTACCGAGAAGAATGTACCCCAACGGGAATCCTTGTAAAAGCGGGAGGATCCGTCGCGGCGCACGGATGCAGAAAGGAAATAACGGCTGTTATAGTCATAGTTCGCACGGGCAAGGAATCCCTCCGTCTTGTAGGTATTCGTATAAGAGTCTTGCTCGTCCGGCACCGAATAATTGCTGAACTCAAAGTTGCCATTATGGATGGTCTGGTTTTGCATGGAGCCTTTCAGGTAATTGTACTCATAATCATAACTCTCATGTCCTAATAAGACATCGACATGGTGATTGCCGAAATTCTTTGTATAGGAGAGCAATTGGTTGAACGTCCAAGTTGTCTCAAACGAAACGGTCTTCGTGCTTGACCCCACCTCAGTCTTCTCCGGATAATAGATACTGGCCGAATGCCCTAAACGAGAGCTTGTTCCCACGGCTCCGTTCACCGTAAACTTGAAATCATTCAAGAAACGGATCTCCGCATACAATTTTGCGTTCAATTGATTCCGCTTGTATCCGTTGCTGATATTTTGCAACTCAATAGCCGGGTTATTACCAGAGATATACGCACGCGAAGGCGCTTCCACACCCCTCGATCGTATAGGCCTGACCGAAGTCGTACACTTTATTACCATTGGCATCCAGCACATATTCTTTGGTACGAGGATCGTGTACATGGATCGGATAGATCGGTCCGATATAGCGAGTGAATCGGAAAGGGTTGTTGTTATTTCCCGAAGCTTGCGACTGCTGCCCTTCCGCCTTGCTGATATTCCCAGAGAGCGTACCGCCAATCTTCAAGAACGAGGTGATCTGCGAGTTAACATTCGTATTCAAGGTATATCGGTCAAACTTCGATCCGATGATATAACCACCTTCCGTCAGATAACCGGCGGAAAGATAATAATCCGACTTATTATTACCTCCGCTCACGCTCACGCCTATATCCGTACGGCTGCCCGTGCGCTGGATAGCGTCTTCCCAATCGGTATCATCCGCCCACATGAACGTAGCGTTCGGGTTAAGCACACCGTTCGCATCCACGACCTGATCGTCCGGCACGTTAAACGGATTGAAGCCCAGCGTTCCTGAAATCAAGTTTTGAGCGGCTGCCATTCCCGCTTGCTCTGGTGACGCACCACCACTTATCAACTGGTTGCGTGCGCTCTCCCAATATACTTTCAAATAATCATTCACGCCCAATCGTTCATAATCCTGACTTTGCCGATTCGTGAATCCTTGGTTGATTTTCACATTCACCGACATACGATCCTTACTACCCGTCTTGGTGGTTATCAAGATAACACCATTACCACCTCGTGCGCCGTACAGAGCTGCAGATGAGGCATCTTTCAAAACAGACATACTCTCTATATCACTGGGATTGATACTACTGATACTCTGATCGTAGGGCATACCGTTAAGTATAATCAAAGGGGTATTCGTCGCAGAAATAGAGCCCAATCCGCGAATATAGATATCCGAATCTGAACCGGGCTGACCACTGGCTGAGGCTACTTGCACACCCGGCGTAGATCCTAGTAAGGCTGAAGTTGCCGATGTAACAGGACGAGCCTCTATCTTCTCTGACTTCAGCAAACTGGCAGATCCAGTAAACGTACTTTTTTTCTTAGCCGTACCATAGGCCACGACCATCACCTCATCCAATGTTTCCGAATCATCCTCCAGAAGTATCATCATCTCTGATTTGATCGGAAGCGTTTGCGAAGTCATGCCAACAAAAGATACGGTAAGCGTACGGGCATTTGCCGGCAAGTTGTCCAATGAGAAACGTCCCTCCACATCTGTAATTGTACCGATTGTTGTACCTGTCACAACAATATTAGCACCAATGACCGGCTCGTTATCAACTCTTTGCAAAACACGTCCTGCAACTTTCCGGGATTGTTGTTCAATGCCATTTAAATAAGAAGTAGGCAAAGCCTCGGCAGAAACACTACCTGCCACTGAAAAAGCCAATAAAAAATGAGCTAAAAGCACGTTTTTAAAAGTCAAACAACGAATGCATCCTTTTAGTCCGTGCATATTGTCAAAAAGATTCATAATAATAGTTTTAGATTTTAATTTATCAAACACAATAACATCCGCAAGATCAGAATAAATATTATAACATCAAAGTAGGAAGCTCATTTTATTTACATTCTCGTATAAATAACACATAAAAAGTAGCGAATTTTCGTGAACGTATTCCATAGAAACAAGCCTGCTATTCGGCGGTATCGTACTGATGGTTACGTTACTGACCGTAAGCAGGCATAGTTATAAAGCGGCACCTCGTAATCCCGTAAATGCCTTACAAAGCAAATAGTGAAGAGGAATATTAAACTCTATTCGCCCATTGGCAATTTACTTAACTGAGATATTGCCTGTAAATTGGAATAATCGTATTGGTAAAGGCCATCATCGGCGATCATCATCAAGGTATTCCTAAAAGGGATTACATCGTAACCCTCCATACCTGCATAATGAACAAGCTGATTAGCCAGCAAGGTCATAGGATCTTTCGCATTGAAGACCTTTAACCCTTCGTCACAGAGGAATAAAGTACCGTTATCGATACCTAGTCCTTTCGGGCATTTCATGCCATAAGTAACCAGCAAGTTCGGTTGGTCCACATCACTTACATCTATGAGCATCAGTTCATTGGTATTTTGCCCGCAAGTATTTCCGGAATGCACGGTCACATACGCTAAGTCATCCTCCACGACAACCGGATCACAACCAAAGACATGACTTACGGAAGAACGATACTTAGGCGCTAACGGATCTTCCAGCGAATAGATCAACATGCCGGTCGGAGTTCCCATGAACATCTTATCTTTATAGTTGAAAAGAGTCTCGACATCACGTTGCAACCAAATGTCGTTTGTCGTCAAGACAGGCTTGTCTCCAGACAGGTCGAAAACACACATGATATTCTGTTCTACCGTATATAAGTACTTACCATAAATAGAAAAACGAGCCATAGATCCGTTCACGCCCTGCGTGGAAGTACCCGGCGCCGCATCGTTCGCCATCAGATCACCGCCATAACTCGGATAATGGTAAATGGTTTCCTCCCGTTCCTTCGGCTCCCAACCAACCACGACACCTTTCGCTCTCGCTTCTTCCGAATAACACATATTATAATCGAACCCATAGCCATTCTCTATGGTCGGAAGCGCATAACGGAAAGCGTTCTCCACACGACCTTCCAATTCAGGTCTCTCCGGATCGGAGATATCGAACCAGACCAGATCCACATACGAATCCGCATACAATTTATCATCCTTGATCGAGAGATCCTCGTTACCGATCAATTCTACAAAGCCCACTATCCGGGGAGATGCCGGATTCCTGTTATCCACGATATGGATGCCCTTATCCGGGGAAGAAATATACAGGTAATCCTTATAGAAACAGATCTTACCCCGCTTGGTGATTGGCACCACCTCATCCGTCACCTTCACTGAATTCCGAAACTCGGAGATCGACATGAATACCGGTTCGTTGATAGCATACCGCACGACCTCCACTCTCACTCCATCATCCTTGCATCCCATTAAGACGCAAAGGCTAAAGGCAAACGCCCAATAAAAAAGTTTCCGCATAATTATAATAGATTTAATCATTAAAAAGCATATCGTATACCTGCGCTCAACCCAAATCCCAACGGCTTGTCTGTACGAATACTAGCCGGTTGATCACAGTCGAAATAATGGGAGAAGCGAGGCTCGAAATAGAGACTCCAATCCCCATAGAAACGATAAGCGGCACCGACCGAGGCATTCACGGACCATTGCATACCATGGATATCCTCCTTTTTGCTCTTGGAGATAGTCGTTCCGTTTCCGGCGATATAGCCACTATACACGGCCTGCAAGCCCTTCTCCATCATAAAGCCTCCGGAGAGATAGACATTCCATCGCTGATTCTTCCATAAATAAACCACCAGATTCAAGGGAATACCCAGATAATGCAAAGACGATTTCACCTCTGACGGGCAATCCCCTCCCCTCTTGAATGTAGTGGATAAATACGTATACATCAATCCACTTTCCACGGCTATACGCCGGCTCAAATCCTTCCGTACCGTAAAACCGAAAGATATCGGAAGGGAATAGCTAACGTCCGGATAAGATTCGAACGAACGATTATCCAAGAAGTTCTCATCCACCTTAGAACTCCGTAATACCGGGGCATTACGAAATGAGGCCGTTTGGGAAGGCGTATTGCCATTCTCCTTCTCATCATCGTCTTTATCCGGCTTATCCGGATCAGGATCTTGGGAAGGAACATTCATATCTCCCGGAGAAGAAACATCACCATAACTCATATCCGTATTTAAAAAGCTATCTACATAACCACTAGAGCCAACGGCGGCGGCCAATAACCACTTATTCCGTTTACTCTTCTTGGCTTTCTTTTTCAAAGAGGCTTTTCGTCGGGGACTCCGTTCGCCTTCCGGTAGAGGAACCGTAGAGTCACCTCGCTTAACGACTATGTCCGTCGAATCCTCGGACGCATCCTCCTTCACAGACGGTTCTTCTACGATAGCCGCAATCGCATCCTTCTCAATAATCTCGATAGTCTTACACTTCTCATCCTCCCGAATCGTTTCCTTTTCCCCGACAATAGCGGAAAGCTTAGCCTTTTTTTCCCATTTCAGCACTTTCGCTATACGTTTCTTTACAGGCTCTACAGGTAAAACGGGATGCTCCGAAAGAATATTCATTTCCTCCGCTTTCTCCGATATCTCTTTCTGAAAGGGGCTCAATTCCTCCAATGGCATCTTCTCCGGGGAAGGTAGCAGCCAAATAACCAAGGCCAGCACTGCGGCGGCGGCCAAGCCTCCCGTCCACAACCAACCCCGTGGTCTCGCTCTTTGGTTCATCCGGGCCTCCACCTCATCCCAGCAGCCGGCATCTACCGGCAACCGGTGCTCTTCCAAGCGCTGCCGCATATAGCCGCTGAAATCATCCAGCCGTTCGTTATGATCCTTATCATCCCGCATTTTCATGCCTTATTAAAGATTGTACACTCTTTTGCAAAGCGTTCCTCGCCCGGATAAACTGGGAACGGGAAGTCGCCTCCTGTACATGCAGCATCTCGGCGATCTCGCTATGCGTATATCCCTCTATCGCATATAAGTTGAAGACCGTACGATATCCCGGCGGCAATTGGGCCACGCAAGCCAACAAGTCGTCCGCCGATAAACGGTCCAATACGGAATAGTTGATATCTTCCAAACTGTCGTCATAGCCATCCAAACCTACACTTAGCCTCGTGTTCTCTGAAGACCGGAGATATTCAAGAGCCGTAGTGACAAAGATCCGCCGTATCCACCCCCCGAAAGCCCCGGAGCCGGAATACGACCGGATCTTCGTAAATATCTTCACGAACCCGTCCTGCAGAAGATCACGGGCCGTCTCCCTGTCACCCACGTAACGCATGCAAACACTCATCATAGCAGGAGCATATTGCTCGTACAATTCCTTACGAGCCCATGATTCGCCTCGCATACATCCATCGATTAACAGTTGTTCATCCATAAGTACTTATGCTCTCTATTATATGGATGAAATAGGTATCCTAAAAGTTGCATCTTATTCAAAAAAAAGTTACCTTCACATCAAAAATAGGAGGAGAGTGTATGAGACGAGGATTATTTATATTCATGGCATGGATATGTGTCGTTGGAATCCAGGCACAGTCTGACTTTTCGTTTATTTTAAATAAAGAAGGTAAAATCATCGTCCTGCCTAAAAACAAGACGTATGAGTTGAACATCCCGAAAGCCTCTTATAAGACATTTACCCCTGCGGGGACACGGGATATCGATATTAAACTGCGGGAGTTCACGCCCGATATTCCCCATACGTCCCTACAAGAGCGTCCGATGGATATGCAGATATCTTCCGCCGCCTATCAGCCGTTCTTTAACGTATATACCCCGATGCTTCGGGAGGTATCGCCAATGGCGTTGGATTTCAATGAGACTTATATGAAACGGCTAAACGAAAGTTTCGATCTTATCGCTAACGGTGTTCAATATACATGGCCGGGAGTCGGAGGCATGACGATCATGAACGGGGGTATTTCTTGGCACAGCGGCAATTGGAGTCTTTATGGCGGAGGATTCGGTGGTCGTTTCTTTAGTCCCTTCAACCCTAGTCCCGGAATAACAGCCGGCGCAAACGTACAAGTGGAATATCAACCTACGGACTGGTTGAAACTGAAAGGATGGGGACAATACGCTTATTACGCCGACGAGTACAACAATCCCCATATGCTTAGGAATCCCTTTTTCTATCATACCCAAGTGGGCGGCTCAATGGAGTTCAAGGTTACTGATAATTTCTGGATGGGAGCCGGTATCAACTATGAATACAACCCGGTACGACGGAAGATGGAACCACAGTTCCTAGTCTATCCCGTCTTCAAATCGGGCCGCTTCAAGATTGGAATGTGAGGAAGACGCTATTTCCGTCTCAAACATTCCTACGTGGCAACTGCCTAGGATACCGACACCACCGTCTATATTGCTAAATACACGGATCGGTTCGGCCAGACCGCCATCAATCAAAAGGTTCGAAACTGAATCCGTGTCTTTATCTTGCAAAACTTTCAGATATCGATAGTATTCCGCCGAGATAGCATATAGGTGTACCCGTAGGTGCTTGGGTGGAATCGGAAGAAAATCTTCCTCATTTAGATCTTCTATCCCTATCGAATCCGGGACTACTTTTAGCGGATATGATCCATAATAAGGTTCATAATAATACTCATCCGTTAAGTGCAAGGTATATTCTTGCCCGTTTATTAACTCATCAGAAAAGACCTTTCCATCATACCCATACATCCAGTCATTGCCAAAGATTTGATCCAAGGCTGTCAACGATTGACCAAAAACAGGTTCAGTCGCATAGTTTGGACTCACCGAGAACCATTTATATTCTCCTGTATATTCCTTAGCTATTCCATCAAAAACAGGAATGCCCTCTTCCATACGGAGTAAATAATAATTCTCCTCGGCAGGGTTATCTTTGAGTGTTACCTGATAAATCGCATTCTGGCGAGCAGAACCAAAAGAGCCAGCTACCGTGGCATAGGTTACCCCCGCTTTCAAGACCTGAGCAGGCTCAGGCATGACCGTCTCAGCACTTGCCACACCATATTCCGGATAAGAAGCTTCCACACGGATACGATCCCCTTTCACCGGTATAAAATCAGACTTGAAATAACCTTTCGTGTTAAATGCCTCATCCCCCTCCTGAAAGCTCATACGCTCTTTAAAAACGCCATTCACGAATAAATTCACCTCGGCTTTATCCAAAGTCACGTTCGGATGATCATCCGTGAAAAACCAAGTACGGGAGACACTTACGGTTAAGGGTTCGCCGGTTATAGCGACACAGTTCACTACCAAGGTAGGATCCGGCCGTAAGGATTCAAGGTCGATCTCCTTGATGCAAGACATCAAACCAAACAGGCTTACTATACAAATCGTATTTATTAGAATATTCTTTATCTGTTTCATCTTCCTAGAATTTATAAGTATATGATAGGGAAGGTATGATAGGCATAATACCTATCAACTTAAAACAAGGTTTTGTTTTACCGCTATAGGGAGAAGAAGAATCTGGGACTAAGTTATTCGTTCGTTCCCAGTTATCACTTTTATAGACCATAAACGGATTCATCCGGCTATATACATTATAAATACTGATATTCCAGATGCCCATTCGTCCCTTCTTCTTCGGACGGTAAATATTAAGTCCCAAATCCAGACGATGATAAGCCGGCATCTGGTAATTATTACGACGTGTATACAAATCCACCACTTCCCCGGATGGTTCCCACCAGTTATTCATCTTGTATTGGTTGGAAATAGTAAGCGTACCAGCTTGCTCATAACTCTCCAACGACAAGGTCATTCGATTGCCGGAAGTATACGTCCAAGCGGCTGTCAGTTCCACCTTATCCGACAGTTTATGCGAAACCACGATATTCAGCTTATGCCGGTTATCGTAACGTGCCGGAAAGCGTCGCCCGTTATCGATCTCATCGAAACGCCGATCCGACCATGAAAGTGTATATCCTATCCAACCGGTCGTACGTCCGCTTTCCTTGCGAGCCAAGAACTCCACGCCATACGAACGTCCCTTGCCGACCGCCATTTTTTCCTCCCAAGCCGCCGTACCGGGCAAGAAGGAATAGCCGTCTTTATAATCCAACAGGTTCTTCATCCATTTATAATACCCCTCTACCGAGAAACTATAAGAACGCATCAGATTATAATAGAAACCAACGGAGACTTGATCGCTGATTAAAGGTTTCAACTTACGGGTAACAGGCATCCACGCATCCGTCGGCAAATTTATATAACTGTTGCCCAATAAATGGATATATTGCCCCATACGGGCGTATGAGGCTTTGAAGCTAAGATCGTCACGTAGCAACCATCTCAAGGAAGCGCGAGGCTCCAATAAGGTATAAGCCTTCCGCTCCACATTGAACAGGCTAAACCGAAGCCCCGCATTCAAACGCAAGCTAGGTAAGACATTCCAATCATCCTCTCCGAAGACAGCCGCCTCACGGGCCCATAGCAGATCATTTGTATATATTTTCCCTATATTCGAAAACTCCAGCATACCGGAACCGGCTGCTTTCACCTCATTATACTCCGGGCGGAAACGGTGCATCAAGAAATCCCCTCCAAAACGAATCACATGCGACGTAGAAGGCGTGTAATCAAAAGAGGAACGGACGCCCATATCCAAGATAGAGGTAGAACTACTCGTTTCCGATGAAGAAGAGAGATAATTATCTTCTCCTTCCACACCATAATTATATTCTTTTGAACTCCGTACATTCGAGCGATACCGTGAAAAGACCCCGGAAACCCGTCCGAACAAACGGTTATTGAAGACATAAGTCCAGCCCAAGGTTCCCATCAAATTACCCCAACGCAGCGATGAATGGGTACCATCCGTATAAGGGACTTGCTCTTCTTCTGTTGAGAAATCCGTTCCCCCTCCTTTTAATACATCATTCCCGTTATATAAGCTGAAAAACATCCGGCTGCGATCGCTGAAACGATGATTAAGCTTTAAATTCAAATCGTGAAAAGCGTAACGAAGGTTGATCCGGCTCCCGTTCTTTTTTATGACCCTGTTTACGATCGCTATCGTCGGGGCAGAGAATACATCCAGCCACGAGCGTCTAAGCGCTATCTGAAAAGCCGTGCGATCCTTGATGATAGGGCCTTCCAAGCTCAGATTACCGGAGATCAGCCCGATCGTAGCGCTACCATGGTACTCTTTCATATTGCCCTCTTTGGTATGGACATCTACCACAGACGAGAGTCGCCCGCCATATCTCGCAGGGAAACCCGCCTTGAAAAAGTCCAGATTACGGATCGCCTCCGGATTGAAAGCGGAGAATAGCCCGCCGACATGATTGATCTGGTAAACCGGATTACCGTCTATCAAAAACAAATTTCCATCTTGGTCGCCGCCACGAACATATAAACCGGCCAGTCCCTCTGTCCCACTGGCTACACCCGGAGTCAGTTGCAAGGTCTTCACGATATCGGACTCACCAAACAGGGTCGGTGTCGCCTTGATCGTCTTCTGGCTAAACTCCATCGTTCCCATCAAGGTGTTATTTACAGACAAACGATCCCGCTCCGAAGCGGTAACCACCACTTCCTCCAGACGGGCGTTCGGACGCAACTCAATATTTAACAAAGTATCCCTATCCAACTCCGTGAAATTAAAGGAACAGCTCTCATAGCCAATGTAAGAAGCATGCAAGCGGATATTCCCCGGCGGAAGCGTCAAACTGAAAAAACCATAGCTATTCGTAGCCGAGCCTTTCCGGCTGGCGACCTCATAAACAGAGGCTCCGATCAGAGACTCCGAGGACGCTTGGTCCCTCACGAAGCCGCTGATCGTTACCTGTCTCTGTCTACGCTTCAGAATCACGATCTTTCCACTCACCTTATACACGATCGGATACGACTCGAACAAGCGGGTCAAACAATCCGTCAATGCCTCATCTTTCACTTGGAAACTGATCTTCGGAAGCTCTTTCAACAAAGAAGACTCATACGAGAAGGTCACGCCCGCCTGTCTTTCGATCTCTGACAAGACCTCCGGCAACGAAACCTCCTTCATACGCAACGTAATCCGGGGATCATCCTTCGTCTTGGCTGATTGGGCCAAGAGGTCTGGAACAGGCATAAAAATCATCCAGCAAAAAATGGCCATAAGCCATTTATTCATCCACTCTGTCATCATTCTACTTTATTGAGTTCATTGATAAGACAGGATCTCCCGGAAATACCCCTATCAAGGAAAAGCCTTTTTTTCATACCTCGTGAACTTACCGCTTCATGATGTATGAACCGGCAAGCGCAGGTCGTCAACGCAGGATGGGCTTATCCATCCCAAGGATTCCAATAAGGAGGCACCGTGTCTCTCGGCATCGTGATACGCAATTTATCCTCTTGATATCCGGCGACAATCCCAAAGCCGTTCTCCACATTCGAATACGTATCGGCAGGCTCTATCAACGCCCCGAAATTCGCGTCGCCGATCGTGATAGAGTACCCCCTCATAATCTTCATATATCGATAATAATCCTCGGAGATAGACAACAGGCGCACATCGTAATGAACGTCCAGAGAAAGGGTATCACTCTCATACGAGTATTCAACAGGAAAAACAGAAACCTTAATAGCATTCGTATTAACCAGATCCTCCCCTCTAAATACACCCATACAGTAACGCCCATCCATCTGGCTCGTGATAGGACTACCTCCAAAAGACTGGAAAACAGGATCCTCATAATCCACGCTAAAACCGGAATAATACCAACTATATCCTCCTAAGCTACGGAAAGAGGTTACGGTACGGGTACTATCCCCCTTCCGGAAGTCCAAGATCTGCTCCACGATTAAACGATAATAGGAATCCGTCTCAACCCCGATTTTAACAGAGAAACGCAGATATTCGGCATAGTAGGCAGAAGATCGATAGGATAAGGTATCCACCTCATAAATCCGTGCCCGACCGGGGATACGAGTTTCCCGGATACCGGCTCATACCCATCGGCCTCGGCCTCTATACGCAAACAATCCCCCTGTCTCACGAAACAACCGGGCAGAACATATTGCCCCCGTGAATGTATAGAATCTTCCGGCAGGTCATCATTGCGCATAAGACCTTGAAACTCATCATTGACATAGACACGGACTTTCGCATCGGATAACTCAAAATCGGGAACGCTATCCATGATAAACCATGTTTTCGAGAGATGAGCACACACCTCCTTTCCGGGACATACCGATGCGTTCAGTACAATCCGATCCGGTAGATCCTCCAAATCAATCTCCACATCCCGAACGCAAGAGACCATCAATAATCCTAACACAAACAGGTAAGGTAAATATCTTTTCATAAGCTAGAATTTATAAGTATAAGAAACCGAGGGCATGCAATAGAACAAAATCGTCTCCTGTAGCACCACCTGATATCGCTGATTTATATCCTGGTTTACCATAACCTCCGTCATGAAGGGATTCGGTTTCAAATACGTATTGTATATGCTTATGTTCCAAATCCCCATCCGACCCTTCTTTTTATATCGATAAAAATTCACGCCCAGATCCAAACGGTGATAAGGAGACAATTGATAATTATTACGAGCGCTCAAACCTGAATTCATCGGTCTGTATGAATCTACTCCGGCATACCCGTTCTCTTTCTGATAAATCGGAGACAGATATTTATACTCCGGCAAGCTAATATGGTTTCCTGAGGCGAACACCCAAGCTCCCGTCAACTCCACCTTCCGGGATAACTTACGAGAAACGACCACATTCACCTTATGCCGGTTGTCGAAGCGAAACGGGAAATGACGCCCCTTATTCACGGAACCATCCGGAAACCACCGATCCGACCAAGAGAGCGTATACCCGATCCATCCGGTTGTCTTCCCATTTGTCTTTTGCGCCATAAACTCCACACCATAGGTCTTACCCTTTCCCAAACCGACCCGGTCTTCCCAACCGGAGAAATGTGTCTCAACCGGCCAATGATCCTTATAATCAATCAAGTTATTCAACCGTTTATAATACCCCTCGATCGAGAAATCATACATCCGTTTCAGATTATAATAAAGCCCGGCAGTAATCTGGTGAGAACTCATCGGAGGGACTTGCTCCGTCACCGGGACCCAAATATCCGTAGGCTGGTTCACATAGGTATTCGATAATAAGTGGACATATTGGTTCATCTTACTGTAGGATATCTTCGCCGATAGATCCGGACGAAGTAAATAACGTGCCGACAAACGAGGCTGAAAAGAATGATAGATCTCATTCTCTACATGAAACAAGGTATACCGCAATCCGGCATTCACCCGCAAGCGATCCGTGACCCGCATCTCATCCTCGGCAAACAAAGAGAACTCATGCCCTTTTATCAAGGAATAATCATACAAAAGCTCATATACGGGATTTACTAACGAATCGTTCACCCAAGACCGTTGCTGGCTATTCTCCGGGCGAAAATTATGATACAGGTAATCCGTGCCCATTCGTATCCGGTGATTCATTGAAGGACTGTAATCCACTGACAGCCGTACGCTCAGATCCTCCATCTCCGATTTATAACGGCTATCCCGCTTAATTGATTGCCGTTCTGCCCTATTTCCTTCGATTTCATACCCCTTCGCCTCTTGCCGGATATGCGAGCGAAAACGGCTGTAGCCCACCATTAGATTACCAAACAGCTTTTGCCCGAACACGTAGTTCCACCCTGCGGAGCCGATCAAGTTTCCCCAACGCCAGAGAAACATATCATCCGAATCCTCATGCTTCTCCTTGCTTCCCTGCCGAAAAGCATCTTGCCCCATATAAAAGCTCAAATAGGCCCGGCTACGTTCCGAGAAAGAATGGTTCACCTTCGCGTTTATATCAAAAAAGTGATAACCGAAACTCTCCTTGGTATCACTGTTCTTATTAATGATCGCCAAAGCCGTCCCTGTTATCAAATCCAACCACGTACGACGTACCGAGACATTAAACGAGGAGCGATCCTTAACAATCGGCCCCTCCAGATTGGCCCGTGCGGAAAGCAAACCCACGGAGATATTCCCGTGATACTCCTGCCGATTACCGTCATTCATACGGACATCTACAACCGACGAGAGCCTTCCGCCGTATTCCGCCGGAAAGCTCCCTTTATAAAACCGGGTATTCTTTATCGCATCCGGGTTGAACGCCGAGAAAAACCCCAACAAATGGTTCACATGATAGACCGGATTTCCATCCAGCAGATACAAATTCTCATCGGCCCCGCCCCCACGCACATACAAGCCGGTCATTCCCTCGGTGCCTACCGCCACGCCCGGCAACTGCTGTAAGGTCTTCACCAGATCCGCCTCCCCCAGCAAAGCGGGCATCGACTTCACCCGCTCGGCAGGTACGTCGATCACCCCCGCACGGCTACTCAATATCTCGTAGCGAGGCCGGGTCCCCCGAATAACGACCTCGCCTAACGAGGCCAATGACCTCAACGGGAAGTCGATCATCGTATCCCTTTGCAAATCGATCTCTATCTCCATCGCCTTAAAGCCCACATACGAGGCCCTAAGGCGAACCTTACCGGGTGGAAGTATCAAGCTGTAAAAGCCGTAATTATTAGACATCGTCCCTCCCCTCGAACTTTTCACCAGAACCGAGGCCCCCAACAAACTCTCATACGAGGCTGAATCCCTGACAAATCCGCTGATCGTATATTGACGGGGCTTTCGCTTTAAGATGATATATTGCCCCGTAACCCGATAGATAATCGGTAATGGGGAAAATAAGCGCTTCAAGCAGTACGACAAGGATTCATCCCGGACAGACAGGGAAACCTCTGGCAGCTCTTTCAGCAGAGAAGACTCGTACGAGAAGAACAATCCGGTTTGTTTCTCAAGCTCCATCAATATATCCAACAGGGGAACCTGCCGCATATCCAACGTAACCGTCGGCGTAGGTTCGGGCATCTGCGCATATAGATGTCCCATCCAACCGGGAAGCAAAAGAATCCCTATCAGCCATACAACAATAGATCTCATAAAATGATCTGATTTTATTTCTTCGAAGTGGAAACCAAACGTGCGTCCAATGTCTGGTTAACAACCTGCAATACATCCTCCAAGGGCAGATTATTAAAAGTAGCGGTCAATCTCGCTCCCTCATTCTTTGTCCGGTTCGCGATCTTGACTTGATAATAATCACTCAAGTCCTCAATCACCTTATCCAGCGGCGTCTCCATAAAACGCAGTTGCCCCGTTCTCCAAGCCAACTTGTTCACGTCTTCTTCCGTCACTACCGTTATCTCCTTGTTCTCCACAGAATACTGAGCCGACATTCCAGCGGTAAGTATCACATTCTCCTTTTCCTCCCCGGCGGTAAAACATACCTTGCCGGTAACTACATTGACTTCCGTAACGGTAGGCTTCTCATCTATCTGGAAACTTGTTCCCAACACCGTAACTTCCGTTTGGCTCGTTTTCACTGAGAAAGGGCGTGCCTCATTCCTCGTCACTTGGAAAAAGGCCTTTCCATTCATCTCCACGGCACGCCTCTCTTTATCATATCTCTTCGCGTCATACCGGATCCATGAATCGCCAGCCAAAGCGACCAAGGTACTATCCGGAAGATAAACATCTTTCATTTGTCCGGGGGCGGTAGTAATCGCAACCCAATCCGGGGCGTTTCTCTCTACCGTAAACCATGTTCCCAGACCTACGAGCACTAACACGACAGCGACCGCCCCGATCCAATACCGGCGAAACGAGACCTTCCGGCTAATCGCATGCTCAGAAGCGAACTTCTGCCATGCCTTATCCGGGTCAAGGCTTCCTTCCCGATAGCGTTTCGCTACGAAACGGATGCGTTGTTCCAATTTATTGTCATGCTCGTTATTATTCATAACTATTCCTTCTATTTAATAAGTCCTTCCAGTCTCATACCATTGGAATCCGACATTTGGGGCCTGCCCCTTCTTCAATGGAACTCCCACGCTCATACTCGGCGAGATCCTAGACGATACGCAAGATGAGAAAATCATCATCGACACCGCAAATATAAATACCCACTTTATACAAACCATCGCTTTCATCCTATTTTCTCTTTAAAATGTGTATCCCAAGGTAAAACTAGCCGTATGATAGTTCAGACCTATGTTATAAGCATATCCCTTGTATTGCTTATCTATACCCAGATCATAGCCAACCTTGAAAGCGACCCGTTTCACCTCTATACCAGCCTCTATGGTAGCTCCCCAGTCAAAACGAGGCGCTACCGCATATCCTTGGCCGGGATTAAACGGGTTATATGATATTTCCTTATTATAGGGCAGCTTTCCTTTTAAAGAATAATCACTTTCCTCATACGTCACTTTTCCTCCCAAGCCAACCGCCAAATAGGGACCGACCGCCAAATGTAACCGAACATCCTTACTTACCTGCCAATCGAAACGAGCCAAGATCGGTAATTGGATATATTCACGATGCTCCTTCTGACTGCGATGCCTTATACCTTCTACATCAAAATCCTTAATTCCATAGGTATCATAATAGAAGCCCGTAAAGCCGTAACCATTACCATAACCGTATCCCCACAGATTCAAATAATCACTGGAAACGGGATAGAGAAATATACTCGTACCTTCCCGTCCCCCATATGGACTCTCACTAGTTCCATAAATCTCACTATAAGAAGACAGCCCCTTCCCCGTCGCACATAATACAAACCGGATTGAAGCGAGAACCAGCCCGATCCGAATGTATAAGAGACCGCGGCCCCAGCCTTAAAGCCTACCTTAGCGACATCTCCCTTATACTTTGTCACGTTCATACCGGCTTCCGGCGTCACTTTCCATTGCGCTTGGGCCGAGATCACGCACGTCATCAACATCACAAATACCACCAACTTCCTCATATACTCTCCATGCTTTAATGAAATAAACAAGTAACCTTTATCTCTAAGACAGAGAAATATGAAAAACCCCCATTCCTTTCTATAAAATTTATCCGAAAAAGAACATATAAACACGGATAGCGGTCTCTCGCAAAGCTTTCAATGCCTTGCTCATCTGGTTCTCAACCGTTTTTACCGATAAATTCAATTCCTCCGCGATCTCTTGGTATTTCAAGCCATCCCGTTTGGATAACAAGAAAATCTTCTTCCGTTCGGGAGGTAACTGATCGATAGCGTCCCACAGGCGGGCGTCACGCTCCGATCGCAGGATGTCTTCCTCTTCCGAGGTATCTTCTACGTCGGGTAACTGCTCGGTGGCCTCAGCGTTTACGGGTTGTGAGGTAAATGAAAGAGAACGATTCCTCACCGCTTGATATAAATAAGCCTTGAGATTCCCGATCACATTACCAGCCCAGTTCTTATCCCATACATCTGCGAAGGCCTGTTGCACGATATCCTCGGCATCGTCCACCTGATCGGTATAACGAAGCGCAAACAAACACAAGGGCTTATATAAACTCTTGAAATGATGTTCAAATTCTTGGGTGGTAATAGCAGCCATACGTTTGTTATCTGTAACTATTCACCACAAAGTAACAACCTTTTCTTTTTAACAAATCGCTTTTCAGGTTCTTTATAATGGTTTTAATAAAAAGAAAGCGTTTAAGGACTTATCCCTAAACGCTTTTTTTCTTATTTTTAATTAATAAGCATCAATATGGACGAAAACCGATAATCTGGCGTACCTCATTTAAAGTCTTAGAAGCGCTCTCACGAGCTTTCTCCGCACCCATACGGGCTACCTTATCCAGATATTCCGTATTGGCGGCCATATCCAAGATACGCTCACGGATCGGAGCGCAGAACTTATTGATATCCTCGGCCAACTGCTTTTTCATATCGCCGTAACGGATCTCGCAATTGTTGTATTTCTCATTAAAGAAATCATAGGTCTCTTTCTCGGAGACAATTTCCATCATCGTGAATAAATTGGCGATCGGCTCGGGCTTCACGCTATTCGGCTCGGTTGGTCCCGCATCAGAAACCGCTTTCATAACCTTCTTCTTGATTGTTTTCTCATCATCGATCAAGTAGATCGCGTTACCCTCACTCTTACCCATCTTACCGGAGCCATCCAAGCCCGGTACTTTCACGGACTTATTGCCCAAATGGAACGACGCAGGTTCCGGGAAGAAATCTACTCCATAGGTAGAATTGAAACGGCGGGCGAAACGACGGGCCATTTCCATATTCTGCTCCTGATCCTTACCTACAGGAACCTTCAACGCCTTATGGATAATAATATCGGCGGCCATCAAGGTCGGGTAAGTCAACAAACCAGCGCTTACGCTATGTTTATTACCTTCATTAAAAATCTCCTTCTCTACATCGCCTTCACATCCTTCCCGGCTGATATGCAACTGCTGACGGGCCTTATCCTTAAAGGAAGCCGTACGCATCAACTCGCCGATACCGGCGTTCATATTCAAATATAGATACAACTCTACCACCTCCGGCACATCGCTCTGAATATAAATGGTAGCTTTTTCCGGATCGATACCACAAGCCAGATATTCCGAGAGGATCGTCTTTACGCTATTTCGTATATTGTCAGGATGCGGGTGAGTAGTCAACGAATGCCAATCAGCGATAAAGAAGAAACAATTATACTCATCTTGCATCCGCAAGAAACTCTTTACCGCGCCAAAGTAATTGCCTAGATGCAGATTACCTGTTGGTCTGATTCCACTTACTACTGTTTCCATGTCTTGTTATTTTTAGTTTTCAAGTGGCGGCAAAGATAGTAATATTCTCACAATATACATATATTATATGCCGCAGATCCTCCTAACCACCTATTATAACGGTGGGACATCCCAATACGATTTGCCCTCCGTGAGCTGTCGTATCTCCCATTCTGGCGGCAGGTTTACCGCAGATCATCACGGTGGAAGATCCTTTAATGATCGTATCCGGAGGGCCTACACAAACGCAATTATCCCCCATTACCGCCGCCGGTAGCTTGCCGATTAGAACAGTCGCCGCTCCCGGCCTACGATAGGACCGCCTACATGGGGTATCGGTGATGGCCAAGCCGGGGTTTGCATAGGACATGTATGCATATCTGTCAATCTTGCTGCTGGAGGCATATTTATTACTTTTTAGTTAACGATTTATTGAAATGATAATCTACAAATATATAATATTTATCATGAATATACTACTTTTGCGCGCTAATATTTTTAATCATGAATGCAAAAGCAAAAGGATATGTTCTAGGGGCTATCGCCGCCGCGACTTATGGAATGAACCCCTTGTTCGCCCTACCCTTGTATAAAGCCGGTATGAATCCGGATTCAGTCCTGTTTTTCAGATATTTATTCGCGATCCCGGTATTAGGTATCATGATCAAAACGAGAGGGCGGAACTTTAAGTTGAAACCCAACGAGATCGTTCCTTTAATCCTCATGGGGCTGTTGGTTTCCTTCTCTTCCCTAGCGTTATTCCAAAGCTATAATTATATGGAAGCAGGCATCGCCTCGACTTTGCTGTTTGTCTATCCGATCTTAGTGGCGCTGATCATGGCGTTTGTCTTCAAGGAGAAATTAACGTTGCAAACCATCTTTTGTATCTTGCTGGCATTAGGCGGTATCGGCTTACTTTATAAAAGTGGCGACGGAACGACTCTTAGTTTAACCGGTGTCCTGTTGGTCATGGCTTCCGCTCTTTCCTATGCTATTTATATCGTAGGCGCGAATCGTCCGCTATTGAAGAATATCGCTACGTTGAAACTTACGTTCTATGTCTTGCTTTTCGGAATGACCTTGTTTTTAGTCCGTGTAGATTTCGGCAGGAGCCTTCACATTGTCCATGATTGGTATTTATGGGGTAACCTGATCGCTCTAGCCATATTCCCAACCGCTATCTCTTTCCTTTGCACGACACTGGCGGTCCAATATATCGGCTCCACCCCGACGGCGATCCTCGGAGCCTTGGAACCGTTGACCGCCGTATTCTTCGGAGTGACTGTCTTCGGTGAATCATTAACGTTACGATTGTGTTGCGGAATCATCCTGATCATCCTAGCCGTTACCCTCATTATCGCAGGAAGTAACGTAACAAGCCACCTAGTTCGTTTTCGAAAGCTTTTCCCAAGGCTTCCGCTTAAGAAAAAGAACGCTAAATCATAAAATCATATACAGGCATCATTTCTAGATACTATTCTACGGGGCTATCGCAAATCTATGATAAATTCGTAAAATCATTTGTTACAATCAATTATTTTACATATGTTTGCAATAAACAATACGTATCCAATCATGATCACCAAGTTCTCAACATGCTTATTGTTCCTTGCATTGCTCTTGAATAGTTGCCAGCAAAGGAATCAACCCACCTCTCCCCAATATGAAGCGGAGTATAATCGTTCGACGACTCCGGCCCTCATTGATATAGAAAAGGCGCTGGACCATCCGGCGATGTTGAAACTGAGTCAAATAGCCTCTAAGCTGGAATATTATAATGTTGGAGACGCTCGTTACACGGTAACACAAGCGATCGCTATTCCGGATAGCGACGCTTTCATCACATTCAATAACCCACGTATTTATTATCGTAAGCAAGGCATTCCCAGCAAACGATATGGATTTAAGGCCTTGGATTATAAATGGAACCATGGGATGAACGGCCTTAATCTATTTTACGACAAGAAAACAACCCGTATGTACTGCGCCTTGAGCGGCCTCGACCAAGACAATAAAAAAGATTCGACCACATTCAACGATATAAGGCCATGTATCGGGGAATTACCCACATTAGATACGATGCTGACCATTCAGAATTATATATTCCCCGAAAACCTGCCTACCAAATATTCGATAAATGCGGATGCCAGTCAAATAGTAGGCTTCTCCTCCTCGGGATATATGCTTTGTGATTACGCGGAAGGCTCTAAAATCCCGAAAGGAATAACGACATTCAACCTTCGAGGAGATACGCTTTGCAAATTCATCCTCGCAGATGCCAAGGATATTAACGTCTCTCCGGATACGATCACCCGGTTTCAAACCTTTTATTGGAATACGGATCAAGACCGAATAAATTTCTTGATTCCTTATCGAGATACGGTATACCAGCTTTCAAGTTCCCACTCGATCACCCCTTTATATGCGCTTCATAAAGACAATCAAGATAAACCGACCGGTCTTCGTTCTTTCTTGGAGAATCCGAATGGGCTATTTATGGGAGTCTTTCAAAAAGGTTCTCCCGCCATCTATAATTGGCTGGGATGGCTGGACGATTACAAACCGGTTATCACCCATCGAGTAGTCTATCTCAAGAAAGAGAAGAAAACATACGCCTTACCCAAAAGCTCCGGAGGATTTATCAATGATATAGATGATGGACTTCCGTTCTGGCCAGACGGACAAACCGATGACTGTGTTTATATGATTCGTACCGTCACCGAAATGCGTGAGACCGTTAAACGCACAGGCTCCTCCCGCCAAAAAGACCTAATCAAATTCTTAGACGATCCTAAAGTGTTCGAGAGGGATTATGTTATGATCGTGGCAAGACCTTGATGGATATTCAATAGATAAAGCCAAACATCCATAAAGGAATCATATTGCGGAAAGCATACTCTATGTCATCTTTCACCACATATCCATCCGCCGCTTGCTTGATCTGTTGCCGCGTCTTATTCTTTCCCCCAATCTCAAAGGTTCGGCCATCTATCTCAAAGTCTGAAATCGCAGAAGAAGTAACGAAGCATACGACTCGCATCCAAGATAGAAAAACCGTCTCACGCACGTAACCGATATCCGGTACCTGCTCCGACAACGCATAAGCCAGATTCGTATTATTCAGATAGATATTCTCTACTTTCTCCAATAATTTCAAGCCCTGCGCTTTTTCCCGCAGTAAATTAACCAGACCTGCCTTCTCCAAATAACTCATGTAGTCGGGCAACACATTCCGGCTGATATCCAAGTCTCTCGCCAACTTCGTATAATTTGGTTTGAAAGGGACACTTTGAGCTAATACATATAATAATTTCTTCAACTTTACGGCAGAAGCCACCGTCATCTCCGCAAAAATCGGAATATCAGATTCCACCATTTGGTTAATCACGCTACGCAGACGCAAGAGATATTCCGTATCTTGAAAAAATGGATAATAACCTGTCGATAAATAATCATTAAATAATTTGAGTGGACGAGCTTCCTTATAAAGGGAACTCAACCTTCCTGCGACTTAAATCCGCACCACCTTTCTCCAGATCAAGAATAGACGAACCTGTATAGATAACTTGAAGACCAGGAATTTGATCGTATATATTCTTCACCTCCCTAGACCAATCTTTGTATTTATGAATCTCGTCAATATAAAGCTTTTTCCCACCCAGATTATAAAATTGATAAGCCATGTCGAATAACCGATACTTGGTAAAATAGAAATCATCTGCCGTAACATACAAAGACTCATCCTCACGATCATACAATTTGATATGCTGCAACAATAGGGTAGTCTTCCCAACACCACGAGCACCTAAAATCGCAACCAATCGACTATCCCATGCGATCTGATCATGAAGAAAGCGCACGACTTCTGTCGAAGTATGCTCTAATTGAGTTCTAAAGGAACGAAATAAGGTCTCCATATCGATTCATGTTTAAAGGACAAATATACAAAATTGCACGATACGATGTGCAATTTTGTATGAAAAATTGCACATCGTATCGTGCAATTTCCTTTATATAGGTTGACCATGTTCTATCCTATTGATGAACGAGGTTTACCCGGACAAAAATAATTAACATTGTTTGCACAAATTCATTCAACTCACGATATAAATAGGTGACCTTAGATTGGCAATCCTAAGAGCAATACTGACTTGGCTAAGTAATATATACTGACTTGCCCGACACAGTATATATTACTTAGCCAAGTCAGTACTACTGCCGATAGCAAGCTCATCACACAAATAAACCATCAAATGAACGTTGAAATGGAGAATTTACTCTCCCGAAACGATCTTTAGTGAATATCCTTTACCCCGAGCACTCTCTATCACCAAACCCGGAATAGGAGACAAATCCTCTTTAAGCCTTTTAGCCGTAACGGTAAGATGCACGAAAAGTACTATCTAATGATAATATCTGAAGTGCCCCCCCTGTATAAGAAAAACAAAAATCATCCCCAAGTTCTTTGATACGCCGATCTGTATCCTCTTGGACTACCTGTTGAAATGATAGCAATACAAATACATAACTTTATGCCAACAAACCCTCATTTTTTGTCTGTCAGCTAAAAGTCAGCTAAAAACAATTGGCCATGAAAAGGAATAAACTTATGTTTGTGAAAAATTAAATACGATATGAAACGAGCAATCTATTAAAACACCGTCCTTCGCAAAAAGAACAAATAAAACGAATGAAACTCTTTTGGATCACGCTACTTATATCTAGTTTAGTCTCTTGTCACAATTTCAAAGAAGACAGACAACTCTCATTCGCTCTTGAAAGAGCAGGCGAAAACCGCCGTGAATTAGAACAGGTATTGGAACATTACAAAAATGATTCCTTGAAATATCGTGCAGCTTGCTTTCTTATTAAGAATATGCCCGGGCATTATTCTTATTGCGGGAAAATCACCAACACATATAATAAACAAATTGACTCTATAATACTTCAAACACAAAAAAGAGGGGCGTTATCATGATACACCTTATCTTGCCAATCGCATTGATAGAATCTCTAAAATCCACGAGAACACCTCATTCCCGATACAAGAAGACATTCGTATAATTACAGCTGATTTTCTTATTCAAAATATCGAGCAGGCTTTCCACCTATGGGAAGATGCCCCTTGGAGCCGACATTTAAATTTTGATGACTTCTGTGAATACCTATTGCCCTACTCTATCGGAGCCATGGATGTACTGGAGGATTGGAGGACTGGCATGTACCAACAAATAGATTCTACGACATTAACAGAACTCAACGACTTCAGCTATTCTTCCGATATGCAAAACTCAGCATTTTGGGCTTGTAAGCATATCAATCAGTTTTTAGAGAAGAAATTAGTTCCTGAAAACTCGGTATATTCCATTCCGTTCATAGCAAAAACCTCCACTAGGAGCATGATATCATTCGGCACTTGTAATCAATTCTCGTTAATAGCGTTAGCTATGATGAGAAGCATAGGAATTCCCGTCATGCTAGATTTCACACCACAATGGCCTTTCCGCTCGATGGGGCATTATTGGAATGTACTTTTAGATAATACAGGAAAGAATCTAGCGTTTGGAGGATGCGAGACAAAAACAGATCCGGATATACTGCATAAACCTAGCCAGAAGATGGCTAAAGTGTATAGGCGAACATACGCTATTAATCAAGATCTCGTAAAGCTGAATACAACCGAAGAGGTCGTGCCCGACCTCTTCCGGAATATTTTCATGAAAGATGTTACCTCCGAATACATGAAAACTTGTGATATCATGATTCCAACACAAAAAAACGAAACCATAAACATGCCTACCTAGCCGTTTTCGACAATCAGAAATGGGTACCTATATGTTACGGTACACAAAAAAGAAAAGTTTGTTACTTCAATGAAATAGGAAAAGATATTGCCTATCTCCCACTTTATTATGACAATCAAGGTATTCATCCTATTACAGATCCATTCATACTTGATTCACGAGGTAGAATAAAATATCTACATGCAGATACCAGTAAACGAAAGAAAGTTATATTATCTAGGAAATACTATCTCGCAAAACATATTTTCGATTATGCAAAAACTCTCACCGGAGGACATTTTGAAGCTTCCAATAATCCGGATTTCTCCGATCCTGATACAATACATACGATTTCTCATTGGTTATTGTCCGCAGATTCTTCCGAGATAAAACCTCAAAAAACATATCGCTATTGGCGCTATGTATCAGCAAAAAAACAAGGGTTGTAATCTAGCCGAACTCGCTTTCTACTCAGACAAGGAGGAAAAAGAATTAACCGGCACAATCATTGGAACAAATGCCTCGGTTCGTTACGATACTATGCCAATGGATAAATCCAAAGTATTTGACAAAGATATCCTAACTTACTATGAAGCCCCTTCTACGGTTGATTATCCATGGGTAGGCTTGGACTTCAACAAACCGGTATCTATCAATAAGATCATTTATACGCCAAGAAACGATGATAATAACATCCACGCAGGTGATCTATATGAGCTATTCTATTGGGAATATAACCATTGGATGTCATTAGGCCAACAAAGAGCTATTGAATCAAAGCTAACCTATACAAATGTACCAGACAATGCTCTCTTGTTGTTAAAAGACTTAACCAAAGGAGAAGAAGAACGCATATTCACATATGAAAATGACAAACAAGTTTGGTGGTAATCTTTATTATTCCATGAGAACCATATTAAATTAATTACAACAAGTAGGCAATTTTAATTTTATCTATAAATAACTGATAATCAGCGTGTAAAAAACATCATTATATTTTCCGAAAAACTCGTACGTGTTTCTAAAAATTCACGTACGTGTTTTTTAGAAGACGAAGTCGAGAAGAATATAAACATTCAAAAAAATACACTAACCCACCTTGTAAAACCTACCCACCACACTTCAGCACATAGCCATGCCCCCTGAGCACTCTCAATCACCAGATCCGGAATAGGAGACAAATCCTCTTTAAGCCTTTTAGCCGTAGCGGTAAGAGCGTCTTTGGACACACTTCCATCCGGCCAGATTTCTTCTTTCAGCCGATTAGACTCAATGAAATATCCTTTATGTTCTAATAAAATACAAAACAGTTTCAGCCGTTGATTTGCCAATTCGATACGATGCCTATGATAATGCAATACGCCATGTGTTTCATCGAACAAGATATCTTCTGTTATTTGTATCATCTCTTTAGGTGCTTCTTGTAGCGGTAAGATATTTATCCTTGGTCTTTTCCATGTCAAGACAATCGCAATAACCCAGAGAATAACCATTGCCAGAATCCAAAATATATTTCGCAAAAACACTTCACCTACTATATAAAGGAAAGGAAATTGAACAAACGCTTGTAAAACGATCGTCCGATTCGCTCCAAAAACAATATCTTTTAATGGTATGAAAGATTGATAAAAAGAAGTATCTGAAGAGCTACATTCCGTCTTGTCTATAAAGGTATAACAAGTTACGGTCTGAGCCGAAATCGCATGTTCATACAAAGATGCACGAAAAGCGCTATCCAGCAAGGTTACTTGAATCGGATTCTCCATAGACAAACAATGTTGGAGACAAAATCAGACTTCTCCTGTGAAGACATCCTCCGTGCCACCTCCTTATTATTCCTCATATGTATAATCGCATCGGCAGTCTTGATTGTAATGCTATCTCGTTCCAATCGATTAGCGCCTGAATAGGAAAAACAAAAAGCATCCCCTAAATCTTTTATCCGCCTATTTGTATCATCTTGAACTGCCCGCTGAAATAACGTTTGAGACTCTTCTTGTAATTCATACTTTACATTTTGGTATGATTTATAAAAAGACAACAAGCAAATCATCGTCATCAGAACAAATACACTCCACTTCCAATAAAATTTCCAATTTTGCTTCTCCATAATTATTCCTCGTTGAAACTGCAAAGATACGTTTTCCATCCCTTTCTACGAATAAATTCATTCAACTCGCAAGATGAAAGATGACTATAGGTAGACAAAAGGCTTATTTTTCAACTGTCAGCTAAAAGTCACCTAAAAAGATTGGCTATCCAAAGACCAAGCCGTACGTTTGTAACAAAAATTAGAAACGACATGAAACAAATTACTTTCAAGAAAGCTTTCGCTATCATTTTCATTTGCGCCTTGTGTGCTTCGTATTTTCTTTTGAAAGAAGGAAAACAAAATTTCTCAGATCTTACTTTCTCTAATATTGAAGCGCTAGCTTCCGGTGAAAGTGGATCCAAAGATTGTTATATGGCTGGCTCTCTATCATGTAATGGAGGATATTACAAATATATATACAACCGTTAAAACAACACATGAACTACTACGTGTACATAGTTCTATTAATAGGTAGTCTGGTATCCTGTTCGGAATCCTCACGGCACTTCCCCCGCTACGAGGATTTTCCCGATGAAAAGGTATTAAATGCGCAGGTTATCCACCTAGATACCGCCTTGTTCCGCTATCCATTCCGGATAGCGGTCAAAGATGGTATCGCTATTATCATGGACTTGCACAACGTAGATTATTTCTTCCATGCCTTCTCTTACCCCGAATGGGAATATATGACATCGTTTGGCAAACGAGGCGAGGGACCCGAAGAAATGGTATCGGCAGATTGCTTCCGGTTTATCTCCAAGGATTCTATCTGGACGCTCGATGCGAACAAAATGCGAACAACCCGGTGGAAGATTGAACAAAATATGAACAACATCATTCCCGTAGAAACGATCGATATGGACAAGCGGCTGGTTAGGGCATTGGACTTTTACCCGATGGAATCGGGCTTTTTAGTATCTGACTACCTCGGTGAATATAGACAAAAGTGGACAGACCGAGAAGGGAAATGGATTCACTCCGCTAATCAGATCCCGACCGAAAATAATTATGAAGACATCGCACGCCCTGCATTGGCGCAAGCGTGGCGAAGCTTCTTCGACTATAATCCCCAAAAAGGCATCTTGGTCATGGCAACCCAACTAGGAGAGGCATTAGAAATATACAACTTCACAGATACTACACAAACCGTACGATACGGACCTAATGGAGAACCTCAATTCGCAATCTCACAATCGGAGGGAATTCCAACGGGTATCATGGGATTCAGTGATGTTCATATCACAGACCATTTCATTTATACCGTATTTCATGGCCGTAGTTTCAAAGATATCGGGCAGGCATACCAACGAGGGGAAGAGATTGAGGATGGAGGACGATATATCTATGTATTCGACCTCAAAGGAAACCCCGTCCGGAAATATGTGCTCGACCATGCCATTTATGGTATCGACGTAGATGAGGATACGGGGACGATCCTTGCCACGGATGTAAACAGCAACGATCCGATTCTTTCATTTAAAATATAACGACAAAATATCATGAAATACTTAAATCTAATCATACTATTATTATTCCTTCTAGCTTGCCAAGACAAGAAAAAAAGACGAGATCAAGCATTTAGTATCCGAATGGCAAGGAAAAGAGATACGATTTCCGAAAGACATGGTCTTTGCACGGTTTGCAACCGATACGGTAGACTTCACCCTGCCAAAATCCCCCCACAAGGTGCTGGTTTTCGTGGATTCCATAGGATGTACCAGTTGCAAACTCCAACTGCACCGATGGAAAGAACTGATTCAATACACCGACTCCATTACCCAAGGAACGGTTCCCTTCCTCTTTTTCTTCCAGTCCGATGACAAGAAAGAAATACGGTATCTATTGAAAAAGACAATTTCGACAAACCTATCTGCATGGATCAATCAGACAGACTGAACGAACTGAATCATTTCCCGGCCGACGGGAGATTTCAAACCTTCCTATTGGATAAGGACAATAAGGTCGTAGTGATAGGAAATCCTATCCACAACCCGAATATCCGGGAGCTATACCTAAAAGAGGTCACCGGAAAACAACCCGCTTCACAAATACAGACCACCGTGAAAGTGGAAGAGGCATCCATACAGCTAGGAACTATCCAAATGGGAGAAAGCAAAGAAGCTGTTTTCCGATTAACAAACACAGGAAACAACCCGTTAGTCATACTAGACGCGGCTACAACCTGCGGCTGTGCCCGCCCATCTTTCGACAAACATCCCGCCAAGCCGGGAGAGATCCTTCAAGTAAGAGTCATCATGACACCGAAAGACAAAGGAGTCTTTGACGAGACGATTTCCGTGAAATGCAATACGAATCAACTGATAAAATTAAACATTCGGGGGATGGCTCAATAAATAAAAGAGAAGGGAGAGCTTGCCGGATATATTGGAACGATCACAAGCAAGCCTCCCACCCCACTTTTACTCATGAAGCAGAAAGGAGGTGACACAAAAGTAGTAAATTAAATTGAAAGAGGAATTCGAGAATATCCTTATCTTGCAGAAGAATGGTAAGCAAGAGATTAAATTCTCAAAAACATAAACTATAAAAAGAAATATCATGAGAAAAAAGATTTTAGGAATAGCCGTAATGGCAGTCGTAGCAGTAGCTGCGGCATGGAACATCAACCAGAGTGAAAACGAGATTAAACTCTCTGATTTAGCGCTTGACAATGTGGAGGCATTGGCTAGTGGGGAAGGTGGAAGCGGATATTGCAGTTACTCTGGGGGAGGATGTATTATCAAATATTCCGATGGGACATCCACTTACATACCGGGACGTTGGAACTAAAATTTAATCAAAGGAGGGTGTGCCAAAACGAAAAAATCACAATGGAATACAGTCGGTAAATCAATGGAATGCAGATGTTTTCTCATTGATTTTTAATTTGTATTTCATAGACTCTAGGTATCTTGAGCAAGAAGAAAATGTGTTCAATCCCTTAATTTGGCATGCCCTCCTTAAAAAATCAGTATCATGAAGAAATACATTATCTTACATCTTTCACTCATCCTATTAGTATTCATCGCTTGTACCGATGATCAAAAACAAGATGACAAAAACATAACCTTCCAGAGAAGTGATTTCAAAGTCCGAAAATCACTATCCGGAAAAACTATTGAATTTGACAGTCTTATTTTACGACCTTCACAAATCCAATTATTCGACTCCTTCCTAGTTACTTGCAATCAAGGGGCGGAAAAACAATTCCACATCTTCAACCTCAATACGGCACATAAGGAAGGAGAATGTATTCCTGTAGGACAAGGGCCTAAAGAGATGATGACACCATGTTTCGTCAATCGGAACGATTCCGTAGTCATTTTTGATATGATGACCTCTACGATTTTCACTTACTCTATCCCGGAATTTACCAGTGGAAAAGAACCGGAATACGCCAGCCGTATCTCCCTAGATACAAAACCGCTATGGAGCAATATTCGAAGCTTGGGCAACGGGTTCTTAGGCGTATCCTATCAAGAGACGAGTCCTGGATTCCTTTTTGATCAAACAGGTAAGAAAACGATGGATTTCGGTACTTATCCTAAAACTGAGCAGGAGTATACTCCTGCCGAATTAATCAATGCGTTTCGGGCAGACCTAACCACCAACCGAAAAGAGAAGGTTGCAATCACTCACTACTTCACTGATTTAATTTGCATCTATAACGTGAACGGGACCTTGGAAAAACAATTACGGGGACCGGATCATTTCGCATCTGTTTTCAAAGAATTTAGGGATGGAGACATTATCGGAAGTAAAGCGAGCCCGCAAACTTATAGAGACGCTTTTTATAGTCCTGTAAACGTGGGGAATAGTTTATTTGTTCTTTATAATGGAAAAATGGTGACAGAGCCTAATTACAATATATTATGCAAAGAATTATTTGTAATCGGATGGGACGGTAGCCTTGAATGCCATTACACATTAGACCAAGGAGTCTCCTCCATCGCTGTAGACAATCAAAAACGGAAGATCTATGGTATCAGTGATGATCCGGAATATCATATCGTAGTGTTCGACTATTGATGACTGATATCCAAAGAATTTGGATTTAGGAAATGAGGCATAAACATAAAAGAATGGGAATAGAAAAACGTATATACAAAACAAATATAAATCAGATGTTACGATATCTGACACTTATATTTTATGGGGTATTTGGTATTGGTTGCATATACGCATTCCTCCTCATCTTCTGTTTCAGCACGTTCAAAATCCCTTCCGATTCCATGGAGCCTCAACTCCAAACCGGAGATCAAGTATTAGTAAACAAATGGATAGCCGGACCTAGGTTATTCAATATTTTCGCATCTATGAAAGGGAAGCGGGTAGATATATACAGAGTACCCGGAGTCGGGCAAATCAAACGGAATGATATTCTCGTATTCAACTACCCGCATCCCTATTCATGGGAGCGGATCGAAATGCACATCATGCAATATTATATCAAACGCTGCCTCGGGTTACCGGGAGACTCCATCCGGATCGAACAGGGATTCTACCGAAACAACCATACAAAAGAGCCTTTGGGGAATGTGGAAAGTCAAGCGAACTTATCCAGACAAAAAGCGGATCGGATGCCGGACGGTGTCTACCGTTGTTTCCCTTTTGATTCTACATTCAATTGGAATGTTCATGATTTCGGTCCTTTGTATATCCCCGAAAAGGGGATAGAATTACCGTGAATCAAACAAATTATAAGCTATACAAACAAATGATCGATAGGGAATCAAAAGATTCCCTATCGTGGAAAGATAGTAAAGTTTATATAGGAGACAAACAGGTAAGACAATACCAGTTCCAAAGCAACTATTACTTCGTGGCCGGAGATAAGACAGAAAACTCTAGAGATTCCCGTTATCTCGGACTTATACCGGAGGAATTTATCGTAGGGGTAGCTTGGAAAGTGTGGAAATCCGTTGACCCTTACACGGGGAATACAGAAAGGGACGTTTTTGGAAAAATATTCGAAACAATTGAAAAATTATGAATAAGCTTATTTTATATGTATGCGCTTGGATCTGTCTGCACTCTTGCGGTTTCTCAAAAAGCCAAGAAGAAAGTATGTTGGAATATGCGTTGTCGCAAGCCGGCGATAACAGGAAAGAGTTGGAATATGTCATCAAATACTATGAAGGGGATTCGTTAAAAGAGAGGCCGCCCGCTTTTTGATACGCAATATGGTCTATCATTTCGGATATGAGAAGCGAGAGAGGGTATCAGACATCACCACCCTATCCTCGGACTATCTAATCCGTAATATCGAGCTGGCGTTTCAGGCGTGGCCCAAGCCCCTGGAATAAATCGGTAAGTTTCGAGAATTTTTGCAGGTATATACTTCCCTACCGGGGTTATACGAACCGCCCTCCGGTTTACGTGAGGAGCTGATGCGGACGTACCTCCCTTTGCTGGATAGTTCGCATATTGATAACACGTACGATGCGGCCGTGAGGTTACAAAAGATACTACGAACCCGAGTCACCTATCAAACGGAGATACCCATCCACTATCCAACCGCAGAGGAGATCCACCGGACAGGGGTTGGACGTTGTGATGGGGTAGTCTTGTATGGTATCCAGCTGATGCGTGCGGCCGGTATTCCCACTGTAGCAGAACATACGATCTGGACTCGTAGGAACGGGGAACATTATTGGTGCGCATTCTTAAACGAGGATGGGCGATTCCTACCTTTCGCTCCGGAGTACGAAGGCCCGGATTCCTTGATCTACAACCTAACCAAGCCGTTCTTGACCCCGGCCAAGGTTTACAGATACGGATTCGCCCCCTTACATCCGGTAACGACCGAGTCGACCGATGAATACCGTACGTTCTTAAAAAATCCGTTATTGACCGCTGTCACGGAGCAATACCTACCACCTGTCGCAGATATCCATACGACTTGCGACCTCCCGGTGAGATCAAAAGAGCACCTATTTACCTCTGTACCTATAATCATGGTAACTGGAGGCCTTTCGCCATGAGCGAACGGATCGGCAACCGCTGTACCTTCCCGAAGATCGTAGGCGATGATGTGTTTATCATCGCCGAATATGACAAAGAGGCTTATGGCTCACTACGCTTCATCACATCCCCTTTCCATGTGAGCAATACGGGGATCATCACGAAAATTAAGCCCGATCCGGCCCGAACCGATTCCATCTTTATCGCCTCGGACAACCCGTATCAACAGCAAGTGCCGTATACACTCGCTTATTGGGAACAGGAACAGCAGTGTTTAAAAACGGATATTTCCCGACAGACACGATACCCGGTGGCATCCTCATTCGCAAGATACCTAAAGGGAGCCTGTTGAAAGCGATGATCTCGCGACCGGAAAAGGCTGCGGAAGATCGTATCTTTTTGGTGGAAAACGGTACGGTAAAAAGATATTAACCATGAAAGAACTGTTGAAACTCGGCGTATATACCCTACTTGGGACACTTTTGCTAAGCGCCCCTTTCGCAGGATTGGGAATGCTATCCACACACTTGGTGACAGAGAAAACCTTTTGGATTCAACTAATCACCCTGTTCTTATCCGCCGTGTCCCTACAAGGTTTGTGGTTGAATCCAAGCAAGGAGCTGTGCCCATGGACTTACGTGGATATCCTCCCCTTTCCCTCTTGGGGCTTATCCTCCTCTCTTATCCCTACTCCATACACCCGGAGCCGGAAAAGCTCCTGTTTATCGGACAAATGGTTGTCTTGTGGTATCTGCTTCGGCAGGTACTCCATGAATGTCCGGTGCTCATAGGATATTTTTCAATGTTCTTTATCGCGACAGGCCTTATAGAAGCCATCTGGGGCTTCCGTCAATTACAGGGATGGGCCTATTCGAACCATTCCCTGTTTCGGCTGACCGGCTCTTTTTTCAATCCGGGGCCTTATTCCGGATATTTGGCGATCACATTACCGGTGGCTCTTGGCATCTTGCTGGAACAGTCCAAACGAAATATGCCCTATTACCTGTCCATGGGATGTATAGGCACAGCGATCGTTGTACTTCCTGCGGGAATGAGCCGATCGGCATGGATAGCGGTGGTCGTTTCTTGCGCCTGGGTATATGCCCTGTACCGCCTTGACAGGAAACAGGCAGCGACCAGACTGAGACAACACAAAAGGTGGTATATCATAGGCGGTATCCTAGGCGGCATATTGCTTCTTGGCGGGAGCGCATCACTCTATACATTAAAGAAAGATTCGGCAGACGGAAGGTTTCTGATGTGGAAGATCACGACGAAAGCGATACAAAAACAACCGATTACAGGTACCAGCCTAGGTGGGTTCCCTGCCGCTTACGCTGAAACACAAGCGGAATACATGGCTTCGGGAAAAGCGACTGAACAGGAAAAGTTGGTTGCCGGATGCCCGGAGTACGCATTTAATGAATACTTGCAGATTGGATTAGAACAGGGGTTAGTAGGATTAGCCCTATTTATAGGCTGGCTGGGGCTTCTATTTTATAAAGGAATAAAGAACAAAAGGTATGCTTGTTGCGGGGGATTGATGTCTCTGGCTATATTCGCCTTCTCTTCTTATCCATTACAATTGCCGGAGTTTTGGGTAGTATTGATATTCCTAGGGGTGATGAGCGTAACACCGGACAAGGATGAGATCCGTGAGAACCAAGCCGAATCAAATGGCCATAGATGGGGCAAACAGATATTTTTTATGGGAATCGCTATCCTTGGAATTGGTTTGTTCTGGATGCAAAAAGATCATTATAAGGCTTATCAACAATGGAACAAGGCGCAAATGTATTACAAAAATAAAGCTTACGAAGCGGCCTTGGAGGTATATGAACCTTTGTATCCATTATTGAAGCATAAACCGGAATTCCTTTTCGAGGTCGCTCAATGCCTAAGCAAGACCGGACGATACGAGAAAGCGAATGGATATCTGGAAAGAGCTGTCTTATTAAGCTCCGATCCCATGCTTTATTACGTAATGGCTAAAAATGAGCAGTGTTTAGGTGAATACCGACAAGCGGAAAAGCACCTGTTACATGCCATTGATATTTTACCGGAACGTATCTATCCGTATTATCTGTTAATGAATCTTTATACGGAACCATCTTATTTTCAACCTGCAAAATTGAAAATGGCGATTGATTCCGTATTAACTAAGAAACCCAAAGTGGAAAGTTCCGCTATTAAAGAAATGAAAGAGAAAGCACGAAGTATGTTAAACAACACATCAATATGAATACAATATCCTTATTTTTATAGCAATTACGACTACATCGTAACAATAAATACTTATATTTGCGAATGACAAATTGTACAAACCGATCAATCATACGAGTATGAAATACTATAAATTGTTGACCTTTACGCTTTTATTCTGTTTAAGCGCATGCGGCGGAGAAAAGAAAGATACAGATACCACACAGGATTCCGTAGAAACCGTATTGCCGGATGAGGCGAACGAAGTCACGATCATGACTTTGAAGCAAACGGAATTTAATCATGAGTTGATAAGCAATGGTAAACTGTCCGCTCGCAAGTTGGTGGACTTACAATTTGAGTCGGCAGAACCCATCGCCCGCATCTACGTGAAGAACGGAGACCGGGTAAACAAAGGACAGAAAATAGCGGAACTCGCTACTTTCCGGCTCACGAACAAAACAGCGCAAGCCAAGGATGCCCTAGAGAAAGCGAGGCTTGAATTAAAAGACGTATTGATCGGTCAAGGATATATGCTGGAAGACTCAGCGAAAGTCCCGCCTGCGACGCTCAACCTAGCACGGGTAAAAAGTGGATATGATCTGGCGCTCGCCCAATATCAACTTGCCCAATATGAGGAACAGAATGCGACGCTAATCGCGCCTTTCGACGGTATTATCGCAAACCTTTTCGCTAAACAAGAGAACGTGGCGTCTACGACGGACGCATTCTGTACCGTTATCGATCCTCATAGTCTGGAAGCCTCTTTCACCGTATTGGAAAGTGAGTTGCCGCTTATCCAAAACGGAGATAAAGTGGAAGTTACCCCTTTCGCCACCACCAGCTTAAAGACTGAAGGACGTATATCCGAGATCAACCCGCTAGTGGATGAGAACGGGATGGTACAAGTGAAAGCGGCGGTAAACGACAAAGGTAAATTATTCGAAGGCATGAATGTACGGGTTAGCGTACAACGCTCGCTTGGGAAGCAATTGGTCGTACCTAAAACGGCTGTGGTATTACGTTCCGGAAAACAAGTCGTATTTACTTTAGTTGATGGGCACGCTTATTGGAACTACGTGCGCACCGGACTGGAAAACGCGGATAGTTATACCCTTTTGGAAGGATTGAAAGAAGCGGATGTCGTGATTACAAGCGGCAATATTAATCTGGCGCATGAGTCACCGGTCAAGGTAATTGAAAATTGAGAATTGAGAATTGAGAATTGAAAATTAGTTGCGTATGATTCGCTTCCTGCTACAACGTCCGATAGCGGTATTGATGGCTTTTACGGCCTGTTTTATCGTGGGGTTGGTGACTTACTTTACCATCCCGGTATCGTTATTGCCGGATATTGCAATACCGGAGATCACCGTTCAGATATCCGGACAAAATACATCCGCACGGGAATTGGAAAATACTGTCGTAAAGCCGGTCCGTTTGCAATTGATGCAAGTGGCAGGATTACGGGATATCCATAGCGAGACTCGCGATGGAGCGGGTATTATCCGCCTTAGCTTCGACTTTGGCACGAACACGGATCTTGCCTTTATAGAGGTCAATGAGAAAATAGACGCCGCCATGAATTACCTGCCCCGTGAGGTAGAACGTCCACGGGTAGTCAAGGCGAGCGCTACGGACATTCCGGTGTTTTGCCTCAACCTCACACTCAAGACAATTGAAAACGACGAGGCTTTCCTCGATCTTTGCCAATTCGCAGAAACAGTAATCAAGCGAAGGATCGAACAGTTGCCGGAAGTCGCGATGGTGGATATCACGGGCATATTAGGACGGCAATTACAGATCGTACCGGATATGAAACTCTTGGATATGGCTGATATTACGTTAAATGATTTGGAATCAGCCTTGTCTGCCAATAATATAGAGCCGGGAAGCATGACCGTACGGGATGGTTATTATGAGTACAATATTAAATTTTCTACCTTATTACGTACACCGGAAGACGTACAAAATATCTATATCCGTAAGAATGACCGAATCTTCCAGATAAAAGATCTGGCAAAAGTAGCTGTCGTACCGGAAAAAGAAACCGGCTTATCGCTAGCCAACGGGGAAAGGGCCGTTACATTAGCCGTTATCAAGCAAGCGGATGAGAATATGGACAATATGAAAGAGGCGCTTGCCGAGGTTACCGATTATTTCAAGTCTATTTACCCGGATATTGAATTTACGATCACAAGAAACCAGACCGAGTTATTGGATTATACGATCTCCAACCTCAAACAGAATCTATCGTTAGGTTTCTTATTTATCTGCATCGTGGCGATCCTTTTCCTCGGGGACGTAAAAAGCCCGGCGGTAATCGGACTAAGTATGGTAGTCAGTATCATCATTAGTTTCCTGTTCTTCTACCTTTTCAATATGTCCTTAAATATCATCTCCCTATCCGGATTGATTTTGGCATTGGGTATGATGATAGACAGTTCCATCATCGTGACGGAGAATATAGCGCAATACCGGGCAAAAGGAGATAATCTGGAAGAAGCGTGTATAAAAGGGACCACAGAAGTAATCACCCCCATGCTTAGTTCCACATTTACCACGATCGCCGTATTCGTCCCGCTGGTATTTATGAGTGGTATAGCGGGAGCGATTTTCTTCGATCAGGCGTTTGCTGTTACGGTTGGTTTAATGGTCTCTTATTTCACTGGAATCATGTTACTGCCTGTACTTTACAAATTAGTTTACAGCATACCGGAGATCAAGCATTCCTTTTTCAACCTGAAAATAAACAATTTGATCAAGGAGCATACGCTGGACCGATTCTATGACGGAGGGGTTGATTTCATATTCAGGCATAAGACCACTAGCCTACTATTTGTAGCTGTCACCATCCCCCTTTGCGCGATCCTATTCTATATGATCCCCAAAAGCCGGATGCCGGAAATCGATCAGAATGAGTTAATCGCACATGTTGAATGGAATGAGAACATCCATATTGATGAGAATAGAAAGAGAGTCACCGAATTATTTGGTGAGGCCGATCGGTTAGGTGCGCAACACACGGCCTATATCGGACAGCAACAATTCCTGCTAAACCGAGACAGGGAATTATCCATCTCGGAAGTAGAGCTTTATTTCAAGACAGAAGAGACCGATGCTATCGCTCCTTTACAACAAGAAATCTCCGCTTGGGTAAAGCGAAATTACCCGACAGCCGTATTATCGTTCTCTCCGCCGGAGACCGTGTTTGAGAAACTGTTCGTAACCGGTGAGGCCGATATCGTAGCCGAGTTCTATGCCCGTAACAAAGAACAAGCTCCGGATGCCCCTACTTTGCAAAAAACTAGAGAAAACACTAGAGAGTAAGACCGGTCTCGCTCCCGTTGGCGTAGCTTTCGAGAATCAATTAAACATATCCATAGACCATCAGAAACTATTACTTTATAATATCTCCTATGAAGAGGTCTACCGGGTACTTAAGACGGCCTTCAAGGAAAATGAAATCGCTACCTTACGCTCTTATCAACAGTATTTACCGATCACGCTAGCCGGAAACGAGCAAACGGTCGATCATATCCTACATAATACGTTAATCCGTACGCAACCGGACGAAAACCAAAAGACGAATCATGTCCCTCTTAGCGCAGTAACAAAAATTACTCCCGGAGAGGATTTGAAGATACTCACCGCTGGAAAGAACGGGGAATATATTCCTTTTAGCTTCTATCAAGTAGAGAACGCGGAACAGTTAATGGAAAATATTCGGGAGCTCGTACGCAGCGAATCCAAAGATAAGACGAATTGGGACATCGATTTCTCGGGAAGCTTCTTCTCGAACCAACAAATGCTGAATGAATTGGTCGTCATCTTGTTCATATCCATCCTCTTGATGTATTTTATCCTAGCGGCTCAATTCGAGAGCTTCTTGCAGCCCTTGATCGTCCTGCTGGAAATACCTATAGACGTAGCCGCCTCCTTACTGGTATTATGGATATGCGGGCATACCTTAAACCTGATGAGTGCTATCGGTATCGTGGTAACTTGCGGTATCATCATAAACGACTCTATCTTGAAACTGGATGCAATCAATGAGCTTCGGAAAGAAGGTGTACCCTTGATGGAAGCGATCCACGAGGCGGGTCGCCGCCGTCTACGCCCGATTATTATGACCTCATTGACAACTATATTCGGTATGGTACCGCTACTATTCACCTTCGATATGGGAAGTGAGTTGCAAAAGCCACTCTCCATTGCCATGATCTCGGCGATGCTGATCGGTACGGCAGTCAGTTTATTTATTATTCCTTTGGTTTATTGGTTTATCTATAGGAGACATGCATTATGAAAAAAAAAGATACAAGAGGACATTCCTAGTTTTATATGCGTTCTGTTCGCTATTAGCCGGAGGAGTATCGGCCCAATCGCTCATCCTTTCCCTTGAGAAGACGATCTCATTGGCCGCCGATAGCTCGCTGGAGGCTTTTCGTACGAAAACCTATTCTTGTCCGGCTACTGGGAGTTTCGTAATTACAAAGCGGAGCGACTGCCTAGTCTTACATTGAATATCACACCCGCCGAATATTACCGGGATATCACGAAACGATACGATTCAGAAAAAGACATCGACGAATACCGTAAGCAACAGTCCTTTTATGCGGGAGGAAACTTAAAGATCAAGCAGAACTTCGATATGCTGGGTGGTAGTTTCTTCGTGGATACGGATCTGGGGTATATGCGCTATTTCGGCTCGAATACTTATAATCAGTTCACCTCCGTTCCAATCCGTATCGGATACAGCCAAGATTTATTGGGATACAATCCTTTCCGGTGGGAGAAGAAGATAGAGCCTCTAAAATATGAGAAAGTAAAGAAAGAGTTGCTTTATAATATCGAGACCGTCAGCGAGCAAGCCACCACTTATTTTTTCTCTTTAGCCATGGCTCAAGTAGAATATGATATGGCCAAAGAAAATGTAGCGACAACCGATACGTTATACCGTACCGGCCAAGAGCGGCATAAGATCGCGGCTATTAGTCAAGCGGATTTACTGACACTCAAGCTGGATGCGATCAATGCCCGCAATACGTTACAAAACGCCGATATAGCCTTGAAGCGAGCCATGTTCAGTCTGGCCTCGTATTTGAATTTCGATAAGAATACGGAGATACGGCTTCGTCTGCCGTCACGCCCCCATGATATGGATATTCCGGTGGATCAAGCATTGACGTTAGCCCGGGAGAATAACCCCAAGTTTCTGGAAGTGCGGCAAGAGGTGTTAGAGGCCGAGCAACAAGTGGATAAGACCAAAAAGGAAACCTTATTCAACGCTTCCTTGAATGCCAGTATCGGTTTCAATCAAGTAGCGACCCAGTTTAAGGAAGTTTACAAGAATCCGCTGCAGCAGGACTTGGTATCGATATCTATCTCTATTCCCCTTATAGACTGGGGAGTACGGAAGGGTAAATACAATATAGCCAAAAGCAATCTAAATGTTACGCAAATATCCGCACGGCAGACGGAAGTCACTCTGGAGGAAGACGTAATCATGACTGTCGGCGATTTCAATGTACAGCAAAACCTGATCGCCAGCGCCGAAGAGGCTTTGGACATCGCAATCATGGCCTATAACGAGACCAAGCAACGTTTCATGATCGGCAAAGCGGATATCAATAGCCTTACGCTCTCCTTGAACCGACAGCAGGAAGCGCAACGTAATTATATCACGGCCTTGCAAAATTATTGGTTGAGCTATTACAAAATACGTAAGCTCACCTTACATGATTTCGAGACAGGCATCTCATTAGCCAACGAATTTGATTACGAGCATGGGTTCTAAGCCGAACATATCATCCTTTACGATCATCGTCACCTTCCTTTGTATCGCATTGGCGGGGATCGCTTTCGTGCCTTTATTGCCGATCAAGCTATCTCCCTCCCGTACGCTGCCGAAATTAAGTATCAGCTATAATATGCCCTCCAACTCAGCGAGGGTTATCGAGATGGAGGTAACCTCACGGTTGGAGGCGATGCTTGCCCGTGTCAAGGGAATCAAAGAGATCTCCTCGACCTCGGGAAACGGATGGGGAAGGATTACTTTAGAACTAGATAAACATACGAATATAGATGCCGCACGTTTTGAGGCATCAACAATTGTTAGGCAGACGTGGCCGGACCTTCCGAAAGAATTAAGTTATCCGATTTTAGAGATGAGCCGTCCGGACGACAAGGAATCACGCCCGTTCATGAGTTATACCTTGAACGCTTCCGCTACCCCGATATTCATCCAGCGATTCGCCGAGGATCAGATAAAGCCCCGGCTTAGCAGCGTGCAAGGTATTTATCGTATCGATGTAAGCGGAGCGACCCCTATGGAATGGCGCTTGGAATACGATAGCCGCCAGCTACGGGATCTGGGGATCACGATAGAGGATATCCAATCGGCGATCAGCCAATATTACAAAAAAAAGAGTTCCTTGGAACCGCTAATATGGGACAAGGAGATACCAGCAAGGAATGGATTCGTCTGGCGTTAATGCCGGAAAAGATCACGAATGGGTTCGAACCATCGCATATCACCGTCGCAAACAAAGATGGTAGCTTAATCCGGCTGGATCAATTGATAAAGGTAACCCGGCAAGAAGAGGCCCCGCAAAGTTACTACCGGATCAATGGTTTAAACTCTATTTACCTGTCTATCCGTGCGGAAGAGACTGCCAACCAGTTGCAATTAGCCAAGAAAGTGAAGGAAGAAATGGAACATATCCGCACCTTGCTTCCTCCCGGTTACGAGATCCATACCAGTTACGACGCTACCGAATTTATCCAAGAAGAATTGGATAAAATCTACGTCCGTACAGGCTTGACCATCTTGATCCTCTTGCTCTTCGTTCTGCTGATTACCCGGAATGTACATTATCTATTCTTGATCATCATCAGTTTAAGTATCAACCTGTGTATAGCCGTTATCCTTTATTATTTATTAGGGTTGGAGATGCAATTGTACTCGCTGGCGGGTATCACGATCTCTCTCAGCTTGGTGATCGATAATACGATCGTGATGACTGATCACATCCGGCACCATCATGACCGGAAAGCTTTCTTGTCTATTCTGGCGGCAACTTTGACGACTATGGGTGCCCTCGTGATTATCTTCTTCTTGGATGAGAAGATACGGTTGAATTTACAAGATTTCGCCGCTGTCGTGATCATTAATCTGGCCGTATCTTTGTTCATCGCGTTATTCTTGGTTCCGGCATTGATCGATAAGATGAATTTGCACCGGAAGAAAGTCGCTTCTTCTTCCCAAAAGCCCGGAGTCATTGGAGACAACATCCGGTGGTCCGTCCGATACGGTCGTTCATACACCGTTTCCCAGTCTATTTCTCTCATTATTACCGGGCGCAGATCCGTTTCCTTTGCAATTGGAAAAAGCTGGCTTGCCTTATTCTAGTACTGGCTTTCGGACTACCGATATTTTTATTGCCGGAGAAGATCGAGCCGGAAGAGAAGGATCTATCCGCAAGGGACTCTTTGTGGATCGCTCGCTACAATGAATTCGCGGCGAAAGGTATTTGGAAGGAAACGATAAAACCTATCGTCGATAAGAGTTTGGGAGGAACCTTGCGCCTATTTGTCCAAAAGGTATACGAGGGAAGTTATTTTACCCGGAATGAAGAAACGGTATTAAGTATCAGCGCTTCCATGCCGAACGGTACGACCCTTGATCAAATGAACCACTTGATCAACCGAATGGAGGCTTACTTGAGTACCTATAAGGAAATACGGCAATTCCAGACCAGTATCTATAACGCACGTCAAGCCAGTATCAACGTCTATTTCACCCGTGAGAACGAGCGAAGTGGTTTCCCCTACACCTTGAAAAGCAGGGTGATTAGCAAAGCGTTGGAATTAGGTGGTGGAAGTTGGGGCGTATGGGGACTTATGGACCAAGGTTTCAGCAATGATGTCCGTGAGAACGCAGGTTCTTTCCGGATCGAGATGTACGGATATAATTATGACGAGTTATACGAATGGGCGGAGAAACTACGGGAGAGATTGCTTACGTATCGCCGTATCAAGGAAGTATTGATCAATTCCGAGTTTTCTTGGTGGAAGGATGATTATCAGGAATTCTACTTCAACTTGAATAAATCCCGTATGGCGCAAGCGGATATATTGCCTATCAATTTATTCGCGTCTATCCGGCCTGTTTTCGGTAAAGATATCTACGCAGGTACCATCGTCGTTGATAACGAGACGGAAAAGCTAAAACTTTCTTCTCGCCAATCAAAGGAGTTCGATATCTGGAGTATGCAATATGTACCTCAAACCATCCGTGATAAATCCTATAAGTTGTCCGAACTCGCTATCGTCGAGAAAAGCCAGACCCCTCAACAGATAGCGAAAGTAAACCAGCAATACAGGCTCTGCCTGCAATATAAATATATCGGAGCCTCCTCACAAGGCGAGAAGATACAGAAAAGGGAACTTAGAGAGTTTAACAAGATCCTGCCTATGGGATATACGGCTAAAGCGGAAAAGAACTATTGGTCATGGGATCAGAAAGATAATAAACAATATGCGTTATTATTCTTGATCATCGTTATTATTTTCTTTACGACCAGTATCTTGTTTAATTCCTTGAAACAACCGCTGGCGGTCATTTTTGTCATACCGATCTCTTATATCGGGGTATTCCTGACCTTCTATTGGTTCAAACTGAACTTCGACCAAGGTGGATTCGCCTCCTTCGTTTTATTATGCGGTATCACGGTAAACGCCAGTATCTATATCTTAAACGAATATAACCAAATTCGGGAACGGATACCCGCTATTTCCCCAATCCGTGCTTATCTAAAGGCATGGAACGCCAAGATCACACCGATTTTCCTAACCGTTATATCGACCATACTCGGATTTATCCCGTTCATGCTAGGCACCGATAAAGAAGCCTTTTGGTTCCCGCTCGCCGCCGGAACGATAGGCGGCCTTATCATGTCTATCCTAGGCATCTTCTTTTATTTACCGATATTTACGCTGAAAAAAGAACGGCATTAAACAGGAATACGTATCTTTAACGGATAAATCGTTAATCAAATTCATTAAACTTATGAGACACATAAATTATTTAGTATTGCTTCTGGTAGCTTGCTGCGTAGGTGCTTGCAGTTCCCCGAAAAATGATACGAAAGATGCTTATCCGATGTTCTGGACTTGGTTGGATTACCAGCCCGGAATGAATTTCGACTCCATCTGTACGATCATGAATGAGGCGGGGATAGACGGTGTCATGCTAAACGCCCCTACTCCGGATGATTATCGGGCCGCTATTCCCATCGCCCAGAAACATGGGATAGAGGTCTACGCTTGGTTATGGACGATGAATCCGGAACATGACCGAGACGCTATCTTAAAAGAACATCCCGAATGGTTCAGCGTAAACCGCAATGGACAAAGCTTGGCCGATACGACCGCTTACGTGGATTACTACAAATTTATGTGCCCCGCCTTACCCGAGGTACGGGAGTTTATCAAGAAGAAAATAGAGGCTTACTGCGAGGTAGAGGGTTTGAACGGTATCGCTATCGATTACAACCGTTTCGTGGATGTTATCCTGCCGACTACCCTTTGGCCGAAATACGGTATCGTGCAAGACCAAGAATATCCGCAATGGGATTTTGGTTATCACCCGGCCATGATCGAGAAGTTCAAGGCCGCTTACGGATATGATCCAAAAGAACAAGAAGATCCCTCGCAAGACGAGAAATGGCTCCAATTCCGTTGTGACCAGATTACCGAGGTTGCCAATATGATCGCCGACGTGGTTCACTCCTATGGAAAGAAAATGGCAGCCTCTCCTTTCCCTACGCCCAAGATGGCATCCAAAATGGTTCGTCAAGACTGGGGGAAATGGAATCTGGACATTGTCTTCCCCATGGTATACCATAACTTCTACACGGAAGATATTAGTTTTATCTCAGACTGTATGATAGAGGATGTCCGGGATAAGAACCCGAAAACCACGCTTTACTGCGGACTGATGGTAGCCGACGATATAGAGAATGCCATGGATGCCGCACTGAATCATGGGGCGGAAGGAATCTCTATCTTTACCGTATCCGCTTTGCGCACTCCGGAAAGCCGTGCGATGTTCAAGGCTTATGCAGATAGTGTTCGTGCGGTTCGTGCCGAGAACAATGGGGTGAATCCGGCTTTATCCAAGAGCACCAAAGTAACGAATCCTTTCGAGAACATGGATATCTTGAACATGATAAACGCAAAGATCAAAGAACTCGCCAACGTGCCTATTCCGAATATCGCCGATTATAAATTGGTGAACGAAAAAGGTGCCACGAAATACTACGAGGTCAAAGAGCTAAACACAGGAAAAACATTCTGCGTAGACTTTTACTTCTACGGAGGTATTCTTTCCGGATGGAATGTTACGGTTAAATAAGTACTTGATAATAGCTATTTTTATGCGGCCTACCTCGTAAATTCATGAGGCAGGCCGTATGCGTAAACACCCCTATTCCAGAACGCCGAAACAAACAATCACCTTTAACGAGGAGACACCTCGCCTCATTGAAGGGAACTTGCCCTTATTACCGTCCGAACAAGAAAGTACGCTATGCCGCGGGATTCGTAAGCCTATTGGAGAGCTTGCCACACAAACAGATGCTCTCCGTTATCCCGGGACTCATGAGGCACTTCAGCCGGCGCACTTACTACCGTGTCCGCAAGGGAGAAAGGCCGCTCTCACCCTCCGAGCAACAGGTCGTATTGAATGCGCTTAAACGCTGTGGGGTGAAGGAACCAAAAGACTTCGACGCTTATTTCGAGGAGTACGACTGGTAAACCAAGGAAGAGAGGCTTGTGCCATTACCCATGTTACGGATGTGCCATCACCGTGGCATGCGTGTGCCATCGCAGTGGCACGCCTTTGCCATCGAGGTGGCACAACTGTGCCAATAGCATGGCACATCATTGGCTCCACAAAGTACTATTAATAAAGCAATTGGAATAATATCACGGAGTCACCTCCCAGCATTTCCATCCTTTGTTGGCACAGATATATACAATGTAGGAACGGACATGATAGTGTGGGAACTTCACCTTGGTATCCTTGGCGTAGGCGAGCACTTGCGCCACGTCCTCGGGACGGGGATCGCTGAGCGCCAGCATGCGCTCCGCTTCTTTCGCTTTGAAATACTTGAATTCCGCCAACCGGTCGTCCTTGTAATAGTCCGTGCCGGGGATACCGGTCATCTCGAAATCGGAACGTCCCGCCGAATTGTTCTGCTCGATGGCGAACGTATAGCAGCTGCTCAGGTAACGGGAACAAAGCTCGAAGAAGGAGCAACGGATGAAATTCTCGTTGATCTTGTCGAACACCTGCGCAGGGAACTGACCGAGGTATTGCTCGAAGTAGTTTTGCACCAGCGGCTCAAAACGACGCTCCTCGGTGAAACGCTCGTAAGTGGGGACATAGCGTTGGGCATTTCCCTCGATATGATTCATCTCGTTGTAATAGTCCATGTAGATGCTGCGCATCGTGAGGTTGGGCAGCACCATGCGGTAATTACTCCGCAGCGTGGTCATGCCCAAATAAAAGAGGCTGACCGGATAGATGCTCTTGTCGAAGAATTTCCTCTTGTTGAACTTGCTGGACAGGTCGGAAACGTTATAGGACAACTCATCATCGATCACCAAGGCGTCCTGCATCTCCTTGGCGTTCTCAAGGGAAAGAGTCAGATGACGGATCCAACCGATATCCGTACGCAGGTTCTCATCCACCAGCTCACTAGGGATTCCACCTTTACGAACGGCGAATTTCTTTGAAGAAATAGGTCAGGATCGTGGAATTGAACAAGGGTTCGGCCTCCGGCAAGAAGCGATAACCATCGTAATTATTCACGATCAATTGCCAAACATCATCGAACCGATCCTGCCCCTCCGTATAGGTATCCAGCACGTAACGCAAGTAGACCTCCGCTTCCTTATACGTGAAGCCCAGCATACTCAGGAATTCCGGTTCCAAGGTCAGGATCTCCGCTATATTATATCCGCTTGTCAAGTCATCCATCGTAACGGGAAGAACCCCCGTGCAGAAACAGGTACGGATACTCCCCTCGCCAATACCCGCCTTGATCACCTTGAAGAAGGTGCGCAGGAAACTGTCCTTCGTGGTTACCTGCTCATAGAGCGGATCCTTGTAGGCCGTCAATAGCTGATTGGTGAAATTATCGTACTCATCGATCAGCACATACACTTTTGGCAATCCATGCTCGCGGGCGTACCCCAAAGCTTCCTCAAGCATCTTGGAAGCATCACCACGGCTAGAGAACCGGAAGTCCTTAAAACAAGTCCCGGTTATGCGTCACCATGATCTCCACCGCAGAACAATTCAGGTCATTGAAATTCCGTTCCAACCCCTCCATGTCATCAGCCATCACCATCTTGGAGAAATCATAGCGCACGACCATATACCGATTATGTTCCTCCGTCGGGTGCTCACCGATCCAAGTCCTGCCGAACAGCTCCTCGAACCGATCGGCCTTGGTGCGGTCATAGTAACACGCCAAGGTAGAGATAAGCAAACTCTTGCCGAAACGCCGGGGACGGAGGAAAACAGGAGCGTTATAATCTTCCAAGCTCGGGATGAAATCGGTCTTATCCACATAATAATAACCACGTTCCCGTAAATCTACGAAATCCGCTACCGCATAAGGAATCGTTATCCGTGCCATAAGCTTTCTTTTTTCAGATTAGTCGCACAAAGATAAAAATAAAAAGTGAGATAAAGTTATATCCTTCACGAGGCAGGTTAGGCGAAACTATAATTCTGAATATTCACTTCTAGTTGAATCTAGGACCTAAAATATTCTATTTTTTTCTTGCACGCTTAATTTTTTTTGATAACTTGCGCACATACTAGAACGTAGATAACGTTTATCATTCTGCTTACAGGTCGCTTTTCGTATAGCTATATTGCAATATAGCAAACGAAAATGAAAAAAAACCGGTATAATCACTTATCCGGTCCCTCTCAATTAATTCATCAGTTACATGACTATCCAATAAATTTGTTTAACTTAAAATTCAACTATATGCAAAAACTAAAAACAAAAATAACAGGACTTGCATTTTTCTTAGTCATAGTATGTATAAGCTGTGATAAAGATGATAGGCTGGTCGGCTTTGTAAGCATGATTGCGCTCGAAAATAATAATATCTGTCTTGTAGCAATTCATGAAGGTCCGAAGCTTGGTGTAACCGGCTTGAATTTCTCGAATGCCATACAACTGTATATCCCCGATAATCGTACAGTTAAGCTTGCCTATACAATAAAATTCAATTGTAGAGCTTATGATCCAGCCATAGATGGTGTGATATTGGATGCTTTTACCATACCTCACCCTTCGGAATCTTATGACCCACGGGACCCAAACTCTGAATATCTTTCGAACAAAGTCCCTATGTATATTGCTGAAAATGTTGAAATAATTAAATACGAACTGGAATGAAAACAAATAATTTGATATATCTTTTTAGTGATTGTGCTTTTGTCTTCAATACATTGCGATGTTAATGCGCAATATTATTGGTCACAAAATAGGAAAATCGCTTTAACCCCAGACTCATCACACCTTGTGTTGAATATAGAAGCCGATTTAATCCGAACTCCAATGCTAAGTTCGGATTATAAGGGATTTAATGAAATATCGCCGAACATCATTGTAAAAGAAAATAAATCCAATATCTTTTCTGAAAATGATTTTAAAGCATACGAGTCGGATCCTTTAGTGAAAAAAGAGCTTCTCCTGCTTATTTAGTAAATGGAACAGATACATTATATGTAACTAATCATATACTGCTTAAGCCTAAAAATGGCGTAAGTATTGATTCTATATTAGCAGGTATGAATGAGATAGTAGAAGTTGTTGATCAAACTAAATATGGGGTTTACACATTATCCGTGAATCAAGGGTTTGATGTTTTAACTTATGCCAATATAATATATGAGAATGGTTTGGTCGATTTTTGTCATCCTGACTTTATAATGAGAATAACTCAATTTCTGAATGACCCTCTTTATAGCGAACAATATTATTTAAATAATACGGGACAATTAGGTGGGACGTGGAATATCGATATTAATGCTCCTGAAGCCTGGAGTATGACAAAAGGTAGTTCTTCGATAAAAGTGGCTGTTATCGATCAAGGTGTGGCAGGGCATGAGGATCTGGGTGATAGACTTTTGCCGGGTTTTACGCCGGGTTTAGCCAATGGGAATGGAGCACCAGTCTCAAATAATCCACATGGAGAATGCTGCGCTGGTATTATTGGAGCTTCTCATAACAATTTAGGTATAGCAGGGATTGCCCCTCTAGTGAAAATAGTCCCTGTTAATATATTTTATAGTCAATCTAGTTCTAATATTGCAGCTGCGATAAATTATGCGTGGGATGATGCTGAAGCAGATGTTATTAGTAACTCTTGGGGTGGTTCTGTAGCTGATGCAATTACCTCAGCCATAAATAATGCTAGAACGAATGGACGCGGTGGACTGGGATGTGTAGTTGTTTTTGCAGCAGGAAATTCTGGTTCCTCTGTTTCGTTTCCCGCAACTGTTAATGGGGTTATCGCAGTTGGCGCAGTTGATAAAAATGGTGCTTTGTGTTCTTATAGTGCAAGAGGTTCAGAAATTAATCTGGTTGCACCTTCTGGTGCCTTGGATTATACAGGGGATATTCGCACATTGGATTTAATGGGGAGTGCCGGGCTTTACCCCGGAAATTATCTCTACTTTTGGAGGAACCTCAGCGAGTTGCCCTCAAGTTTCAGGCGTTGCAGCACTCCTACTATCTATTAATCCAAAATTGACAGAAGCTGAAGTTCGAAATATACTTGGACACTCTGCCAGAAAAATTGGATCTTATTCTTACTCAACAGTTTCAGGACATCCATTTGGAACTTGGAATGCCAATATGGGATATGGTTTGCTTGATGCAGAGGCGGCTGTCCGAGAAGTATATCCCCAAATATCCGGCGATAATTTAGTGCCATGTACCGGAAATAAAACCTACACGTTAAATCGTAATTATAAGGGGAATTGGACATTAGGAACCAGTGGCCTACAAATTGTAAGTGGAGGACAGAATAGTAATTCAATCACGGTTCGGGCTATCTCTAATCCGGGAGGAACAATGAGTGGTACGATTTATGCGAATGTGGTACTTCCTAATGGCTCTTCAGTTTCTGTAGCGAAAACTGTTTCTATCGGTGCCCCATCCATAACTTCCGTGTCCGGTCCGGATCAAGTAGGGGCTGGTGGTAGTGCATCTTTTACGGCTAGCCCTATATTTATGGAAGACGAAGGGAATTATCAATGGATGGTCAGTCCAAACACGGCTAGCATGTCTGCCTATCGGTATTCAAACAGTGTTACCTTCTCCGCACCAGGAACTTATATTGTGGGCTGTCGTTCAACCAGCACTTGTGGAACACCCGGGTCTTATGTGATAAAAACAGTATCTGTTACGGGATATTATTATTCTGTTTCAACTTCCTCATCCACTCATATGGTTAATATTTCAAAAGAAACTCAAATCCAAGATCAATTCAGTGTTATGTTAGAGACTAGGCCAACCTATACTCTATATAACCAATCAACCGGAGCATTAGTAAGGGAGGGGACATTCTTGAGAGAAGGAGATCTCTTAGATTTTAATACATTACCTTCGGGCATCTATGTATTAAGACTCCAAATAGGCAATGATACTTATGAAACGCATAAGATTGTTTTTAAATAATGGATGTGTTAAGCTGGATTTAGAGGCTGTTAAACACAGACAATACTATTTCAGCATAGATTTTCGCATTTAAGCTTTGTTCTTTCAGACATAATCCATACCTTTACCGAAATTTTGAAGAGAGAGCAGATGACAAACAAGACACATAAGGATAATCCGAAGTTCTATTCCGGTTATATGTCGGAGGTTGAGGCTCTTTTCTCTATTTTACGGGATTATAATTTGGTTATATAAGATGCGTTGGTTACTTTTACTAACGCATTTTTTTTGTGTCCAGCGGTCCGGTGATATAATATAAAGGTATAATATTCTAAAATCATTATAATAAACAAAACAACCCAAATTACTATGTCGAAAAGTGATATCAAAAAGGTGATTGTTCTGGGCTCGGGTGCCCTGAAGATCGGACAGGCCGGGGAGTTTGACTACTCTGGCTCGCAAGCGTTAAAGGCTCTGAAAGAAGAAGGGATCAGTACCGTATTGCTAAATCCGAATATCGCGACTATCCAAACATCCGAGGGAGTAGCCGATAAGGTGTATTTCTTGCCTATCACTCCGTATTTTGTTGAAGAAGTTATCAAAAAAGAACAACCGGACGGAATCCTATTGGCGTTTGGCGGCCAGACCGCTTTGAACTGCGGTACTCAACTTTACACCAGCGGCACGTTGGCTAAATATGGCGTGAAAGTATTGGGTACATCCGTTGAGGCGATCATGTACACCGAGGACCGTGACCTATTTGTTAAGAAACTGAACGAGATAGAAGTGAAGACCCCGATCAGCCAAGCCGTAGAAAGCATGGACGACGCCGTGGCTGCCGCTTACAAGATCGGTTTCCCCGTAATGATCCGTTCCGCTTACGCATTAGGTGGTATGGGCAGTGGTATCTGCAAGGACGAGGCCGAGCTTCGCACCTTGGCGGAAAGCGCTTTCGCTTACTCATCCCAGATTTTGGTCGAGGAATCTTTGAAGGGTTGGAAAGAGATCGAGTTCGAGGTGATCCGCGACAAGAACGACCATTGCTTCACGGTAGTGAGCATGGAGAACGTTGACCCGCTAGGCGTACACACCGGCGAGAGTATCGTAGTGGCTCCGACTTGCTCCTTGACCGAGAAAGAATTAGACCTGTTGAAGGAACTTTCTACCAAGACGATCCGCCACTTAGGTATCGTGGGTGAATGTAATATCCAATACGCTTTCAACTCCGAGACTTGCGATTACCGCGTGATCGAGGTGAACGCTCGCTTGAGCCGTTCTTCCGCCTTGGCATCCAAGGCCAGCGGTTATCCATTGGCTTTCGTCGCCGCTAAGTTGGCGTTGGGCTACGGATTGGACGAGATCGGCGAAATGGGAACTCCGAACTCAGCCTATAAAGCTCCGGAAGTAGACTATATGATCGTGAAGATCCCGCGTTGGGACTTGACTAAGTTCGTCGGTGTAAGCCGCCTGATCGGTTCCAGCATGAAATCCGTCGGCGAGATCATGTCGATCGGTAAGAGCTTCGAGGAGATCATGCAGAAGGGTCTTCGTATGATCGGACAAGGAATGCATGGTTTCGTAGGTAACAACGATATCCACTTCGATAACTTGGACGAGGAGTTGGCGAACCCTACCGACTTGCGTATCTTCGCCGTGGCGCAAGCCTTGGAACAAGGATATAGCGTAGACAAGATCCATGAGTTGTCAAAGATCACACGCTGGTTCTTGGAAGGCTTGAAGAATATCGTGGATTACGCCAACGTATTGAAAGGCTACAACAAGATCGAGGATCTTCCGGAGGATGTATTGAAAGAGGCTAAACGCCTTGGTTTCTCGGACTTCCAGATCGCTCGTTACGTAGAGAGCCCGGAAGGCAATATGGAGAAAGAGAATATCCGCGTACGCAACTTGCGTAAGAAAATGGGCATTCTCCCTACCGTGAAACGTATCAACACGATCGCTTCCGAACATCCGGAATTGACCAACTATCTATATATGACTTACGACGGTACGCCGCACGACATTACCTACTACCCGAATGAGAAGAGCGTGATTATCTTGGGGTCCGGAGCTTACCGTATCGGCTCGTCCGTTGAGTTCGACTGGTGTTCGGTGAATGCCGCCCAGACCGCTCGTAAGCTAGGTTATAAATCGATCATGATTAACTATAACCCGGAGACCGTATCTACCGACTACGATATGTGCGACCGTCTTTACTTCGACGAGCTTTCATTCGAGCGCGTGCTAGACGTAATCGATCTGGAATTGCCGAAGGGCGTGATCGTCTCCGTAGGTGGACAGATCCCGAACAACTTGGCGATGAAACTCTACCGCCAGAATGTTCCGGTATTGGGTACTTCCCCGCTATCAATCGACCGTGCCGAGAACCGTCATAAATTCTCCGCGATGTTGGATTCGCTAGGTATCGACCAACCTCGTTGGGCAGAGCTTACCAGCATGGAAGAGATCGACGCGTTTATCGAGAAAGTAGGTTTCCCGATCTTGATCCGTCCGTCTTACGTATTGTCCGGTGCGGCGATGAACGTTTGCCATACGAAAGAGCAGATGATCGAGTTCTTGGATTTGGCCGCTAAGGTTTCAAGGAATATCCGGTGGTCGTATCCGAGTTTATGCAAGGAACGAAAGAGATCGAGTTCGACGCTGTCGCTATGAATGGCGAGGTGGTTGAGTACGCGATCTCCGAGCATATCGAGTTCGCCGGTGTTCACTCCGGTGACGCTACCTTGGTGTTCCCGGCTCAGAAGATTTACTTCGAGACAGCCCGTCGTATCAAGAAAGTAAGCAAGATGATCGCGAAGGAGTTAAACATCAGCGGTCCGTTCAATATCCAGTTCTTGGCGAAGAATAACTTCGTGAAAGTAATCGAATGTAACTTACGTGCCTCACGTAGTTTCCCGTTTGTATCTAAAGTATTGAAACGCAACTTTATCGAGACGGCTACCCGCATCATGCTGGACGCTCCGTATACGAAACCGGATAAGAGCGCGTTCGATATCGACTGGATCGGTATCAAGGCTTCCCAGTTCTCATTCGCCCGTTTGCACAAGGCAGACCCCGTATTAGGTGTGGACATGAGCTCCACCGGCGAGGTAGGTTGTATCGGCGACGATTTCAACGAGGCTTTGCTTTCCGCCATGATCGCCGTAGGCAACAGTATTCCTAAGAAGAACATTTTAGTTTCTTCCGGCGCAGCTAAGAGCAAGGTCGATTTATTGGAGCCTTGCCGGATGCTGGATGCCAAGGGTTACACGATCTATGGTACGCACGGAACCGCCAAGTTCCTGAACGATAATGGAATCAAGGCAACCGCCGTTTGCTGGCCGGATGAGGAAGGTGATTTGAACATCATGGATATGTTCAGCAATCACGCTTTCGAATTGGTAGTAAATATCCCGAAAGATCATAGCAAACGTGAGTTGACCAATGGCTATAAGATCCGCCGTGCGGCGATCGATCATAACATTCCATTGATCACGAACGCCCGTCTGGCCAGCGCCTTTATCGACGCTTTCTGCAATATGAACGTAGAAGATATTCAGATTAAGAGCTGGCAGGAGTACAAATAATCAAAATTTGATTATATTTGCATGCGTGTAATAGAAAGAGACAAGGCTTTATGCCTTGTCTCTATAGTTTAAAGACCATGTACAGACGGCTACCTTTTATCATATTATTATCTATACTGGCGGTTTTCGCCTTGCGTGCGTCTGTGGTCGCTCCCTCTATCCTCGTACAAAATTATTCCGTAGACGATTACAAGGCTAGTTGCCAAAATTGGGATTTAGCGGTTTCCTATCATGGCATCTTATATGTAGCTAATAATTCCGGTCTGGTTACTTTTTGACGGGAATACATGGAACACATATCCATTACCGGATAAAACCCCTATTTATAAAGTATCTTTCCAGAACGATTCTATCTATACCCAAGGCAAATCATCGTTAGGCTATTGGCTATACGACAAACTCGGGAATCTGGAATACCATCCGATCGATACGCTCCCGTCATATATAAATTTCGATGATCCCGAGACGAATTACACGATCCCGAAAGAAATCGAGGAGAAGCACCCAACTTCCTTCGCTAGCGCCGGAGGTCTCAATTTCACGGGAACATCTACGTCCGGTATTTATATCACCAACGACGAAGGGGAGATCTTTCAACATCTCAACATCAATAATCAGTTACAAGATAATATCGTACGCTCCATCTGCGTACAGGATAATAATTTAATCTGGGTCGCCTTGGATAATGGTATCTCCCAAATAGATATCAATCCTCCCATCGCCATGTTAGGTAAAAGAAGCCAGATCGGAAAGTTGGAAGACGCTGTAAAAGAGGATAACCGCCTCTATATCCGGACCAATGTCGGCTACTTCAGCCGGAGCCTGATGTTTGGTGATAAGTTTACCCCGATATCCGATGAGATCGGACGTTCATATATCCATCCGGATACGACCGATAATCATTTATCGGTAAGCTCTTTATTTAAGAATAAAGACGTATTGAGCGTATTCGCCAACGCAGAAAGTATTTACCCGGTTCCAGACAATTTGTATTGGCTCACGATCCAGAATGAGGCCGGACTCTTCCATCGGGAAAACGGTACAGGAACTTTAAAATGCCGGATCCTATTCGATAATTACGATCTGAATCTGGTAACCAATGGCAAACGGATCATCCCCTTGAATGATTCTCTTGATTTGGTATCTGCCATGCAAGGAACCCTATTAATCAACACTCGTCAATTAATAGAGGGAAGCCTAGGAGGATTGACGATGCCACGGTTTATGCGCATCGAGTATCAAGATCAAGAAGGTACACATTATTTATATCCGGACACGCAAAGAATCGACCTGCCCCATAACTTCCAAGAACTCTCGCTATACATCGGAACAACGGTATTCACCCCTAATCACCAAATCAGTTATAAGCTGGAAGGGGTATCCGCCGATTGGTCTTCTTGGCAGAAAGACGGCAAAATTACCTTCTTACAACTTCCGGAAGGAACTTATGAGCTAAGGGTACGTAAATATGTAACCCGTGGGCCGTTTCCCGAGATCACGATGCAAATCACGGTGCGCCCTCCTTGGTATAATACCGTATGGGCCTATTTGATCTACGTCGCTTTGATATGGTTCGCCATTCAAGAAGGACTTCGGTACCATTTAAGGAATTTGCGGAAAAAAGAACAAGAAAAGCTGGAGGCAGAGCGACAAGCCGAACTGCAAAGGCTTCAACAAATGAAAAGCGAGATGCTGGAAACGGAGTTGCAAAACAAAAACAATGAGCTTACTCTCCAGACAACAGCTTTGGTAAAAAGAAACGAGGCAATCCAAGCTTTGTTGGAAGAACTGGATAAGCAGAAAGAGACATTGGGTGACCGATACCCCAATAAGTTATATACCCGTTTACGTTCCTTGATCGAATCTACCTTGAACGATCAAGCGGATTGGGTGCAGTTCGAGACCTATTTCAATAGCGCCCACCAGAATTTCATGGATCGTTTACGCCAGCAATACGCAGATATAACGGCAGGCGATTTGCGTATTTGTTGCTTACTCCGCATGAACCTTTCCACGAAGGAGATCGCATCGTTAATGAATGTATCCGTACGGGCTATCGAGCTAAGAAGATACCGCTTAAGAAAGCGATTAGCCCTTGATGGGGATACGAATCTTGTCGATTTCCTGATGAACTACTAAAAATATTTTCCGAGAATCTCACCAGAACGCCCGACGGGTTGGTTATACGTCCTCCAATTGCACATGGCTACCGGAGGGGAAGAAAGCTACAAGATCGTATTGAAGTAAAAAATTCTTCCCGAAAATGATCTCTCGACAAACTCAACATCTAACATGAATAATTTATTCCGGGAAATTTTCACATGGAAATCATTACACTATCAATATATATATATATTTGTATTCAAACTTTTGTTTCACTTAAATTTAATGATGTATGGGAAAGAGATTTTTTAAATTCACGGTGTTAATCAGTTTGATCTTTTTCGCTATAAACGTAGATGTTTTAGCAGAAGGTGACAGTGATGATCATGCTTGCCCGGATGGCGACCAAGGCCCAGTCATAAGCTGCGGCAGATATGAGGGGACTTGCTGGAATGTAGATTGGATAAGTGGTATTTATTATGTGCATTGTTATTTCTCAGGAATGCAAGAACATCATTGTTATCCAGATTAAAAAGTATGAAAAGTATCATCTATTATTTTTCGATGATATCCATATTTTTCTTTCTTTCTTGTACGGGATGGAAGGATAAGAAAAATATGGAATCAGATATCATCACCGTGAATTTGGACGAGCGAGACGAGATCTCCACTAAAGATCTATTTTCTGAGATCCAACTCATTCCGTTAGAGACAACGCCAGAATCGCTGATCCGTAATATAACCCAAATCAAGTTTTTTGAGGATCGATATTATATTCACGATTATTCGAGATCCCAAATCTTTGTTTTCGATAGGGAGGGACATTTCCAATTCGCACTTAACGAGAAAGGAAACGGCCCGGGTGAGTATTTAAACTTAACAGATTTCGCGATCGATACGACCCGCAGGAACCTTGTAGTACTTTGCGCCGTCAGCAACGCTCTCTTTTTCTATGATCTAGGGGGCAAGTTCATCGAGAAAAAGAAACTTCCTGAAATAGCGGGGGCCTACAACAGCCTACAGTTCCAAAACAAGGATACGATAGCTTTCTTCACATACGATTACGACCATCGCTTGAAGTTTTATTCCCTATCAAGAAACGAGATACTCGATGAATATTTTCCTGAAGACATAAAAGATGTATTTTGTAGGGGTGTATTTCCATTTCCACACGCTTTTCGAAGGTCTTTGACTAATACGATTTATTCACTATCGGGAGCGACCTTTACAGAGCTTTATCGTTGGGATTTTGGTGATTTAAATAATGACATCGAAAAATTAGAATTCCATCCCAATATGAGCAAGCAAGAAATAATTCAATACGCGAAGGATGTCTATTCCTCTAAGAGCGTAAATTATATAATAGACTCTCAGGGACAAAACAGCAGATATCGATACGCCATGGTAGTCCGCCAAAACAAGTACATCCAACTGTTTTATAACAGGAAAAACCATGACTTGCTTCAATTCGAGCGAACCAAGGAGGGCTTGCAACTTTACCCGATCTACTTCGGAGAAGACTTCATCCTCTGTACTCCGGAAGGAGGGCTTCCATTAAATGATCTATTTCCCGAGAAGTTAAGAAATGAGGATCAGCAAAGAATTATTCAATCACATTCGGAACAAGAGAATCCTGTCTTAGTAAAATATGTTTTCAAAAATGAAGGTTAACGAGAATACAATTTATATTTTCCTTTTGGGGATACTGGCAGGCATAATTTGTATGCAATGCGTGAATCATTTTAGAAAATCCCCGAAGGATGTGTATGTTGACAATTTTGAATACGAGAAAGAAAGTCTGGGTATCCTTAAAAGAGAAGAACTAAAAATGAACACTATGAATGCCTTGATCAAATAGCCTATTGGGGAACAGACTCTCTAGATTCTTTCTCCTTAAGTAATTTATGTAATGATAAAAATTATTCTTTTTGTTTTTCAGAGAAAACATGTCCTCCTTGTATCGATGCAGTTGTCGATATAATGAACGAGGTTTTTACAGACGAGGAAATAAAAACAAAAATAGTTTTCGTATCGCCTGATTATCCTGCTCGATTAAGAAACGATTGCTATGGGAAAAACTATTGAGCTTACATAATAAGAATTTAGGGCTACCTATGGAACTAGAAGATTCTTTCGCTCCTTTCTTATTCATTATGGATAAAGATTTATGTGTTAAATATTTACATATTCACAATAAACCACTCCCACGACTTACTTTAATTTATCTGGAAGAGATAAAAAAATGTGGTAGATCTTATTGCGGTTGATCGTACGATATTAAGCCGCAGGCTGTTAACGAGGATGGGAAGGAGGATTTGATCATCGTCGGAAGCTTTGAGGAAGCGGAAGGAATGATCGAAGAAAGAATCGTGTTGGAATTGGAGGATGTGCCAGCGTATCTCTGGCTTCCGGATCGCATCACTTTAGAATCTCGCAAAAAGTGAGTCTTATATAATTTTAATCTATTTGACATATAATATACTATATAACAACATAGTATATATATACAAAAGGAGCTTGAGAAAGTCTTGTAGTAGTCTTATCCAATAAAAAAATCATTTGCGCAAGTCGTGTAGTAGTCATTTTCATGGCTACCGTAATTTATTGTGTTTCCTTTGCCAGCGAATAAAATCTTAAATTCTTTCGACATGATGAAACACGAACTGGAGAAACAATTAGATGCGCTAGAAAAGAAAGGTGTCGACAGACGGCATTTCTTTAAGTTATTAGCGGCGACAGGACTGATCGCGGGAGCTAATACCGGAAAAGCAAACGCTTTTTCAAGCAGCGCAAAAGGTAAAATCGTTATTATCGGTGGAGGAGCCGCTGGTATCAGTATGGCTGCCCGATTAAAACATTGGCTTGATGAACCGGATATCACCCTGATTGACCCCAGCGATCGTCAGTTTTATCAACCGGGATTCACTCTGATCGCCTCAGGTGTATACCAACCGGAAGATGTTTGGAAGAAGCAAGAGGATTGTATGCCTAGCGGTATAAAATGGATAAAGGACTCGGTCGCCGCGGTTGATCCCGTATGGAATCAAGTAACGACCAAAAGTAACGGAAAGATTCCGTACGACTTTTTAGTACTGACCCCGGGATTACAATGTAACTGGGAAAAAGTAGAGGGCATTACCCACGACACCTTGGGACAAGGAAACGCAAACTCTATTTACGATTTCGAAGGAGCCCAAAAGACATGGAAAGCTCTTCAAGAATTCGCTAAAAAAGGAGGCAAAGGTATTTATACCGATACCTATACAAAACATAAATGTGGTGGCGCTCCCAAAAAGATCTGTTTATTATCCGAGCATTACGCAAGGAAACAAGGGACTCGCGACAAACTGCAATTGAATTATTTTACCGCATCGAAGGAGCTATACGATATTCCGTATTTCACGCCTCGCTTGCTGGAAATATATAATGAACGTAATATACCTATTAACTTGAATGTACGTGTAAAAGGTGTAGACACATCCGCAAAACAAGTGCATTTTGAGAAAATAGAGACAAAAGGCGAAGAAAAGATCGTAACGCCGTTCGTAGAGGATTACGATTTCTTACACTTCACCCCGCCTATGTCCGCTCCCGATTTCGTTCGTGATGCCGGATTAGGTTGGACAGAAGGTAAATTGGCCGCGGACGCATGGGTAATGGTCGATAAAGAGACCTTGGTACATAAGAAATACCAGAACATCGTTTCTCTGGGTGATGTAGCCGGTATCCCGACCAGTAAAACATCTGCCGCTATCCGTAAGCAAGTACCTATCGCCGCCAAGAACCTGATCGCGCTCATGGAAGGTAAAGAGCCGACCGAGAAATACAACGGTTATGCCGCTTGCCCGATCGTTACGGATTATGGACACGTGTTGCTTTGTGAGTTTGACTACGAAAAGAAACCCGACGTTTCATTCCCATTCTCGATGATCGATACATCAAAAGAGCAATGGCTTGCTTGGATCTTAAAGGTATATATTTTAAAACCGATGTATTTCAACGGAATGCTTAACGGTTACGCATAATATGAATAAAGAATCTATGAAATAAAACTCCCTATAATTTCGAATGCCAAACTACAAAGCCCCGGGTTTCAGTTGTACGAAACCGGGGTTTTTGATTTTTAACAGGTAGCCTTTTCCACTAAATATACGATCGACTTATAGGATATCCCACTATTCATCGTCAAACCAATCTCGCACGTACGGCTATTGCTATATCCTTCCGTCGCCCCATGCAAGTTCGGTTTCAAGTAATGAAGACCGGAAGCGTTTAGTTCCGGATAGAAGAAACCACGATCGCCCGCCCAACCGCAACAAGTAACTTGAGCGGGAGAGACCACCCGGTTCGCGCATAAGCCTGCCAGTTCCACCAGCTTGTCTTGTACTCCCATCTTCGTTGTACTACAAGTAGAGTGTACCGCTACCGTAACCGGCAACTTAGTAAAGTTCAGACGATCACGCATAAAGTCATAGATAAACTCCACTGGTTCATATAATCGTAAACGTTTATCCAAGGTTTCCCTCATATGCAGCAAGCAAGGGCTCATGTCGCACAAAATAGGCAATCGGCCGTTATCGCTCGCCCGCAAAAGAGCCTCATTCAATTCCTCCGCCTTCTGCGCCGCTTGCTTCCGGAACCCCTTACTGCTAAAAGCCATACCGCAACAAAGCTTGCTTAGATTCTCCGGATAACGAATCGTAAAGCCGGCTCTTGTCAACAAAACGATTGTTTGTTCCGTTACACTCACGAAATCCACATCTTCATAATCAGCCGAAGTCCCCATCGTACGGGTAATACAAGAGGGGAAATAGACCATTTCCATCCCATTCTCTACACCCGTCAGTTCCTTGAACTTTGACGCGCCAGAAGGTGTATGCCGAGTCCAAAGCGGGAATTTACGAGCGGAAGCCTTAAACAAGAAAGAGGCAAATCTCTCGAATGCATTATACCCCACCAGCTTTGAAAGCACATGGGGCAACTTAAGCAAAGGACGAAGCATACCCGTTACGACTCCCATATTCCCGGCGATGCCCGAAGCGATAGCATTCGCCAAGGTACCATTCTCTTCCCACCGTAACTCTTTGATCAATAAACCGGTATTAATGCCAACCGGACATGCCGTAGCACATAGGCCATCGGTAGCGCAGGTAGCGTTACCTTTATAGTTAAAGGCATTCTTGAGTTCTTTATATCGCTTAGAGTTTGTTTCCCCCTGTTCCGCCAAAGCCGATAATTCCCTATAGATCACGATACGTTGCCGGGGTGTCAATGTCACATGCCTTGACGGACATTGTATCTCACAAAAACCACACTCGATGCATTTATCGATCAGCTCATTCGCCAACGGTATTTGCTTTAAGTTCTTTATAAACACATCCGGGTCCCGATTTAAAAGGACACCCGGATTTAATATATTTTCCGGGTCAAAGAGCCTTTTGATCTTCCACATCAACTCATAAATCTCCTCACCCCATTCATCTTTAACAAATGGAGCCATATTTCGTCCCGTGCCATGCTCCGCTTTCAAGCTACCGTCGTAGTAAAGTACCACATCTACAAGGCTACGCATAAAAGAAGCGTAATGATCAATACCTTCCTGTGCGTTTATATCCGGAAAAATCGTGAAATGAACGTTTCCATCCAATAAATGTCCCCACATCACCGCATTTCCGTATCCATAATCCGACAAGACCCCACGCACTTGTTCCAAAGCCTCTCCTAAAACCTCTTCCCGGAAAGCAATATCTTCAATAATAGATACCGTCCCCCGTGGCCGTCTTCCCGCAGCGGAAGTAAATAAACCGTTTCGTACCCGCCAATAAGTAGCGTAAAGCTTCGGATCGGTCGTAAATGATACCGGATATAAGGTCTGTATATCTGCTAGCCGCTCCTCTATATCTCGGAATTGGATTTGAAGTTCTTCTTCCGAATTAGAAGACGTGTCGATCAGCAACGCTACCGCATCCTCGGGTAAAGAATGTAATATCTCCGGCATCCCCGGTTCATCCTCTACCGCATGTAAGGCGTTTCTATCCATCAACTCGGCGGCGGACACTTTGCATTGGCGTAACGGGGCTATGGCTCTGCACGCCTCCATCAAAGAGGGAAAATAAATCAAGGCGGAAGCTTTTAAAAGCCTCATCGGGGACTGTCTCGAAAGTAACAGAAGAAATAAACCCTAAGGTTCCTTCCGAGCCAACCATTAAATGCATGAGTATATCGTATGGATCGGTATAATCCAAGAAAGAGTTCATTCCATAACCGCAGGTATTCTTCAACTCATATTTAGATAGAATCCGGTCTTCCATGTCTGGATTCAACAAAATCTCCAAACGGAAATTCATCAACTTCTCCAATAAGCCTATATGCGTTTGCATGAAATCCCTGCGACTCGCTAACGAAGAGGTATCCAAAAAGGCTCCATCCGCAAAGATAATCTCCATATCCCGGACCGTATTATAGGAGTTATGGATAATACCATAGCTAGAACCACTTGAGTTATTCGCTACGATCCCGCCGATACGTGCGGATTTGATGGAGGCAGGGCTAGGCCCTAGCTTACGGCCATAAGGTTTCAACCAGCGGTTCGCCTCTTCTCCAGTTATACCACAAGGGAATTTAGCCAAACTCCCATCTCCTGAAATCTTAACCTTTCCATAGTCAGGACTGATTTCCATCAATACAGAATCTGCAATAGTCTGGCCGGATAAAGAGGTCCCCCAGCTTTAAAGGTTACAGATTTACCAGTCTTCTCACATTCAGCAAGAACACGTTTTACATCCTGCTCACAACTCACGATTTCAACTCGTTTGGGATTCAACCTGTAAATCCCGGCATCTGTTCCCTTCGCTAATGCAGTTAAAACATCAACATATACCTTTTTTATCTTCATAGTCTAATACCTTTATTTGTCTAGTAACGACATTTCAACAAAGATATGAAACCTTTAAGACAATCAGGGCATTTTACTAAAATAACGGGGAGAATATCCGGGTACTAGCTCCGGATGGAAAATCCAGATTAAATCTTTCAATAGATATTCCGGATGTAATGGGAATTCCTCGTAATAAGGAACTATCCCTGTATTACAGGTATAAATCCGTTGTTTTTTAAAAGCGTCGAAATTCTCGTAGGGAGTATATTCGGAGCGTAAATCGTTATAGGTCATCTCGGAAGACTGATTATATTTAACAAGCCAAATATCCGCATGGATCGCTTTATCAAACACGGTCTCAAACGCTAAGGGGGTACTTCCGGCACCCGGTAAATCCTTAAACATATAATCGGCTCCTGCATCCTCGAAAAGATGGGCCATATAACTATCTCCAGCCGGTATATACCATGAGGAACCGAACTTTTTCTCCGACAAAACAGTAGGACGCTTATCTATATTCACGGTTAAGTTCTTTAGGGACAGATAGGCTTGCTCTGTTTCTTTAAATATAGAATCGGCCATCTCTTCCTTTCCGAATAGCAAACCATAAAAGCGAATCCACTCCGTGCGCCCCAAAGGAAATGCCTCCATATAGTCGGCTCCTTCGATAATGGGTATCCCTATCTTCTCGACAGGCCCATAACTACTGTTCTGAAACGGGGAAGCTATCACGAGTTCCGCACCGATCTCTATCATTTTCTCTATATTCGGAGAGGTAGCCTCACCTAAATCAGCGATTCTTCCGGCCTGTATACCCTCTTGTATGGCAGGAGTATCCATATAACGAGGCTCACAAACACCTATAACCTTATTGATTTCGTGCAATTGATCAATAATAGCCGCATGAACAGAAGTATAAACCACAATATCTTTTACCGGGACCTTCACGATCGTCCCTTTGGGTAATCCGCCAGGAACCGACTTTGTCCGGTCTACCAATAAATAGCGTTGAAGCAGACGAGTACTATCCCACGGATCACGAACTTCCACCATTGTATAGGTATCAAAGCGCTGAACCGTGAAACCTTGGGCATATTGAATTCTATCAGAGGAAAGAGCTTCCTTGGAAGAAGTTTGCTTTCCGGATGGCGTACATGCCACCATCCAGAAAGCGAACCCTAAGAGAATCAGTAATCGCATTAGATATTATCTTTTTGAGCGAGGACTACTTTCATGGGATTTAAACCGGCCTCAAACTTCTTGAACAATTTACCGTCACCTCCGAAACAATAAATATCGCCATTATTCTTATAATCAGACTCTGCGACATAGACATTTCCACCCACGGCACTGATTGAATAAGGGGACTGTATTGAGGTTCCATCTGTAATAAAGCTCGTTCCCGCAGATTGACTCTTTGTATCAAATGTTAAAAATGCAGGGCTAGACATTCCCCATTGCGCATAGAACAGAAATAGCTTGCCATCCTCATAGGCCATCTCCGTTGCGTTTGGACAATTCGTAAGGGAAGTAACCTCATAAGTCTCCGTATTTATCTTTTGTACCGTATTGGGTATATCCGCATAGTTACCCATAGAAACCACATATACATTTCCTTGCTCATCCGCCTGTATCCGTGTGGGATTCAATACTACATCCAACTTCTTTATCTCTGTAAAAGTAGACAGATCAACCACTGATACCGTTTTATCATACCCAACCTCGGTACTGTAATCCATACCTCCGGAGTTTGAGACAAACAATTTATTAGAAGATACCGCCAATTGTTCCGGATTCCGTCCGACCTTTACCTTCGCCTCAACCTCCAAGGATGCGGTATCCAAACGAGCGACATATCCATTATAATAGCTAATATAGACTTTTCCACCCTCTGATACCATATAACGGGGCTGCCCCTCTGTCTTGACTTGCTTAATGGATTTTGCCTTCAGATCCGTCACTTCTATCGTAGACTCTCCATATACCGCAATATACATCTTATCGCCATACACGATCATATCCTGTGCCGTATCTCCCAGCCCCCTGCCATTTTGAGCCAAGAAATAATCGGGAACAACCTCATCCTTTTCTATGTCGTACATATATAAAGAAGAGTTGTTATTTCCCATATTGCCCGAATTCAAGAAATATAAAGCCATGAAAGAACTATCCTTCACAAAATCAATAACTCTTACGGAAGCATAAACAGAAGACTCACCTTCCGCATTCGCGGCTATAACTAATAAATAACCTATATTTACGACATCCGTAATAGCATATGAATGTGTTCCAACTTCTACCTCCGCAATTTTCATATCTTTAACGGTTCCATCAGAGGAACCATAAATCACGTACTTTGTTACATTGTCAACAGAAGACGGAGCTGTCCAATTTAAGGTTCCACTAACTTTTTAAAGCTTCCGGATTCTCATCCGTAAAACTGACATTAGTTACAGATACATTTGGTATATTCAGTGAAGGCTCATTGTCATCATCACAGCTGACAAACGAGAAAGACATCAATGCACACAAGGCAGAGACACAAAATAAATTCCTCTTTTTCATTACTTTACTTTTATAGTTTACTAATAGGATAAACAAACACTTAAACGCCAAGAACGGCCCGGCATGGGATAATACTGAATAACATCATAATTCACGTTCGTAAGATTTAACAATTCACCTTGCAAACGCAAACCGAAATATCGAAAACGAAAATCTCGATTTATAGAAATACTCTGTTCTATATAAGAATCAATCCTGTTCCGATCTATATTTTGCGGCAATGCATAACGATCACCAACCGCAGTCAGTATATAAGAGACATTTACCCATGGATTTTCCAAGGTTACGGAAACCGTGCCTGAATGACGAGGTGTATAAGGAATCTGATCCTTATAATTCTTAGCTTCCGGATCTGTCACATCAACCGCATATTGAAAAGAATAAGTGGAAGCCAAAAACAAGCTCATTCGTAAGGGCAATCGGAATTGTGTAGATAAATTTACATCTACCCCTTTAATATCCACTTCGCCCATATTCATCATCTTCCAAACATACATGGTAGGTAAAGCCACGATCTTATCTTTCACCGTATTATAATATCCATCCGCCGAAATACTGAAATGCCGCAGCCAATCCCCACAGGAAGAACTCCATGTTACCCCTACATTATATTGGGAAGTTTCTTCCGGTTTCAAATTTGTATTTCCCATACGGAGGTAATACAAGTCCGTAAATGTAGGAACCCGGAATATATCTTTGTAAGAGGCACGTATCCGCAATGTACTTTCCGAGAATGGCCGCCAAGACAAACTTACAGCCGGGGATAAACGCCTTTTATCATCCGGTTTTTCCCCTTGCTCCACTTTATCAGTGATATATGTTCCCAATAAACTACCGGTAGCCGTGAATCGGCTGTTCTTATATTGCACCGCTAGTACCGATTGAGGCCATTCGCTTTGGATTAGGTCCGTTTACAAAATTATTGTCCAGCATAGAGCGAGTTAAATCCGTTGTTAACGTCGCCGATACATACTTTATAGGAGTATACAGCAAACCTACAGAGCCATAATACTCATTCTGTGTATTCAAGTCGACTTGTTCGCCTGCGGCATATTTATCATTTACATCTAAATAACGAGTAAAAGCATAATTATACTTAGCCATGGCCCGTAGCGTAAATTTCTCATTAAGAACATTCTTATACCCCGATTGCACGAAAAAGTTATTATCCCATAATCGTTCAGAAGTGTTCTTGTTATATAAATTAACAGAACCGGGAAGTCCCCGCTCCGAATCAAAATAGTACGCCTTAAAGGAAAGTTCGCCTCCCCTTCCAAAATCGCCGAATAGATTACCTTCCAAATGGTAAGCATGGATATCGCTATTTCTACGCTTCTCTTTCGTCTCCAATTCCCCATTAATCAATGTATAGGGATATTGCCCATCCGCACGCACGAAATCACCATGTAAGGATGCGCTCCAACGCTTTCCTAATTTTTGATCATAATGCAGCACGGGATTAAAAAGTCCGAAGGAACCTCCCTTAACCTTAAGATAAGTATGAAACGATTTGTCTTTAAACGTGGGCTTTCCGGTTTGTATATTCAAGGCTCCTGCCGAGGCATACACCCTTGCCGTTTGGAAGATGTCATCCGATTGTCCGATCGATAAGGAAACCATCTCCACGTTATCCAACGAGAAACGGCTGATATCGACTTGCCCGCTTTGCGCATCCGTAATCGTCACCCCATCGTAACTGACGGCGGTATGCTTCGCTCCCAAGCTACGTACCGAGACCGTTTTCAATCCTCCGATCCCCCATAATCCTGTACTGTAACTCCCGAGAAGCGTTTCACGGCCTCGGATAGGTCTTGTACTCCCAAGCGATCGATTCCCGCCCGGTCCATAATTTGCAAAGGCGTACCTTCACGGGTAACCGACGGACGTACCTTCTCCACTACTTCCACCCCGGAAAGCTCGTGATAGGCCGTCGTATCGATCTGTTGACCGAAAGCGACACCCAAAGAAAATAACCATACGCTAAAAACGCACAGACATCTTATAAGATATAAATCTCGCATAATAATTCTTAGGTTTACCAACGTCTTCACCCGAAACGTCGCATAACAAGATCATGGCAGGTTTTCTGGCTCGTCCACCCTCTGTCGGCTACCTTCCCACCTATCCGATAGGCAGTGGCAACAAGATTTGCCGGGGCTACAAGGACTTACAGCTACGGGTACAGCTCCGGATTCACACCGGATTCCCTTTTACTAGCCACTACCGGAACGGATAGCGGTTACACCTTGATCGGTGGCAAAGATAGGAAATGTTTTCTGTATTCTTGTGGCGTTACCTCTTTCAACTTTTAAAAATCCGATTAAAATGTGGAATATCATTGTCCCTTTCTTATTTCCACTTGAAACAATGTATATCCGTTAAGTTGATTCTCATGATATACTCATCCTCGCCAATATAGTCATCCAGCAATCTTTGCGAGAAGCCGCATCCACCGCAAGACTCCGCTTTCTTCAAAACTTCTACAAGCGGATAGAACGTATGCTCGTACTCCCCCGGCCGATAAACCTCCTCCTCACACATAAGCGTTTCTTTTGTATCACATATAATTAGGAATTCACTATTATCTTTGGCGAATCTTCTTGCGCATTCCAATCGTGCGGTAAAACTTACTATTTTGCCGTCCTTACCGATTTCTGCGCACGTGCGGAATAGAACAGGTCTGGTTGCCGGCAGATAGTTTCTCAAGACGATGTCCCACACATCGAAAAAGGCTTTTCCCTTTTCGGCGGGACCGGTACGAATCCAGTTATCAATAAACGTAATGGTCCGCTCGGTTATCCCCGAGCCTTTTTCCATGATATCAATCAGGTTTTGAGCTATCTCAATCTTCTGATTCCCGGATAGCCTGTATCGGAACTTGTCGTCCATCAAGTCCAAGGAATAACCGTACAAGGCTTACCTGTCGAAGGGTAGGCCAAGTCAAAATTAACACGTATCGTTTGTATCTCATCGATTTCTCCGGGAGCGATGCGGATGTTCTCTATCACATAACTGCCGGCGGCCCACACATCTTATCCCGCTCAATGTGATGCTGCCCGTGAGTGCCGAAATGTCCTTTCGCACCGATCTTGTCGGCCTGCCTTTCAAGCCATTCGTATGCCGGATGGCTCGTATCTAATTCAATATGTAGATTCATCTTTTTCCGCATTCAGAAGTCTATCTGGAACAAAGTTAATATAAAAAGTGAGATTGAGAAAAACGGATCTCCATCTGTTCGTCTTCTTCTCGATTTTTAATAACTTTGTACCTTCAAGCTGTAAAAATTGGCTCAAACAAGAATATGGCTCTGCAATGACATGAATTGAAAGCATGAAAACTGAATATCAAAAATGTATGGATGAGGAGCCTTTCGACGGCTCATCGCCCGAAATAACGGAAATGACTGTCCGTAACAAAAGGCTACTACACCAACTCAGAGAAACGGATTATGCCGACAATGAGGCAAAGCAGCGCATCTATCGGCAGATGTTCGGAAGTATCGGCAAGGATGTTTACATCGACATAGACTTCCGATGCGAGTATGGGAAAAACATCTATTTCGGGAACAAGGTGATCGTGAACATGAACTGCACGTTCCTCGATAATAACAATATCATTATCGGTAACAACGTGATGATAGCCCCCGATGTAAAAAAAATATATACCGCTACTCATTCCGTTCACCTTGCGGAAAGGATGCCGGAAAGGACATGTCCCGGAGCGTCCATCTGCGACACAATTGCCCGCCCCGTCCTTATAGAAGATGGTGTATGGATAGGAGGCGGCTCTACAATCCTTCCGGGTGTGACCATCGGTAAAAACTCTGTCATCGGAGCAGGCAGTGTTGTCGTGAAACATATTCCTGCCAATTCCATAGCTGTCGGCAATCCTTGCCGTGTAATTAAAAATATCGAAGATAATGATTAAAAACCTCATTTTTGATTTTGGCAAGGTCCTTGTAAATCACGATTTGCAACCCTTGCTTGAACGACATTTCGGGGATGATGAAGTGTCGCTAATCGGTTTTCACAAGATTCTATCAGATCCGGAATTTATAAACATGTGCGACCGTGGAATAATCCCGTTTGAGAAAATGATTGACGGAGCGATAAAAAGGTATCCTGAATATAGCGATGCCTTCATGTTTTTCAAGGATAATTATCTTGAAGAGATAACAGGAGAGATTGAAGGTATGCGTGTACTTCTAAAAAAGTTAAAGCAATCTGGATTCAAACTATATGGGTTGACGAACTGGAGCGACACAATCTACCGGGTCATGGAGAAATTCGACATATTCCAGTTGCTTGACGGTGTGGTAATATCGTGTGAGGAACACTTCATCAAGCCTGAAAAGGAAATTTATCTTCGCCTTTGTGACAAATATGGCCTTAAACCGTCGGAATGTTTGTTTACGGATGACAGAATGGTGAATGTATTGGGTGCAAAGGCGATTGGAATGGAAGCCGTATTGTTCACAACACCCAAAGAATATATTTTTGAAATAGAGCGAATTTTCGGGATCAAAATTGAACAATAATAGCTACAGCCAGTGATGGTGATCGCACTCAATGGAAAGATTGTACGCTACCAAAAGCAAATAGGCTTACAGGGCTACAAGGGATTACCCTTCGGTACGTATGTCATCCAGATAAATGAGAAAATATTCAAGATCCAACTCTCCAAATAACCGCAAGGCGGGTATGCTTCACGCACCCGCCTTTCACATTTGCATATCTCCCGTTTTTTACGAATATTGCATATCGGTAATCAACAAATAAGATAAACAGGAATATGGGTATCGGGAAATGGATAGGTGGCGTCTTGGGATTTATGGCGTTCGGACCGCTAGGCGCTCTAGCCGGCATTATATTAGGCTCTTTCTTCGAGGAAGGGGCAAATATGACGGGGCAGTCTTTCGGTGGCGGCACCAATTACGATGATGAATATACACGAAGAGACCCATACGCCGGGGAACGTAACAGTTTCCTTTTTTCCATGTTGGTTATGGCATCCTATATCATCCGTGCCGACGGGAAGATCATGCATAGCGAGATGGAATACGTCCGTCAATTCCTTCGGAGAAACTTCGGCGAGATTGCCGTAAGCCAAGGTGAGGAGATATTGCTAAAGCTTTTCGACCAAGCCAAACGCATGGATCAAGAGAACAACATGGGATTCAAGAATACCATCCGGGAATGCGGAACCCAGATCGCATACAACCTAAGTTATGAGGAGCGGCTGCAATTGCTCGCGTTCCTCGCCGAGATCGCTAAGAGTGACGGGAATGTGTGCGCGGCTGAGATCAATGCCTTGAAAGAGGTAGCGATGGCGATGGGAATGTCTGATAGAGAAGTCGAATCCATGTTGAACCTAAAAGGAAGTTCCTTGGACGATGCCTACAAGGTGCTAGAGATAGAACCGACCGCCACGGACGAGGAAGTCCGTGCCGCCTATCGCCGGATGGCCGTCAAGCATCATCCGGACAAAGTAGCCAGTTTGGGAGAAGACATCCGCAAGGCCGCCAACGAGAAGTTCCAGAAAATAAATGAGGCCAAGGAAAGAATCTATCAATCGAGAGGCTTGAAGTAAGATTCGACAAACAGTATTACTTACGAATTGTCAGCCAATTACATTTACCGATATCTTCTTTATGATGTAAATATTCTTTCTCCTAAATAGAAGTGGACAGACATATCATACCTTACAAAAACGCAATTGGCTGTTTATAGAAAAACTTTTTCATATATATTTTCTAAATATTAGAAAACATTCATATCTTTGCCTCCGATTTTAGTAATCAAGCTATCACATAGTTTGGTGAGAGGGAATCCGGTGTGAATCCGGAGCTGTTCCTGCAGCTGTAATCCTCATGAAGTTGGTTAGAAGTTCAAAAGCCACTGTTCCAGAATTGGAATGGGAAGGTTTCTAACCAGAGGAGAGCCAGAATACCTGCTAAAGTCTTACAATAACATCAAGCTTCCAGGATAGAAGTATGTGTCATACAAAAAACGATTCAATTTATTTTTTGAGACATAACCAGATAGAGGCTTGTTGTTTTATTTCGTGTATAAATAAAACACTATATGAGGCTTTTAGCATTCGCTATTCTGGTGGCATGCGTACAATCCGTATGCGCCCAAAGCATATTGAAAGATCCGAAGGAACTTTCCGTGCTATTGAACGAGGTCGTGGTCACCGGTACGGGTACCGAACACTATCTGAAAGACGCCCCTGTGCAAACAGAGGTAATCACCGGCAAAGCCCTTGACAGTTACCAAGGACGCAGTATGCAAGATATTCTGGAAGGGCTGAACGCTTCCATCACCTTTAATCCGAGCGACATGGGTAGTGGCATCCAGATGAACGGATTAGGCAACGATTACATCTTGATCCTTATCAATGGCAAACGGATCAACGGAGATACCGGCGGACAAAACGACTTGAGTATTATCAACCCCGCCAATATCGAACGTATCGAGATCGTAAAAGGTGCCGCCTCTTCCCTGTATGGCTCAGACGCTATCGCCGGTGTCATCAATATTATCACGAAAAAAGAACCGGGATAAAGTGAGCCTATCGAATACGACTCGTGTCGGATCGTATGGAGATATATTGGAAAGCGTACAAATCGGCATTGGGCATAAGAGAGTGAATTCCACCACCTCACTTAGTACGACCCATACGGACGGCTGGCGAAATACGACCCAAGAATGGGACCATCACGAGGTAATGAATGGAACCGTGACACGAACCGTAAACCGATCCACGAACTTTACGTTAAGGGAGAACTTAACCTACAAAGTGAACGACCGGCTGAGCCTTTCGGCCGATGGCTCTTTTTACCAGAAGTGGAATTATCGTCCGCACGGCGCATTCAAGTATTATACCTATGATCAATTCTACCGGAACTTCGATGTGGCCGGAGGAGCTAAATACACATTGGGAGGACTGAATTTTCTTTCGGTAGACCTAACTTATGGTAACTATAGTTATTTCTATAATTACCATCATAAAGATGTTACGAACTTCTTCGATCCGGAAACGGATTTACGTATCACTCGTTATCCCGGGGAACATATTCTGGAAACCTCTCAACAACGTTTCCTAGGACAAGCCAAAAGCGTATTCCACCTCGGGGAAAACAATATCCTAAGCGCCGGACTCGAATATCAATACGATCATTTGAAATCTCCCCGGCGTATCGAGAACGGGAAAGCCTCCGTATTTACGGCTTCCGCTTATGTACAAGACGAATGGAATCCGACGGATCGGTTGAATGTGACGGTAGGTGGGCGCTTCGTCGTGCACCAAGAGTTCGGGGCTACGTTTACCCCTAAAGTCTCCGCCATGTACAAACTAGGCGACTTCAATATCCGAGCCACATACTCAAATGGATTTAAGGCTCCTACCTTAAAGGAGTTGCACGATGATTATATCACGCAGATCGGCGGCGGCCCGTGGAAACATTATTATGGTAATAAGGATTTAAAACCGCAAAAGTCCAATTATTATTCGGCGAGCGTAGAATATCATGCGTCGAACCTGCAGATCACGGTAACAGGATTCTACAACCGTATCAAGAACATGATCGCCTTGACCGAGATCCCGACAAGCGCCGAAGACAGATTGGATGAGATCGAGGCCAGCATGCAACACAAGAACTTATCCAAAGCCCGCTCTTTCGGGGGAGATATATCGCTCACCTATCAAATCCTATCTTCCTTGGCTATTGGTGGAGGCTATAGCTATACGGATGCCAAAGCGCAATATACGGATGATCCGGCCGACTCGAATTATATGCTCTACACCCCGATCAACGGAACCTCATTCCATAATGCCAATTGGAAACTAGCATGGAACCATGCGTGGAAAAAGTATAATTGGATGTCACCTTGTTCGGCCGATACCAATCCACCCGCTTTTATATCACGGACGGTGATGGAAAAAGTTATCAGCTATGGCGATTGAATACCCGTCATAACGTATTGAAAAAGAAAAAATGGAACCTAGATATCAATGTCGGTATCGATAATATCTTCGATTATGTGGATCGTACCCCGTTCGGACGCCATCGTGGAACTACGTCTCCCGGACGGACTTGGTACGCCTCTTTTATCGTGAAATTTCAGAATAAACATAAACTATAAACAATCTTAAAAGTTAAATGCGATGAACAAATTTAAGTACCTTTTGCTTGCGGCGAGTCTATTTGCCTCAAGCGCAGTTTTTACCTCCTGTGATGATGGAGACGACGACAATACCGCAAACCCGGCGGAAGAAGTCGTAAAGACAAGTAAGAAACATGACACGGCGATCTTGTTGTGTACATTCGGTAGCACATTCAAAGAGTCTATCAAGACTTACGACGCAACATTGGCCGATTTCCAGAACGCATTTCCCGATGCGGACATCTATTTGTCATTTACCTCCCGTACTTGCGTGAATCGTGTAGAGGCAGAGACCGGTATCGCACGTTACCAACCGGACCTTTGGTTACAAGCTCTAGGAAATGCCGGTTACAAGAAGGTAGCGGTACAGTCCTTACACATCATCCCGGGTGAGGAATACCTAAGCTTGATGAATACGGACGTGAAGAAGAAATTCATGATCGAGTCTTTCCCGAGTGTTCAAGTCGTAAAAAGCCCTTGTTTGGTATACAACGAAGAGGATGTGGAAGCCGTAGCGAAAGTCCTATACAGCCACTACAGTGATAAATTGGCTGATAACAAGAACATCCTTTTATTAATGGGACATGGTAACCCGGATAAAAACTATAACGCAAATACGAAATACACGGAAACAGAAGAGGCTATGCAAGCCTTGGCCGCTAACAAGAATGTATTCGTAGGTACCGTTGATTACGGAGATATGTTGTTCTGGCCGGAAGAAGGCGAACCAAATGAGGAATGTGTCTACTCCAAACTTACCAAATACTGCGAGGATCATAACTTAAAACCGGAAGAGATCACGATCTCCTTAGCTCCGTTCATGTCTATCGCCGGAGACCATGCGCATAATGACCTTTGGGGTATCGAGGAGGGTGATGATTTCAGCGCTGCCGCTCCTAACGCCGACGCTTGCTGGAGACTAAAACTTTTGAAGATGGGCTTCAAGATCGACACGGAAGAAAGCCATAACGGAAGCTTGGAGAATTGTAAGATCATAGGATTAGGCGATTACGACGCTATTCGTCAGATCTGGGTGAATCACCTAAAAGCATTATATAATGACGCGGAAGCTTGGGAAACCGGAGAAGACTACCAGTAAATAATTGAGAATTGAGAATTGAAAATTAGGGAGTACTTACTGAACCAATTTTCAATTCTCAATTTTCAATTGTTCAGTGTGTATATAATTTCTTTCGATCAAAAATCGTCGCCCGTTTATATTTCATGGCGAAACGGATGTGATCGATAAATAAAGACCGGATCGCCGGATTCTCACCTAGAGGTTTTAAATAAATATCCACATCGAAACCCTGTTGACGTAGCCCTTTCTGCCAGAAATCCGTAACCGTATTTTCCGTACCTCGAATCAGTACGAACATAAAAGGAATCAACTGCACACGCTTATGACCGGCTTGGCGCATTTGCTCACCTACATCCTCGATCGTAGGGAAACCCTCACGGGTTCCGGTATAATAATCTTTCATTCCTTTGGTCTGGAACATATACCCCAATTTCGCGTAAGCCGAGTTACTGGCATGATAAGTTCCGTGCGCCACCAATAACTTAGCCCCATTTTTAGTCACTCCAGAAGGTGAGGAAACCGCTTTCATCACCGCCTCATAATCGGTATCATCATATAACAAGGGATTACCTACACGCAAATCCTTAAACAAACCTTTTCGCTGTTCCGCCTCTTTGCGGATCGCTTCCATCTCCACACCCTCTATAATGATAGTCGGTTGGATTATCACATGGGTAAACCCTTGATCACGCAACTCTACCAAGGCATCCGCCGGCAACTGAACCCAAACACCTTGCACCCTCAACCGACTCACTACGCTACGGGCGCTATAAGCCTGCCGGACTTCCACGTCTGGGAAAGCCTCCTTGACACGCTTGTTCATCACATCGAGTACTTGGGTACGAGCTTCCGGGTAAGCACTCCCGAAATGTACCATCAAGATCGCTAACTTATCTCCCTTTTCCATGCTCTCCCGGATATCGGAAGCGTAAAACTCCCGCCCGGGTTTCGCCCATAATGAACAGGCGAGCCCGAGCAGGAGTGAACAAACAAACATGGATCGTAAAAATCCCCTATACATTATTATATTAGTTAATAGTTGACATGTGACAGTTTACTGCTTGAAACGGACCAGAAGGCTGACGTAATAGGTACGGCCCGGGGTCAATGTAGCGTAATTGTAATTAAAGGCGATCATCTACATAATCAAAAAGGTTCTCGATACCTACTCCCGGTTCCAACAAGAAATCGCCGGCTCTAAACGTATGGCTCGTATTGAGATTCCACAAGGAATATTTCGGTGCGTATCCATAAGAAGTAGAATAACGTTCCCCTTGGATACGTCCGTTAAAATTCACGTTCAGCTTATACTTATTCCAAGTATGAGACCACATAGCCGCTACCGTACCACTATGCTTAACGGTCTTATCCAAAGGCTCATCCTCATATACGTTTTTTCCATCCATGAAACTATAGCCACCATTCAAGGTAAAGCCCGCTCCCAGATAACTATTGAAGGCCACGTTAATACCTTTGATCTTCGCTTTATCGATATTCGCACGCATCTGTATCTCATCATAGTACGTACCATGGGCGGTGTTATAAGCATCCCGTTCCGCCGTATCCAACATCTTATAGTTAATCATGCTACGTACGTTATTCATAAAAGCGGACACGGACAAAGAGAAATACCGCATCGTATATTCTGCGCTCAACGTAAAATTGTCGCTCTTCTCCGGGTCCAGATCCGGATTACCGATCGTAAGGCGAGTCGCTCCGGACGCTTTCTTCTCCGATTCCGTATACAACTCTTTCAATTCAGGTGTACGGAAACCAGCCGCATACGATCCGCGGAAATTAAAACCGCCTACCTTATACAGCAAAGCCACGTTAGGAGTCGCATAACTCTTAAAATTCTCATGGTAAATATAGCGCAAACCCGCGTACGCTTGGAAATGCTCATTGATATTGATCTCGTCTTGAGCATAAAGCGCAGTCGTGTACATACTTTTACCCGCTATGTTATCCGTCTCGCTACTCAGTAACTCTTTAATGAACTCCGCACCAGCCGAAAGCTTATTATATTTGCCCAAACGAAAGATTCCCTTGACATTCAAGTTATGGTAATGAATCCGTTTCGTCATATCACTCTCTCCGCTTTTCTTTCCATCAAAGAAATCCTTATACGTACTATGATTGTCCGACAGATAATCAGCGTTCAAATAAGAGTTCTTATTAATCATGTATTGAGCGCCCGCCCCATAAGTGAACGTCTCTTTTCTCATATCATAGTTGGTCGTATTCACTTTATCCATCGGCATCGGACGATCGCTGGAACGTCCGAAGAAAGTGCCACGCACATAAAAAGACAAACGATCCGTAGCGTCGTACGTGAAACGTTGGTTGATCACGTTCCGGTGAAATCCCTCGGAAGCTTGCTTATTGGTAGGAACCAACTCGCCTTTACTCTCCGTATAGGGATTTAATTGCCAACCATCGGCCCGTTGATATTGATAAGAAGTATATGAACCGAACTTCCCTACATTCACGTCCGCGTTGACCGACTGCAAGAATTGGTTCTTGCTACCATAACGGCTATTGCTCGTCACGTTCACCTTATTGCGGGAATCATCCGTGATGATATTGATAACGCCGGCGATCGCGTCGCTACCATACAAAGCGGAAGCGGCCCGTTCAAGATCTCTACCCGTTTTACGTTAGACATATCGATACGGGAATAGGTATCATCGCCGGCCAAACGCTTACCGTTTTCCAAGATAACCACGTATTTCTCTGTCAATCCGTTCATATTCATCGTAGCCCCCTGTCCGTTTTCCATAAATACGATACTCGGATTCAGCTTGGTCATCGCATCGTGGAAATTGGTTACGCTCGCCTCTTTCAAGTCTTTTCCCGTAAGCACTTTCACGGGAATAGGAGAATTACTCATGCGGCGATGCGAACCGGTACCGGTTACCACCACTTGATCGATATTCACATACTTTTCTTTCAGCTTAATAACGACATCTTTTTCCGAGTGATCCGTTTGATACACGCCCTGTTCATAGCCAAGGTAAGTCACACGAATACGATGTCTACCATCGGGAAGGTTCAGCTCAAATTTTCCGCCGGCATCCGTGGTTGTACCATTCAAGGATTCCGACACGCGGATATTCGCGCCCGGGATTGGTTCATTACTTTCATCCACGACCTTACCCTGTAAACGTACCTGCGCAAATGATACGTTTATCGCACAACTTACAGCTAAAGCCGCGCACAAACACTTTCTTTTCATAAACGATTTGTTATTATGTATATTTCCGCTTTCCTGACCCCGAGAAAAACAGCAATAAAAAAACGCTTGGCAGGTTTCCTGACTTACTTCGTAGAGAACGACCTTCCCGTCTTTTACAGACAGTGGTATGAGAAATGTTTTCTACTTTACAAAAAGCTTACAGTAGCGGGCACTGCTCCGGATTCACACCGGATTCCCTCTTTATGACGAAACCGGATGGTTTTTACGTCATCACCAAAACGGGGGCAAAAGTATGAATTATTTTATATAAACAAAAATATATCCCGGCTTATGTTCTTTAATAGCTTTACAAAGAGAAGCTTATAACACATCACATCGCCAAAAAGGAAAACAAAAGCAATCATGCAAGATACAAAGTTTTCCAAAACTTTTTACAACTCACTGTAAATTAATATATTAACATAATTTAATTAGCAAAAAGTTTTCCAAAAAGAAAATCATATAGAGTAATAAGATACCTTTGCACGCATAATCAATCACAAATTAATCGACATCATGATACAGACAGTTGTTAAACGGGACGGGCGTATCGTTGGCTTCAACGAGGAGAAGATAGTAACCGCTATCCGTAAAGCCATGTTGCATACAGACAAGGGAGAAGATATGCAACTGATTCGCCAAATCACAGACCATATCTCATTCAAGGGAGAACCTCAAATGACCGTAGAGGCGATTCAAGATGCCGTGGAACTGGAATTGATGGCCAGTAGCCGGAAGGACGTAGCGCAGAAATATATCGCTTACCGAAATCAGCGAAGCGTAGCCCGCAAGGCGAAAACACGGGATATGTTCTTGGAGATTATCAATATCAAATCCAACGACATCACCCGTGAGAACGCGAATATGAACGCCGATACACCCGCCGGCATGATGATGAAATTCTCCAGCGAGACCACCAAGCCGTTTGTCGATGACTATTTATTGAGCGAAGAGGTCAAGGAAGCCGTATCTAACAACTACCTCCATATTCATGATAAAGATTATTATCCGACTAAAAGCTTGACCTGCGTACAACACCCGTTGGATCGCATCCTGAAATACGGGTTCTCCGCCGGTCATGGCGAATCACGTCCGGCTAAACGAATCGAAACCGCAAGCATCCTTGGCTGTATCTCTCTAGAGACCGCCCAAAACGAGATGCATGGCGGACAGGCGATACCGGCGTTCGACTTCTACCTAGCTCCTTACGTACGTAATAGCTTTATCGAGGAAGTAAAGACCTTAGAGGATTTATACGGACAGGATTTCTCCCACTTATATAATAAGCCTATCGACGATTACCAGACACAGACCTTGGATGGATTAAGCGGTGATAGACGCGTCATACAACATGCCATCAACCGCACGGTAAGCCGTGTACACCAATCGATGGAGGCTTTTATCCATAATATGAACACGATCCATTCCCGTGGAGGCAACCAAGTGGTATTCAGCTCCATCAATTATGGGACCGACACCTCGGCGGAAGGTCGTTGCATCATCCGGGAGTTATTAAAAAGTACTTACAGAGGCGTAGGTAACGGCGAGACCGCTATCTTCCCGATCCAGATATGGAAAAAGAAACGAGGCGTAAGCTATCTGCCGGAAGACCGCAACTACGATCTTTACCAATTGGCCTGCAAGGTCACCGCCCGTCGTTTCTTCCCGAACTTCTTGAATCTCGACGCGACCTTCAACCAAAGCGAGGATTGGAAAGCGGACGATCCTCAGCGCTATATCCACGAGGTAGCGACCATGGGATGCCGTACCCGTGTATTCGAGAATCGTTTCGGACCGAAGACTTCTATCGGACGAGGTAATCTCTCTTTCTCGACGATCAATATCGTGCGATTGGCTATCGAGTGCATGCAGGTGGAGAACAAGGAAGAGCGTATCGCCCTATTTTTCGCTAAACTGGATCATATGCTGGAACTTACGGCTCGTCAGTTGCATGAGCGTATGGAGTTCCAGAAAACCGCTTACGCAAAGCAATTCCCGTTGTTGATGTCTTCCTTGTGGTTAGGCTCGGAAAAATTGAAGCCTAACGATCCGATTGCCTCCGTTATCAACCAAGGCACCTTGGGCATCGGCTTTATCGGACTGGCCGAATGCCTGGTGGCCCTTACCGGTAAGCATCATGGCGAAGATGAGGATTCGCAAGCCTTAGGCATAAGGATCGTTACGTATATCCGGGATCGTGCCAACCAATTCTCTGAGCAATACCAACACAATTATAGCGTACTGGCAACTCCGGCTGAAGGCTTGTCCGGCAAGTTCACGGGAAAAGATCGTAAGAAGTTCGGATCGCTCCCCGGTATCACGGATCGGGATTATTATACGAACTCTAATCACGTCCCGGTATATTATAAGTGCAGTGCCCGTCATAAAGCCGAAGTGGAAGCTCCTTATCATGATTTGACTCGTGGCGGCCATATCTTTTACGTAGAGATGGATGGCGACGCTACCCATAACCCCGAAGCGATCATGCGTGTCGTGGATATGATGGATAAATACAATATCGGATACGGTTCCGTAAACCATAATCGTAACCGTTGTCTGGATTGTGGCTACGAGAACTCCACCCCGAATCTGGAAGCCTGCCCGAAATGCGGCAGCAAACACTTGGACAAACTTCAACGCATCACCGGTTACTTGGTAGGAACCACCGACCGTTGGAACAACGCCAAGCTATCCGAGTTGAACGACCGTGTCACCCACAACTAATTTTCAATTGTCAATTTTCAATTTTCAATTACCATGTTGTCTATCATAGATATCATCGAAGATACCACCGTAGACGGTCCGGGATTCCGGACCGCCATCTATGCGGCGGGTTGCCCGAACAAATGCCCGGGTTGCCACAACCCCGAATCATGGGATATCCATAAAGGGAAGAAAGTAAGAACGGAAGAGATCGTGGAGAAAGTGCTGGCTGACGAGTTCGCCAATGTCACCTTCAGCGGTGGAGATCCCATGTTCCAGCCGGAAGGTTTCACCGAGGTAGCCAAGGCGATCAAGGAAAAAAGCCAAAAGACGATCTGGTGCTACACGGGATATAAATTCGAGGACCTGATAAAGAACCCGGCACAAGCCGCCCTATTATCCTATATCGACGTATTGGTAGATGGCCGCTACAAACAAACCCTTCGGGATGAGAGCCTTTTATTCCGGGGAAGCAGCAACCAACGGTTAATTGATGTACAAGCTTCTTTAAATAAAAAAGGAAATCGTAAAATACAAGTACGATCCTTTTATTTAAGGCTTTTAAGGCACACACATGCATAAAATCTTGTACGGAACAAGAAATAAACATCCGTTCTCTTATATATAAAGAGAATTACATCAGCATCTATTCCTCAATTTTCAACGTGGTCTGTACAAACCACGGCGTGGTTTATAAAATCCACGGCGTGATTTGTACAGACCACGTCGTGATTTATAGAATAGAAGCGCATTCAACAAAGAATATATAAGTATCCGGATAATTATTCTTACTGAAGCGAGACGGATATTAGCATGATTTCATACCTTTGCATCCGAATTGGTTCCGTTCGCTCGTTCGGGCATACGGATTAAAAGGGAATCCGGTGAGAATCCGGTACAGTCCCGCTGCTGTGAAACTCCTTTAACATTCTAATACTACTTTCGCCACTGGCCTAGTAAGCCGGGAAGGCATTAGAATGGGAGTCAGTCAGAAGACCTGCCATTCATTTAAGATTCATATCCTCGTGGGTTAGGGTATAGAGAACACATATATAAGAACAAAAAGAAGATGATGACAGACAAGGAAGTATTGTTATTACGGCGCAAATTGGATCTTTTGCTCCGTACGGGAAAATTGTTGATGGAAAGTGCCGCCGATACGAACCGTATCGAGCGCAACATGAAGCGGGTGGCCGCCTTTATGGGGATTCCCGAGGAGAAATTGCATATCGATATCCGATGGACCATGATTATGGTGAACGTAAGCGATGAGCGAAACTCATTCTCCAAATTCCAGAAATGCGAGAAACATGGTATTAACATGACAACGATATCACAGGTCAGTAAGCTCTCATGGCGGGCGATCGAGCAAGATTATTCCTTGGATAAATATGAGGAAGAATTGGAAAAGATAGTTCGCCAACCTCGGAATTATACCCCTTATATCGTAGCGATCGGAGCAGGATTCGCTTGTGGAGGTTTCTGTAAGTTATTTGGAGGAGACTGGATCGCATTCTTGTTAACCTCGATCTGTACTTTTATCGGTTTCAGGGTGCGTGCCCGTTGTGTAGAGGCTGGCCTTAACGCCTACATGGGGATCGCTCTTGCCGCCTTTATTTGTACTTGTCTAGCATATGCCTCATCTTTTCTGGGAATATCCGGTACTCCGTATCTCCCGTTACTGGCTTGTGCCCTATTCATCGTACCGGGCGTACCTTTGATTAATTTTGTAGACGATATGATCGATAATCACTTGCTGGTCGGTATTACCCGTGCCGCAAACACGGTGATGATGGTAGCGGCAATGACTTTCGGTATTGCATTTGCCTTACGCTTACTCGTAATGAATGACGTATCGATCGACCATAAATTCAGTGAATTAAGTATGGTCCCGCATGATCCGTATTACGTATATGCGATAGCGGCCGCCATATCCGCCGTTGGTTTCTCTATGATATTCAATATCCAACGCCGTTTATTATGGGTGGTTGCTTTAGGCGGTATTATCGCCGTATGCATCCGGAACTTCGTGAACTTCGAGCTGGGCTATGGTCCCGTGATCGGCTCGTTTATGGGAAGTTTCGTTGTCAGCTTGATTGCGGTGAAAGCGGTTCATTGGTTCCATGTACCGAACCATGTATTGACGATCCCTTCTGTTATCCCAATGATCCCGGGAGTATTGATGTATCGCTCGTTATTAGGTTTTATCAACCTTCACGGGGTGATCGGCGAGGTTACGAACGCCTTCTCCAATGGTATTAACTCCGCCCTCATCATCCTTTGTATCTCTTTAGGCGTAGCCGTCCCCAATATCTTCGCCCGTCGTTACATCGCCAAAGACCGCCAACGTTATCTGCAAGAGGAATTGGAGAAACGCAGGCAAAGAGGTAAGTTCATTGAGTGGTGACTTTAGCTGATCATTCGTGGGTATTCGCGACCCTCAAAATACATATTTGTAGGTATTGCCGAGACTAATAAGATATCGGATATTTGTCTTCGTTATTAAACTATAAAAACAAATAGGAATGAAGACTATAGGAATATTCTACGGCTCGTCTACAGGAACGACGGAAGGGATCGCGAAACGTATCGCAGAGAAGCTGGGTGTGGAAGACAAAGATATTCATGACGTATCTAACGCTTCTCCCGCTGATGTAGCGCCTTATGAAATCTTGTTATTGGGCTGTTCCACTTGGGGTGCCGGAGATTTGCAAGATGATTGGGATAGTTATCTAGGGAAACTGAAAAAGCTGGACTTAAGTGAGAAAACCGTCGCATTATTCGGTTGCGGAGACTCAGCCTCTTTTAGCGACACTTTCTGTGACGCCATCGGTACGATCTATTCCGACCTGCGAAATACAGGTTGCAAATTCATTGGCGCTGTAGATGCTTCGGGATATTCATTTGACAGTTCCACCGCCTGCATAAACGGTATGTTCGTCGGACTTCCTTTGGATGAAATGAATGAAGACGATCAAACAGAAGGGCGGATCGACCAGTGGTTGGCATCTATAAGGAAAGAAGGAATTGAATAGACGCACACTTTTTACATACATAACTGTTTAACCTTAATATTACAACGTTTGCGTATTCAACTTGATTGGTTTAGATTTATGAAGAGGTATGTGGGTCAAACATACCTCTTTCTTTTCATCTCAGTTTCCTGAATTGTTTCTTTATCCAAAAATAATAGCCGGTTATCGCGAAGATCGTCCCCAACAAGGAAACTAAGCAAGTCAATATACGGGTAGTCATTCCCCCCCACGAGCCGACGTGTACGGAATAAATCCATCCTCTTATCTTCCCCGATTTTGGGAGATCTTTATATAATTGGACTTCCGTAATCTCACCCGTAGCAGGATCAAAGGAGTAACGGTCGCTTCCTCTTGTATTTCCATAACGGGCCGTAGAAACCGTAGCGGAGCCATCTTGGATCGTGATTGAGTTAAAGTCCGGATAATGGCTTTTCAATGCCGATAACACCTCAGCCCATTGTGTAATCCGTCTTTTTTCTTTGCGGGTTTCTTCGCGCCGGAAGAAGCTGGAGCATGATGCGCTTGAGGCGGGTTTGCACTAATACCGAAGACACTATAAAAGGCATTTCGATACCAACCAAACGACCATGTTAATCCGGTTAACGCTAAGATAAGCAGGAGCAATGCCGCATAGAATCCCCCGGAGACATGTAAATCATAGAAGAAACGGAACCAACCAGCCTTGGTCTTTACTTTCAACCGGTTTCTCAATACTTTTTTATTACGAGGATACCAAATTACGATTCCACTTATAATAATAATCGCCAAGACCAAAGTCGCATAGCCAACTATTGATTTTCCCCAAGAAAAACTTCCATCCCGTTTATACTCATCAAGTAACCAACGATGAAGACGCATCATTTTCAGGAAAAACCTTGTCCGTCATCCATCCCGGTCACCTCCCCGGTGTAGGGATCAATAAAACCCGCGGCCTTTTTCCCCGGTAATACCAGTTGATAAGTTCGTCTCGGGTCAGACGATACCCGAATACCGTTTATTCGAACCGAATCGGGTAATTGTTGGCGCGCCGATTCTATCAAGGCGGCAGGCGAGAGAGGTTCCCCTTTTACTTCCTTTACAAAATAACGGGAAGGGTAGCCTAATTCTAATATCTCTGTCTCAAAGACGAGAATCGCCCCGGTCAGGCAGACAATCGCAATAATGCCAAAAGGTATCGATAGCCATAAATGTACTTTCGCAAAGAATTTTCTCATTTACCAAATAATTGTTTGATCCCGTCATATATTCCCGGAATAGCGACTGTTCCGTGGTTCTCTTCGGGAAATGATTTACTAAAGAAACGCAGGTTCTCCGCTTGTGGCAAAACCTCCGAAAGAAGATAACTCACTTTGTCAAGATGAATGTCCACCCGGTCCGTCCTTTTTTTAGACGCGACACCGATATACAGGCTTTTCCCTTTAAAATTCCGGCCTGCAACCAAAGCCTCCGCCTCCCGGACCAACCGCCCCTGATCCCACCACAAACTAGGGTCGACCGCTAGATAGGTATCAAATAATTCCGTATGACGAAGAAACGTATTCAAGGTGAAAAGCCCCGCATACGAATGACCGATAAGCATATTCCAGCCGTTCGTGCGATAGGCACTATCGATAGCAGGGCGAAGTTCTTCCGTAAGAAACTTACTGAAAGCCTCACTTCCCCCTCCTTGCGGAATCGCATCTATGGAGATTTTACCATCCCGTCCGGCGGCTGAAGCGGTAGGCGTAAAATCACGTGTCCGATCCGTATTTAATACCCCGACAATAATACAGGGAGGTAGATATTTACCTCTACCGGATGCCAACGTTTTCCTTATGCCTACCAGCGAATGAAAGAAAGAATCTCCATCTAGCAGGTAAACAACCGGATAGCGTTGTTTCGTATCCATATTATAATGCTCCGGCAGGTGTATCCAATAACTCCGGTCTTCTTGCAATACGGTAGAGTACAAAACCAGTTCCTTTCCTATACAAATATCCTCCTGGCTCCGCAGGGTTAGCGGGAGCAGGAGGAATATTAAAAGAATGTGAGTCCGACTCATACTTGCTTATTACTCTTGAGCGGCAGTCAATTTACCTACACCACTGATTTGCTCTGCCTCAACGGTAAGACCTTTTGTTGCGGTAGCTGTCTTCGGATCGATACGATACACGGCAGTATTGCCAAATCCGGAAATAACATCCGTGGAAGGCAGCCCCTTCACGTAAGTAAGACTCTTATCCTCTCTCTTTATAAATAGCCAACTCTTTCGCTGTGAATCCAGTTTCAGTCAAGGAACGATCATACATCAACAACAAGAAATAATCTCCCGTAATATGCCAACAACGAATGAAAGATTTACCTCCGGTCTGCGCTTCGATACTATAATAATAATCAGGATCAAACTCTTCCGTTCCAGCCTTTATACGTACTACTCCGGCATCCAAGGTAGTCTGTTGCCGTTTATCAGCCATTGTTTTGGCATAACTAGGAGAAAATACATAAATATCACCATTATCTGCCGCCCAAATCGTTTGATAATACTGTGATTTAAAACGCCCGCAAGCATAACTGATCTTATCTGTTTCTATGATTTTTTTATTTGTCAGCGTTTCATCATCAAAAATAGCCACGCCACTAGCATTTGTCTTTACCAGCTCCGGGATATTGCCGTCCATTCGGGATAGCCGCGGAATAGATCCGGCCGTTCGCTTGGAGAATACCCGCTAACGTAACGAACTCGCCATTTCCCAAATAATTCTCCGACAAGATCGTATTCGTGTTTGTCGTAAACGTCTCTTTGGCCACATCCAGATAAGAGAGCAAGAAGCCTTTAGGCAGATAACCATTCTCGTCCGCATATTCCTCACCCAGATCACCGGTAGAAGATGTAATGATATAGTCGCCATAGATACCATAAGAAGTAAATCGCTTGATCTCGTAAGTATTATCACGCTCTTTAATCTTACCTTCCGCATTCAGTACGTATGAAGAAGTAACACCGGCATTTCCTTGATTGTAAACCAAACGATACAAATATTTATCCTTATAGAAGATCCATTGCGTACCGCTTTCCGTAGTGAGTCCGTTGTTTTTAGCGGAGATAGAGCCATCACCCAGCGTATCGGCTGTCAACAAGTAATTTGCGTCACCGACAGAAGCGGCGACTACATAGCTCGAAACCGCCTCCGAGGTCGATCCTCCGCCATTTCCATTCCCGTTGCCTCCGTTATCCGGGTTTACAGGATCGTCGTCACTACAAGAAGTAAATACTCCCCCAACCAATAACGCGGCGGCAAGACCTGTCATTAAATAATTCTTCTTCATGTTGTTTTAATCTATTATGTTTTGAATTAATTATTGATAAATAAAAGATAGTCACACTTTAAATTAATTACCGAAATAAACCCTCACCTTACCATAGAAAGCCCTGCCAGCCTTCTGCAAGCTGAAGTTATCGTATAATTTCTCGTTCGTGAGATTCCTGCACTCGAAAGAGATATTGTAACGCCCGTTCTGTATACCATAAGAGAGTGTCAGGTTATGCGAGAATTGAGTTGGTACCACAAATTCGGATTCACTGCCTACTGCCTCCGAATACAGCGGGAAACTATGCATATATAAATTATCGTAAGTGACACTTAGCGTATTGCCTTTCTTCCACAAATTACGCCAATAGAAAGTCACATCCGAGTTGGCAAACTGATAAGGAAGATTCGGCATACGTGCGCCATATGTCAAGCTCTCTTGGTTCGTCCCGCTGGTAACCGTCTTCACGTTATCCCTCACATTCATCTGCGTAAAGTTTCCTCCTACGCTTACCCAGTTAGCGAAACCGTAGCGAACCGAGATATTGTAACCCTTGGTCTCTACACGACCATGATTCACATAGGTAGCGCCATATTTACCGCCGCTCAAATCCGATATATTCCGTTGGATATAATCTTTCGTATTTCGGTAGATCAATCCGCCTTCCACATATACGGAATGCTTACCGAATGTCTCGTTGTAGCTTAAATTCAGATTCACGTTATCGCTGTTCTCCGGTTTCAAGGAAATATCGCCGGTCTCAAGGTCCTCATCGCCAAACATCTCCTCATTGGTCGGCAGGCGATAGGCTTTCTCATAGGACAATTTCGCTTGCAAGCTTTTCAAGATAAAGTAAGTTCCCGCAGCCCCATATCCCATCGCGCTTACCGAATTGGTCGTACGTATATAGTCATCTTGAGCCGAGGAAGTAGCGACAGGCCCCGCAATAAACTGGTTGTAATATTTACCGAACACAGACAAGTTCCAATGTTCCGTCGGCATCAAGCGATACGAAAGACCGCTGATATTTTTACGGGTTTCCTTCGGGATAGCGTTCGCTTCCGAGTCCTCGTTCAAAAGAGACTGATTCGAACGCCGGAACGCGTTGATCACGTGATTGAACGTGAACGTATGCGCCTTACCGATACGGTAGTTAGCTGTTAAGGTTCCGTTCCAGTTATTATTATCCGACCGGGTGTTCTGATAAGATTGCTCACCGGGCATCCGGAGAGGACGCATCTCGCCACGCCAATTATATTCATAGGAAGAGGTATCTACATTGTTCGTCATGTTCTTATTATAATTCGCCGTCAATACCACATCCAAGCCCCTAACGAAGAAATCACGCTTGCGATAGTCCAACGACGGCATGATCGAGTATCCCTTCCGATATTTGCCGCCAAACACCACTTCTTGGCGTACGCCCGTCTGTATATCTTTATACATATGTGAATAGGTAAACCCGAACATCAAACGATCCGCCCATTTCTTATCCACGAAACCGATTTTCCCGATAACGGCCTCGTTATGATACGTATCATGAAAACGCTTCACATGCTCGATCTTTTTCTTATTGATCGCTCCGGTCGTAAAGTCCTTCACCGGAGTATCCACATAGTAATTATTATCCGAATAATTCTGGAAAACGTTGATCTCATACGTGAGTCCGCTCCGGAAAGTTTGTCCGAAGTTCACATAAGATTTATGCGTATTGAAAGACCCGTATGAATAAGAAGCATCCAAAAACCATTTGTTCCGGTTCTTCTTGGTGATGATATTGATAACACCTCCGATAGCGTCTGTTCCGAAACCCACCGGTACCACACCCTTATAGACCTCTATACGCTCGGCATAATTCACCGGAATGTTATTCAGTCCGAAAGAACTGCCGACACCTTCTTGCGGAACCCCATCGATAAAGATCTTGATATGCTTGCCGGTAAATCCATCCATCATCAGTTGCATATCCGAGCCGACACCGCCGGACTCCCGGATCTTCATTCCGGGCGCTTGAGCCAAGGCTTCACTCAAGTTCTGGGTTGAATTTTGCAAGGCTTTCGTATCGAGGGCCACGGCATTGAACGCAGAACGCTTGAGCCGGGTCACGCCATTAGAAACGACAACCACCTCATCCAACTCCGTAGCTTGAGGGCTGATTACCACATTCATCTTCGTCCGTTCCCCACGCATCAGTTTCACGGGTTTCTCTACCGTCTTATATCCGATAGCCGATACTACTAATGTATATTCTCCGCGGGAGCTTGAAGATGATAGATACCTTCCTCATTCGTAGTCCCGCCGTAATTCGTACCTTTTAGATAAACGGTAGCGAAATCCACGGTTGTTTTTTCCGTGGACAGGACTTTACCCGATATCATTGTTTTATGTTGAGAAAAAGCCGAGATGGAAATAAGCAACAGTAAAAAGGAGAGGAAAAGCCCTCTGATTTTCTTCATCATCATTTAATCAATTATGTTATTTAAAACGTTGCAAAGTTACGATCAGAGACTACAGCCCCACAATACCTAAGAATGGGTAAAATCACATTAAAAATCCACGGAGGTATACCAAACAATCCCCTTATTCAGGTAATTGGATGTATGGAGTAAGTTCGTAAAATTGAGTTATGTCAAATTTTAAATCTATTTAAACCCAATCGTAAGTTTTTGAGAGACATTTTCTTAATAAACTTCAAAAAGGTTAACTATATTTGCGAGAAACAGATGTTTAATTTTAATTCTTTATCACCATGACAGACAGAAGAACATTTTTGAGAAACATTTCATTACTTACTTTAGGGGGCATAGCCAGCCAAAAAGTAATGGCTTCAAATCCCACCAGATCCATACCCGCCACGGATGCGATATCCTCGGCAACCGCCGGGAAAAAGATGGGATTGCAAACCTATTCGCTCGGACAGGAGTTACTGCAAGATATGCCTAACGGATTGAACCGATTGGCAAAAGCGGGATATACCGATCTGGAGATTTTCGGATATAGGGAAGACACTGGTAAATTCGGTGATTATAATCCTAAAAATACGACATTCATCGCCTCCAAGGATTATAAGAAAATGGTGGATGATGCCGGTTTGAGAATCAGTAGCTCACACCTGACCCCTTCTCTTCGTGAGTACACGAAAGAGAATATGCCCAAATTCGACGAGTTCTGGAAAAAGGCAACCGATATCCATGCCGAGCTAGGTGTTAGTTGTATGGTACAACCGAGTTTACCCCGTATCGAAAACGAGGATGACGCCAAAGTAGTATCGGAGATCTTCAACCGTGCCGGAGAGATCACGAAGAAAGCCGGAATCCTATGGGGTTACCACAATCATAGCAATGAGCTCAAACGGGTATTGAAAGCCGGAGAGAAACCGGAACAGAACCCGAATCCGTGGGCACCACCTAAGGGTACTTATATCGAGGAGTTATTCCTAAGAAAAATACCGATCCGGATAAGGTTATGTTCGAGTTGGATGTATATTGGGCCGTTATGGGACAGCAAGATCCCGTGGAATGGATGGAGAATTATCCGAATCGTTTTAAGTTATTGCACATCAAGGATCGTTGGATCATCGGTGATTCCGGTATGATGAATTTCCCGAATATATTCAAAAAAGCGTACGAGATCGGTATCCTCGGCTACTACGTGGAACTGGAAGGTGACAAAAAAGGCCGTACCCAGTTCGAGGGCGTAGAGAAGAGCGCCGCCTATTTGCAAGCCGCTCCGTTCGTTAAATAAAACATCCCGATTTATCCCATAAAAAAGACAGTGTTTCCGTAGGGCGATCATACGCTTGGGAACACTGTCTTTTTGTTTATTTTGCCTTCAAAAAACACGTACGTCTTTTTTTTTTCGGAAACACGTACATGTTTTTCACGAAACACGTACATGTTTTTTCAAAGGGCATTACATGATTAAAAGCTCATCTTTACACCGGCAAAATAACTTCTCGGGCTAGCCGGGCCATAGATATAGGAGGAATCCCGGTTCTTACCTTGGTCAAAGTCGGATTGGTAAGCGTTGAACAGATTCTGCACGCCCCCATTTACTTCTAGTTTCAGCTCTTTGTAAAGCGGGAACTCATACGCAAGCTTGATATTCATATCAAAGAAATCGGGAGTCTCCACCGCCTTATCCAAAGGTATATATCCCGCCAAGTGCTGCACCAACATACTTCCCGTATAAGTTCCCGACAGGGAAGCCGTGAAACGTTTGAAAGGCGTAAGGGTAGCCGTAAAATAACCATAGATATCCGGCGTACGGAACATCTTTGTCTCGGCTGGCACATTCTCGTCATCGCTCCATTTCTCGGCCTCTTTATAACGGCTTCGCTGGAAAGTAGCGCCCGCTTGCAAAGATAGCCATGAAGTTAACACCGACTTCCCTTCCAAGGTTAATCCCATCACTTTCGCCCCGGAACCGTTACGACGTTCCTTAATCAGATTGCCTTGCTCATCTTTCCCAATATCTTCCAAGACAAACACATCACTTAAGCTGGTGTAAAAACCTTCCACCAAGAAGTTCAACTGGATACCATTCTTAAAACGATGGTAAAAATCGACCGAAGCACTCAAGCTCTGCGATTTCTCCTCGGATAAATCTTTCGCACGCTGGATCATAGCGACCTCTCCGCCGACCGCCGAGATATGCATATCCTCATCGAACGCTTGCGGGGCACGGAAACCACTGGAATAACTAGCCCGGATATTGATATCTTCCGTCGGATTAAAACGGATATTCGCACGAGGGCTGAATATGACATGATCCATCATATTATGTTTATCCAAACGACCTCCAATCAAGAAGCTCCATCGCTTATTTTTCCACTCATTCTGCAAAAACGCGCTCTCGATATGCACCTTCTGATTCGTAAAGCGATTATACCCGATCATCTCGTCCTTCAAATGATCGAAACTATACTCCAAACCGGCAGTCAAATCCGATGGCATAAACAAAAATTTATCAAAACTATAAGCATATTGCGTACCAGCCATAACCGTCAGGTCCGTAGTCTTGCCGTAAGCGTTCGGATCTTGGTTCGTCCCGTAATAACTATCCCGGTCCGTATTTTGGGCAGAAGTGAAAACACTCCATTTATGTTTGTAATCCTTGGAGAAAAGATCGAATTTCAGACCTCCTCCATCAATCGAATGCTCCAACTGTTCGGCGATATCCGCTTCATGAGGCGGACGATCCAACAGATTTCCTCCCCTGCGGTATTCATTCATATGATGATACTCGAATGTCAATTTACTATAAGTACTCGTTTTCAGGTACGAACGGAAACCGACCGTTTGATTCTTCAATTTAGGCAACTCCGTAAAACCATCTCCATCCTGATCAAAACCGGAACGATGACGGTTCTGGCCAAAAAGATATAAGCCCGCTTTCCCATTTTCCGATACCAAAGAGGCATTTAGGGTCGTATTATTATCGAAAGCGGATGTCCCACCGATCGAGGTTAACGTATGCGACAATTCCCCGGAATTTCTCAAGGGCTCCTTCGTGATGATATTAATTGTCCCGGCGATAGCGGACGAGCCGAACAGTGCCGATCCCCCTCCTCGCATCACCTCTACCCGCTCGATCATATTCGCCGGTATTTGCTCAAGCCCATATACGCCGGATAAAGCGCTGAATATGGGACGTGAATCAATCAGTATTTGGGTATAAGGTCCGTCTAATCCATTGATCCGGACTTGCTGGAAACCGCAATTCTGGCAATTCGTCTCTACCCGTACACCCGGTTGGAAATTTAGTCCCTGTGCCAAATTCACCGCATTGGTCGTAGTAAAAACCTTCGCATCCAATACATTCACTAATGTGGGAGCCAACCGGCGGGAAGTTTCCGCACGATTCGCAGATACCACCACGCCATCCAAGGCGATCTGGTCTTCTTCCAGTTCTACATTAATCTCTAAGGTTTTTCCTTTCTTTAGGGTCACTTCTTTATAGATAGTCTTATACCCGAGCGCTTTATATTCTAGCGTAAATTTACCTTCCGGCAGATTCTTCAGGAAATAATGTCCCGAGTTATCGGTGGTCGTACCGATCGTGGTACCTTTTAACAATACGTTGATAAAGGGAAGATGTTCCCCTGTTTTCTTATCCAATACATGTCCGAAAACATTTGCGTCTGAGTCGTTTAGACGGTCCTCTCCCGTGGCCTGAGCTACCGTTAGGGCACAGCACAGGCATAGTATAAAGATGAAAAAAATTTATTCATTTTAATTTATTCTGATAAGTAATACAATGTTATTAATCTCACAATATCAGAATATGGGAGGAGCCCGAAGCGTACGTCTTCCCCGGAAGGGAACGATATAGTCCGGATAGACCGGAGCGAAAGATAAGTTACGAATAAAGGAATAAAAAGCCGCCAGCAGAATAGCGACGAAAGCCGCACCTCTTATCTGCAAGACAGATAACTGATGAAGCAACTGAAACTCGGCGTAGCCATGTTCATGGTCCGGACGACCATCGTCCGTTTTATGATACGGGTGAGAATGGACGATTGTTACCCCGTTGACAATATGAACGTGGGTAAACGCAATAATACATCCCAAATAGGCTATGAACAGCGCAGGGAGTAATATCCTCAGATATTTTCTTAATCTATCCATCTCTTTTCTCTCGATCGCAAATATAGTAATATAACCGATAAAAGAGATACGCTGTTCAAAAATTACCTATTTGTAGGTATTTCATCAACCGAGTACACCACGTACCCGATCTTCAAAGGCCGAAAGGGCCGCTTTGGCGCCTTCTCCCATAGAAATAATGATTTGCTTAAAGGGTACGGTGGAAACGTCGCCCGCTGCATAAATACCCGGGACATTCGTCCGGCAATGTGCGTCAATCACGATCTCACCGGGACGATTTGTTTCGACAATCTCCTTAAAGACACCACTATTAGCGGCTAAGCCGATTTGAACAAAAATACCGTCTAAATGAATAACACGCTCTTCCCCTGTCTTACGATCCTTTGTACGGATACCGGTTACCTTGTCGCCATTTCCAACCACCTCGGTTGTTTGTGAACTAACAAAGATCTCGACATTCGGCAAACTCTTCGCTTTCTCTTGCAAGACTTGATCCGCTTTTAACTCATCCATAAACTCCAAAACGGTTACTTTCGAACAGATCCCCGCCAAATCAATAGCCGCCTCGATACCGGAATTTCCACCGCCAACCACGGCAACATGTTTTCCCTTATAAAACGGACCGTCGCAATGAGGACAAAAAGCCACTCCACGCCCTATATACTCTGCCTCACCCGGTACATTCAATTTACGCCAGCTAGCGCCCGTAGCGATAATAACCGCCGGAGCCTTGAATATCTCACCTCCAGCCGTAGACAAAACCTTCTCGTTTCCTTCTATCGTTACCTTCTCTATACGACGATGCTCCAGCAGGTCAATCGGATATTGCCGCATATGCAAGCGCAGATTGTCAGCCAACTGGGTACCTGTTGTCTCCGGAACTGAAATCAGATTCTCAATTCCTACCGTCTCCTTCACCTGCCCGCCGATACGCTCCGCCACGACAGCGACACTCAGCCCCTTTCGTGCGGAATAAATAGCGGCAGAAGCACCAGCCGGACCCCCACCGACCACAACCACGTCATATCGTTTTACCGTCTTCTCCGTCAGGCTCTCATTGATTCCATACTGAGCTTCCAGCTTCGATAACAATTCACCGAATTCCCCACGTCCTACATGGATCAGTTTTCCATCCGCAAAGACAGAGGGGACGCCTTGTATCTTCAAGGCATCAACTTCCGCCTGATTGATAGCCCCATCTACCATCTCATGATGGATCTGAGGATTTAAAGTCGTCATAGCGTTTAATGCCTGTACCACATCCGGGCAATTCGTACAAGTCAAAGAGACATAGGTCATCAGATGTATCGAGCCATTCAAGGCTTTAACACGATTACAAATGCTCTCGTCCGGAAAATTCTTGCCTTTCCCATCTGAATTCAAGATCGCCAACAGCAAGGAAGTAAACTCGTGTCCATTAGGTACTCCACGAAACTTAATCCCCGTTTTCGCTCCATCCTTTAATAAAATGAATTCCAATCCCTCCCCATCAGATACTTGCATAGATATTTTATCCGAACAAGAGGCAACATCACCTAATAAATCCAACAATTCCTGTCTACTTTCATGCGCAGGAGAGATCGATATATCAAAGGTATAATTCGCATTTAACCCTGCGAATATACCTTTTAATTGTTCTTTTAATGTTGATTCTAACACGATCTATACTCTTAATTATTTAGATTTTCCCTACCAAGTCAATGCTAGGTTTCAAGGTAGCCTCCCCTTTCTTCCATTTAGCGGGACAAACCTCACCATCATGTGAAGCGACAAACTGAGCGGCTTCAACTTTACGAAGTAACTCGGAAGCGTCACGACCGATATTGTTATCATGAATCTCGGCCACTTTGATCTTTCCTTCCGGATTTACCAAGAAAGTGCCACGGTATGCCATACCCTCTTCCTCAATCATCACACCAAACGCACGACTCAGTGCTCCAGTGGGATCTGCCAACATCGGATATTGGATCTTACGGATAGTCTCGGAAGCGTCATGCCAAGCTTTATGTACAAAATGAGAGTCTGTACTTACAGAGTAAATTTCTACTCCCATTGATTTAAACTGCTCATACTTCTCAGCCATATCGACCAACTCTGTTGGACAAACAAATGTAAAATCGGCCGGGTAGAAGAAAAAGATAGCCCACTTACCCAAGACGTCCTCGTTGGTTACAGTCTTGAAATTACCATTTTGAAAAGCTTGTACTTTAAACTCCGGAAGTTGAGAATTAATAATCGGTTCCATACTTGTTCCTATTTTTAAATGAATACTATTTGTTTTTATTTCCGATACAAAAATATAACATATTTATTCATTAAAACAATTTTTCTAATCGATATATTTTATGAGGTTATAGATAATACTTTATCAATCAATAAAAAGGGCCTATCCTCACGGATAAGCCCTTCAATATCTTGGGTTTTGGATTACTACATAATTAGCGATTATAATTTACTTTATATACTTAATTGATTCTTTTGTATCCGTATACGGCACGGTCTCCCAATTCCTCCTCGATACGAAGCAGCTGGTTATATTTAGCCATACGGTCCGAACGACTTAATGATCCCGTCTTGATCTGTCCGCTATTGGTAGCGACAGCGATATCGGCGATCGTAGCGTCTTCCGTCTCACCGGAACGGTGTGAAGTAACGGTCGTGTATCCATGACGGTGAGCCATCTCGATAGCGTTCAGTGTCTCCGTCAAGGAACCGATCTGATTTACCTTGATCAAGATTGAGTTACCGCAACCTTCTTTAATACCCCTTGAAAGGAACTCTACATTTGTCACGAACAAATCATCTCCGACTAATTGGCAATGGTTACCAATACGATCTGTCAGTTTCTTCCAACCAGCCCAATCATTCTCACTCATACCATCCTCAATGGAATCGATCGGGTATTCGTTGATCAGCTTTTCCAGATAATCCACTTGTTCGTCGGAAGTACGTTTCACTCCTTTTTCTCCTTCAAACTTCGTGTAATCGTAGATTCCATCCTTATAAAACTCAGAAGAAGCGCAATCCATACCGATCATCACATCCTTGCCCGGTTCATAACCAGCCGCCTTGATAGCGGCGATAATTGAGTTCAAGGCATCTTCCGTACCTTCCAAATTCGGGGCGAAACCACCCTCATCACCAACAGCGGTACTTAACCCACGATCGTGCAATACCTTTTTCAACGCATGGAATACCTCAGCGCCCATACGTAAGCCTTCCTTGAAAGAAGCGGCACCTACCGGACGAATCATAAACTCTTGGAAAGCGATCGGAGCGTCGCTATGCGAACCGCCATTGATTATATTCATCATCGGAACAGGCATCACGTAGGTATTCGTTCCACCAATATATCTATATAAAGGAATATCCAAATAATTTGCGGCAGCTTTCGCTACAGCTAAAGAAACGCCAAGGATAGCGTTCGCACCTAGTTTCGATTTAGTTTTCGTACCGTCCAAAGCCAACATCGCATGATCGATACCTATCTGATCCAAGGCAGACATCCCCTTCAATGCCGGAGCGATAATCGTATTGATATTCTCAACCGCTTTCAATACGCCTTTACCACCATAACGCTTCTTATCGCCATCACGCAACTCCAAAGCCTCGTTCTCGCCGGTGGACGCACCGGAAGGCACAGACGCACGGCCCATAACGCCGGACTCTAGTAAAATATCAACCTCTACTGTCGGGTTACCTCTTGAATCTAGGATCTCACGTCCTGTAATCTTTTCTATTTTCATTGCTTCTACGTTTTTTAAACTGACGCAAATATAGATGGATTACTTGAACCGTGAAATCACCACAAATTGCTATTTTCACCTCAATAATACCTGAATGTAGGTAGAGACTACAACACTCCCGCCCGCACCCGGCTCAAAGATTCGGGTGTCATCAATAAATACGAGGCGATATGATTGACAGAAGCACGTTTCGCTGCTTCCGGATATTCCTGTTGAAAACGCAGATAACGTTTTCTTGCCGACTCAAAACGCCAAGAGTCCGCTTTCTCTTGCGAAAGCATCAAAGCCCACTCCAGTATTTTCTGGTACAATCTATTAATAGCTAAAGATGTTTTCAATAAATCGCTAAATTCCGAAAAAGAGATCCGGTGATAAACCGTCGGTTCCAATGCCTCGATTAATAAACGCGTCGGTTCTCTTTGGAATGTGCTGGCTATACAAATAACGATATTTCCCTCACAGGAGAAATGCTCGGTAATATCACGTTTATTCTTATAGTAAAACTGGCGTAATAATCCCGATTCCACATAATATAAATATTTAGATATTTGTCCGTTATCCAACAATAATTCTCCTTTCGCAGCCTTACTTGATTCTATGATCGAGGCCAGAGAATCCAAATCCGCATCGGGTAATGGATAAAAACGTTTGGATATCATTTCGGCTATTTCTTGTGGTGTCTTCATACTATTCATCATTTTCTGATCTATATCATTTTTTATCTCCTTACAAAAATAGATATTTGTTGCATATAACAAAACAAACACATATTAAATAGTCAAGGTTAGTCTAGGCAAAAAATTATTACTATCGTTTAAAAGCTAATCGGATTAGATTGTTTTCCCTGATTAGCTGTTGCATAATCGCAAGGCTTGATCGAGAGATCAGGCCTTGTTATTTTCTGGTTTGTAGCGAGAGAATATCGCTTTCGCATTATCTAAACGTTCTTTTGATAAGGGTTCCACCCCCTTTAACGGATAATCGAGACCTAATTGCTCATATTTATAGGTTCCCATCGTATGATAAGGCAATAATTCCACTTTGCGAACCACTTTATATGAACTGACATACCGAGCTAACGCCTCCAGCCACTCGTCATTATCCGTATATCCGGGGACAATAACATGGCGAATCCAAGTATCTATGCCACGTCTCTCCAATTCATCCAAGAACAGAAGCGTATTATCCTGCTTGACACCCGCCAGTAACGGATGTAAATCCGGGTTTAAGGTTTTGATGTCCAATAACACTAAGTCCGCATAATCCAAGACTTCCCAAGCTTTTGAGGTACATACGAAACCAGATGTGTCCAAAGCTGTGTGAAGACCTTGCTCTTGGCACAAACGGAAAAACTCTTTCAGAAACTCAGGTTGCAATAAAGGTTCCCCACCGGTAACAGTCACCCCCCCACGGGCGATAAAACTCTTATACCGTAAGACTTCCGTCAATAGCTCGCCGGGAGTCATCTGATATTTCACCTTCCCTTTCGGGTTCCAAGTATCCGGGTTATGGCAATACAGGCAACGCAACGGGCAGCCCTGCATAAAAACGACAAAGCGAATTCCGGGACCATCTACGGTCCCGAAACTCTCTAATGAATGTATCTTACCTTTTATCACTTACAGTGAATGGTTAATGGTTCTTGAAATAACATCCAACTGTTGTTCACGAGTCAGTTTCACGAAGTTTACCGCATATCCGGATACACGGATCGTAAGTTGCGGATATTTCTCAGGATGTTCCATAGCGTCGATCAACAAATCCTTATCAAATACGTTAACATTCAGATGCTGACCTCCATCCGGAGTAAAATAGCCATCCAATAAGCTAACCAGATTATTGATCTGCACTTCACGCTCCTTTCCCAACGTAGCCGGAGAAACAGCGAAAGTATAAGAGATACCGTCGTGCGCATGCTGGAATGGAAGCTTCGCTACCGAAGCTAGCGCAGCGATAGCACCTTTCGTATCACGACCGTTCATAGGGTTCGCGCCCGGAGCGAAAGGAGTTCCACCGATACGGCCATCCGGTGTCGTACCAGTCTTCTTACCATATACCACATTAGAGGTGATCGTAAGGATGGACTGCGTAGGTTTCGCATGGCGATAGGTCTCGTGCTGACGCAAATATTCCATGAACTTCTCGGTGATCTCTACAGCGATACTATCCGTACGATCGTCGTTATTACCGAAAAGGAACATATTCGCCCTCACGTTCGAAATCAACCGCCAAGCCACGCTCGTCACGGATCACACGTACTTTCGTATCACGGATAGCAGCCAACGAATCGGCAACGATAGAAAGACCGGCGATACCTGTCGCACGGATACGCTCTACATCTCCATCGTGAAGCGACATCTCGAATGCCTCATATGCGTATTTATCATGCATATAATGGATTATCTTCAAGGCGTTCACATACACTTTCGCCAACCAGCGCATCATTTGCTCATACTTAGCCATCACCTCATCGTATTCCAGATACTCGCCGCGAACCGGCTCGAACATCGGGGCTACCTGTACGCCGCTGCGCTCATCCCGTCCTCCGTTGATCGCATATAATAAACATTTCGCCAAATTCGCACGGGCTCCGAAGAACTGCATCTGCTTACCGATCTTCATAGGAGAAACGCAACAAGCGATACCATAATCATCTCCATAATCCGGACGCATCAAATCGTCGTTCTCATATTGGATAGCCGATGTATCGATAGAGACCTTGGCACAGAAGCGTTTCCAGTTCTCGGGAGCGTTCTTAAACCACAGAACTGTCAAATTGGGTTCTGGTGCCGGACCTAGATTATATAATGTATGGAGATAACGATAGGAAGTTCTTGTTACCAAAGAACGGCCATCCACTCCTTGGCCGCCCAAGGACTCTGTTACCCAAACCGGATCACCGGAGAACAAATCATTGTATTCCGGCGTACGTAAGAAACGAACGATACGCAACTTGATGATCAGCTGGTCTACCAATTCTTGCGCCTCCTCTTCGGTCAACTTACCCTCACGGATGTCTTTCTCGATATAAATATCCAAAAACGTAGAAGTACGTCCGATAGACATCGCCGCGCCATCTTGGTCTTTTACCGCCGCCAGATAAGCTAAGTACACAAACTGAACCGCCTCACGAGCGTTTTGTGCCGGACGAGTCACATCAAAGCCATAGCTAGCGCACATTTTCTCGAACGCTTTCAAAGCCTTGATCTGTTCGGAAATCTCCTCACGGCTCTGGATGATCTCTTCCGTGATCTCTTGGATATCCAAACGATTCAAGAAACGCTTTTTCTCCTCGATCAAGATTGCCGTACCATATAAAGCGACACGACGATAGTCACCAATAATACGTCCTCTACCATACGCGTCGGGCAGACCGGTGATAATAGCCGAACGACGTGCGGCAATCATCTCTTCCGTATATGCGGAGAAAACGCCCTCGTTATGAGTTTTACGGTACTTCGTGAAGATCTCTTTCGTCATCGGGTCCAAATGATAACCATAAGCTTCCAAGCTATTCTCGACCATACGGATACCGCCCTTCGGGAAGATACCACGTTTCAGCGGAGCATCGGTTTGTAACCCAACGATAACCTCATTCTCCTTATCAATATAGCCCGGGCCATATACATCGATCCCTTGAGGTAATTTTGTCTCGGCGTCATAAACTCCCTTTTCCCTCTCGACCTTAAACATCTCGGTCAGCTTGTTCCAGACCTTACGGGTCTTCTCGGAAGAAGCGACTAAAAAGGAATCATCCCCTTCATAAGGCGTATAGTTACTCTGGATAAAATCTCTTACATTGATCTCTCTTTTCCAGGTCTCACCCTTAAAGTGATCCCAGCACTCATTCTCAAATTTCATAAACAATCTTATCTAATACCACATTTTTACCGCCGCAAAGGTAAAACTTTTATCCTCATGTTCCTGTAACATTTGCGACACCCCTCTAAAATCCCTATAAATAGGTATTAAAAATATACAAGAAGAAACGGGATAGTAATGCGATGCTTTGCACGAAGTCTCCATTTTATTCACTATCTTTGCCTACAGAACGTAAAAGTTAATCTGGATCAAACACATGAGAAATATCCTGTTTACCGTTTTATTTATAGGAATACTATCTTTAATCGCATCTCCTATCTCACTCGCGTCTAAATCTTTGCATAAGGCAAATATGATTAATTTGTCGAACAATGCCATTATTTGCATGCATCAAGATCCGGATGGCTATTTGTGGATCGGGACTTACGACGGACTTAACTTATACAACGGAAAAGATACGTATGTATATCGTTTCGAATTAAATAACAAAAACTCTCTTTGTAGTAATATCATTCACAAAATATCCGACGCAGAACCCGGCTTTTTATGGATATCAACCTCTTTAGGTATCAATAAATTCTCACTAAAAGAACGGAAAGTCACCGAGTCTTTCCCCGGATACATGGAATGCGATCTATTGGCCTCCGATTCATCCGGCATCACGCTCGCTATTTGTAAGGAAAACAGAATCTCTTGCTACACCCCATCTAGCGATGGGTTCCGGGACCTGCCGAGAGAAGGAGTAGGCCCTCAAACCGTACGTACCTTATTCGCCGGGACGGACGGACATTTTTATTTATTATTAGCCTCGGGCATACTGAAAAAGTTGACTCCGGATTTCTCCGATACTACTTTTAATTTGCTATCGGAAGAACGCCAATTCCATAATAAACCGATCTTATCCGCATTTTACGAGAATAATCATATTTTCATAGTAGATACCGACAATAAATTATATCGACAGCATGTAGACGGAAAGGGGAAAGAATTCCTGTTCGATCTGCCTGAAATGACAAAACAATATGGTAACATCATCAAGATATGCACCTTCCAATCCAATGTGTATATCGTTTTCCGTAACGGCAATATTCTAGACCTAAGCCAACCGGAAAACACGATAAATATGGGCATCGGTATCTTTTGCCTAATGAACGATAAAAGGCAGGAGATTCTCTGGTTGGGAACAGACGGGCAAGGTATACGGATGTTTTATGACAAACCCGATCTTTTCGGCTCTATCTTACTCAAGGATTTACCGATTAATATACAGAACCCCATACGTTCTTTATATACAGACGATGATCAATCCCTTTGGCTCGGGACAAAAGGAGACGGTATTGTCCGGATACAAGCGTATGACACTTACCATAACAAAAAGATGATCCCACAAAGCGCTATCACGCATTTTACCACCGCCGACGGCCTATCCAGCAACCGTGTGTATTGCTTCCAAAAAAGCGAGTACCATCCATGTATCTGGATTGGCACGGAAGGCCGGGACTGACCTATTATTCGTATAAAGAGAAACGAATAAAAACGATACCGCAACGAGAAGACACCACCCCTCTACGCTATGTCCACTCTATTTGCGAGGTAGATGATTCCACATTATGGCTAGCGACAACGGGTAACGGATTGCAAAAGGTTACCTTACATATAGATAAAGCCGTACCTACAATCGGGAAGGTACAAACCTTCCCGTTAAAAAAACGGAAAGAACATCTGTAAAGAAATCCAATCGATGGTATATGACAACGACTCTACCCTGTTCCTCGGGAGCCGTGGCGGTTACGGAGTCATTCGTTTCAATATTTTCAATCAAGGATATGAATTCCTGCAAACCAACAATTTAAGAAACCCGGCCATTGGAGATGTGCTTTCCGTATGCCAGACCGAAGATTCCACGTTTTATGCAGGCGCCAGCTCCGGTCTCACCCGGATTAAATTCAGAGGGGGAAAGATGCGTTTACGCCAATTCGATAAAAGCGACGGGATCGTAAACGACATGATCCATGGTATCCATGAGGGGAACGATAGCTGTATCTGGCTTAGTACCAATAAAGGTCTCACCAAATATAATCCCCGGAACAACTTTTTCCATAATTATCATCAGCCTTACTTTAGCGTCACGGAATTCTCTGATGACGCTTATTGGAAATGCCCATACTCCGAGCGTTTATTCTTTGGAGGCATCAACGGATTAGTCTGGGTAAATAAACAAACGGAGCCGGAGCATACCTATCAACCCGAATTAAGTTTCTTCGAGTTGCAAATGGATAAACAAATCCTTCCATTATATAAGGACATCAGCCGGAACGGTGTAACGGTTCCGGCTGATGTGCAATCGTTAACGATTGCGTTCGTCGCTCCGGATTACATCAACGGGGAGAATTACGAGTATTCGTATCAGTTGGTCAACTATAATTCCTCTTGGGAAAAATTGCAAAAGACAAACAAGGTAACTTTCAGGAACCTACCGTACGGGGAATATTTGCTGAAAGTCCGTTATCGCAACGATGTCATTGATTCGTCAGCAAAAGAATACACTCTACCTATCAAGGTATTACCTCCTATTTATCTAAGCTCGTTAGCCATTTTCACGTATCTTTTTATCGGTACGGTTTTGCTCATCATCGCCACCTATCGTATCCATCACCAAATACTAAAGAAACAGAAGCAGATCGCAGACAAGATCAAGGAGGAGCAAAAAGAGAAGCTATACGAGTCCAAGCTGAATTTCTTTACCCACATTACGCATGAGCTATGCACCCCGCTTACCTTGATCAATGGCGTGGAGAATTATATCCAAGCCTATGCCGCCACCTCAAAAGACAAGACATTAGAAAAATACACTTCAGTCCTCCGGGAAAATGTAGAGGAACTGAACGGGCTTATCCAAGAAATCCTTGATTTCCGGAAAGCGGAAGACGCTGGATTCAGTCATACGCACATCCGAAGAGTATCCGTATCCTCTCTTTTGCGAACTCAATTCGAATGGTTTTACCCACTATCCGAGCAACACCAAATCCAATTCAAGATCGATGCTCCCAAAGAGCTTTATTGGAATACGGATTCCGTCTATTTCAAGAAGATCCTAGCAAATCTGATTTCCAACGCATTTAAGTATACGGAAGACGGGGGCACGGTTCGTATCTCCTTACATGAGGAGGAGAACTTCCTCGTCCTTAAAGTTTACAACACCGGCAAAGGAATCGAGGAGGCAGACATGCAAAATATTTTCGACCGATATCGTATCCTTGGCACGATGGATAACGACGATAACAGGCAAAATACGGCACGGAATGGCCTCGGCTTATTTATCTGCCACAGCCTCGTACAATCCTTAGGTGGTAAAATCGACATAGAGAGTGAGGTCGGCCAATATGCTGAATTTACAGTTACCTTACCTTTTGGCATCGTAGAGGAGAGCTCAGACGACACGATAGACGAAGATATTCCCGTATCGCTTCCTTCCCCAAACACGGATATACAAAAGCCGCAAATCTCACATACGGCACAAAAAGAGACGGAAGATAAACCGATGATACTCGTTATCGACGATCATAAAGACATCGTCTGGCTAATCACGGAAACCCTCTCTTCCGAATATCAGGTTCAGGAAGCTTATAATGCGGAGGAGGCTCTGGAATTCCTCAAGCAATACACTCCCTCCCTTATCATCACCGATATCATGATGCCTAATATCGACGGATTGGAATTGATCTCTCTTATCAAGGAAAATAGATATACCCGTCATATCCCGCTTATTATCGTATCTGCCAAAATATCAGACCAAGAGCAAGCGGCAGGACTTAATATAGGAGCGGATGCCTATCTAACCAAGCCTTTTCGCCAACAGTTCTCCTATCCGTCGTGAACCGATTGATGACAAATCAAAGAGAATTAAAAGAGTATTTCTATTCTCCGGAAAGTGCTTATCAATATACGGAAGGGCAATTATTACATCAAGAAGACAAGGAATTCCTTGACGCCGTAACCGCTATCATCAAAGAAAATGTCAGCAAGGAAGGACTCGGTCCCGAGCTGGTAGCGGACGCACTGAATATAAACACCCGCATCTTATATCGCCGTTTCAAGAAAATATCTACCATGACGCCGAGTGATTTTATAAAGGATTATAGGTTAAACTATGCAGCGCAATTACTCGTAAATACCAACATGAGCGTTCAGGAAATTATTTATAATGTAGGGATGTCTAACAAATCATACTTCTATAGGGAGTTTGCCCGTAAATATAACATGACTCCTAAAGAATACCGCACAAAAGAGGCATAAATCATTGATTCCTAAATAGTGTCATAATCTACCAAAAGAGTATCATAATCTGCCATATGCATTTCATGACACTTCTTCGGTATTTCAAAGCACTCTTCAATTCGTTAAGACCTATTAATATTGCTGTCGAATAACAAAGCAAACCGCTTGTGTGTATTCTTCCTTCGGGAAGCACATTATTAACTTTTAATTTAATGTTTTTATGAAAAAAAAGAGTGAAGGTAAGACGAGGAAATGCCTGACTTTATTAGGTGGACGAACCTCTTTGTTACTTTGTTTATCTTTAATGTTTCAGTCCTCTTATGCGGCCGAAGATTCTACTGTTCCTGAAATGGGAAACATGGAGATTCATCAGATCGCACAGCAAAGTTCAACCATTAAAGGTGTAGTAAAAGACCAAAAGGGTGAACCTCTGATTGGCGTTAGTATTGTTGTGAAAGGAACCACGAACGGAACAGCTTCGGACTTTGACGGAAATTTCACCTTGGATGTGCCGGATAACAGCACATTGGTATTTTCCTTCATCGGCTTCAAATCCCAAGAAGTTCGTTATACCGGGCAAAAACATTGAACATAGTCTTAGCTGAAGACTCTGAGACACTAGACGAGGTAGTAGTCGTAGGTTACGGTTCCCAAAAGAAAGGTGAGATCACCTCATCCGTTACCAGCGTGAAAGCATCCGACTTTAACAAGGCACCGGTAGTGAACCCGATGCAATTGGTGGAAGGACGTGTAGCTGGTCTGACTGTATCACGTGGTAGCACCGACCCGAATGGCGAGGTAAAAGTACAGATGCGTGGTGCCTCATCTCTGAAAGGTAGCAATGAGCCTCTCGTTATTATTGACGGTATGCCGGGTAATATGACTTCTTTGAACGCTATCGCACCCGAGGATATCGAGGCGATCGACGTATTGAAAGACGGTTCCGCAGCCGCTATCTACGGAACCCGGGGTAATAACGGTGTGATCATCGTCTCCACGAGACGTCCGCAAGCCGGAACTACTCAAGTGGATTACTCAGGATATATCATGCACGAGGCGGTTTATAAACGGCCGGAAATCTTAAATGGAGACGAGTTCGTCGCTTATGGCAAGGAAACCAACAACGCCAATATCCGCGACTTTGGTGGACGGGATAACCATTACGACGCTTTATTGAATAAGAGTAATTTCACCCATGTACACAACTTGACCGCTACCGGTGGTAATGGTAAGACAAACTATCGCGCTTCTTTAAATTAAAAAAGAATGATGGTATGATCCGTAACACCAGCCGTGAAACGATCAATGGCTCTATCGCCGTGAACCACCGTGCGTTTGATGATAAACTACAGCTTTCTTTCAATCTAGCAAACTCTTTCGTGAAAGTGGACGCGGTTTCCGATGATGTGGATAAGGTAGGAGATATCCCTAATTACGGCATATTATACCAGGCGATCCGTATCAACCCGACGATGCCTATTTATAAGGAAGACGGCTCCTTCTGGGAAACTTACAGCGGTTACGAAGATTTCAACCCGGTAGCCCGCATATACCAGCGTACCAAGAAAAAAGGAATTCAAGAATTTATTGGCGAACTTCAAGGCTCAATATGAGATTATCCCCGGTCTGACAGCCGCCGCTTTCTTCGCTATGGAGAAGAACGACGCATTAACTAACGATTATAGTATGCGTGAGGAATATAGCCAATATAAAGACGGTACAAACGGACGCGCCAAAAAAAGAATATTATCAGAATACCAATCGTACTACTGAATGGACAGCAAACTACAATACTTCCATCAACGGCGTACACAATATTACCGGTTTGCTGGGATACAGTTACCAAGATTTTGAATACGAGCAATTCAGCGCCGAGAACAAGAACTTCTTGACGGACGTATTCGGTACCAATAACCTAGAAGCCGGCGGTTACCTAAAAGATGGTAATGCCGAGATGAAGAGTAAAAAAGAGACCAGCAAACTGATCGCCTTCTTCGCCCGTGCCAACTATAATTACGACGGTAAATACATGGCCAGCGCCTCTATCCGCCGTGAAGGTTCCACGAAGTTCGGAGCGAACAACAAATGGGCTTGGTTCCCCTCTGTCAGCGCAGGCTGGATGATCTCTCGTGAGGACTTCATGGAGAGCCAAGAAGTATTCGACGTATTGAAATTCCGTGCCGGTTTCGGTATCACGGGTAGTTTGCCTACCGATCCGTATATGTCTCTCGCTACCTACGGCACAGGTGCTGGAGCTTGGAACGCTTACACCGGTTCATGGCTAACCGCCACTTACGGTCCGAATATCAACCCGAATCCGGATTTGAAATGGGAGAAGAATGAGTCCTTGAACGTCGGTTTCGACTTCGGCTTGCTAGGTGGACGCCTAAATGGTACGATCGATTGGTATAGTCGTACGACTCGCGACTTGATCAGTAGCTACAATGCCCAACAGCCATCCTTGATCTACAACACGATCACCACCAACGTAGGCACGATGAGAAATAGAGGTATAGAATTAGCATTAAACGCAGAGGTCGTAAAGACTAAGGATTTCTCTTACACGGCTAATTTCACGTTCTCATACGAGAATAATAAATTGACATCTTTGTCTAACGACGTGTACAAATCTTCTTACGAGGATCAATATGACCTGCCCTCTCCGGGTAACCCGGGCAAGGCTTACCGCCTACAAGAAGGACAGCCGATCGCGTCATTCTTCGGTTATGTATGCGATGGTATCAATCCGGACGGAACTTGGAATCTTCGCGACATAGACGGAAAGGAAGGTCTGTCTGACGCTGACCGTACCTTTATCGGTAATGGTTTGCCGAAATTCAAGGCTGGCTTACAGAACACATTTACCTATAAGAACTTTGACTTCAGCTTCTTCCTGCGCGGTATGTTTGATTATGACGTATTGAACGAGGGTGCTATTTATTTCGGAACGACTGTCAATATCGATCAGTCTGGCACAAACGTATATAAGGATGCCTTGAAGAACAAGGTAACAGAGCAACCATTGTTCTCTTCTTATTATCTAGAGAAAGGGAACTTCTTGAAGATCGATAACGTGACACTAGGTTATACATTCAACTTCAAAAATAATAAATATGTGCGCAACTTACGTATTTATGGTAATGTCACCAATCTTGCGACTATTACAGGATACTCTGGTTTAACCCCTGACGTAAACGTAACAGGACTACAAGCAGGTATAGAGAAGCGCGGATCTTATCCCACCACCCGTACCTTCACGTTTGGCGTTAATTTTGGATTCTAATTAAGTAACAATAGATTTAAGACAATACAATGAAAGCTTTAAAAAATATATGCGCAATTTCATTATTGCTGGGAGCTACCGCATTTACCTCTTGTACGGACCTGACAGAGGAAATACATAGCTCGGTAATCGCTGAGAATTATTACAACAATGCAGGCGAGGTAATGGCCGCCATGATGCGTCCATGGGGACACTTCTGTGGAACTATGCAAGTAGCCCAATCGCCTTGGTCATGTAACGAGTTATCTTCCGACTGTGCCGCATGGCCTCAAAAAGGTCGCCACGGCTATGACAATGGAGACTGGATTCGCTTACACCGCCATCAATGGATTCCTACGGATGGTCAAGTAGTGGATGCTTGGAAAAAATTATTTGAAGGTATCGGATATGCTAACAACTTCCTTACAGATACAGAGAATATAGATTTTGAAGCACTCCAAGTTCCAATGTCTAAAGCACAAGCACAAGCGGAGATGCGTGTATATCGCGCTTACTGTTATTGGTATGTGATGGATATGTTCGGTACGGCTCCAATTTGCGAGAAAATCGGTGAAATCAATCCTTCCTCCAAATCTCGCGCAGAGTTATTCGCTTGGATCGAAAAAGAGTTAAACGAGAGTATTCCTTCTTTGTCAGAGAGTAAAACAGAGACCTACGGACGTGTATCCAAATGGGGGCTTACGCATTATTGGCTCGTCTCTATTTGAATGCGGAAATTTATACTGGACAAGCACGCTGGGATGATTGTATCGCAGCTTGCGATGAATTAGCTAAGGGAGGTTTCGCATTGGATAAGAAGTGGAACGACACTTTCCGTGCGGATAACGACAAGCGATCTACCGAGATTATCTGGTCAATCGTGTATGATGAAGTATATGCCAAAGGAATGGGTTGGTATCAACGTTGGTTGCATTACGCACACCAAACTGGCTGGGATTTGCAATCCGGTCCTTGGAACGGCTTGGTGACACAACCGACCTTTTATGACTCATTCGCTGACAACGACTTGAGAAAAATTGAGGGTTTCTTGATCGGTAAGCAATATCCTCGCAAAGTAGATGAAAACGGTAATTACTACTACGACACGACCGCAGAGCCTTTGAAAGGTTCAGAGGAGTACAATGGGCAGGATTTGGTATTCGTAAACTACATTAAGTCCATGACCGAGGGCGAAGAAAACAGCGGCGCTCGCTCTATCAAGTATGAAATCCAACCGGGTACTACCGGCGATATGAACAACGACTGGGTGATGTTCCGTTATTCCGAGGTTATCTATAACAAAGCGGAGGCCTTGATGCGTAAGAACGGAGGCAAAGCAACGCAAGAAGTGGTAGATATGATCAACAGCGTTCGTCAACGTTCTTTCAAGGCAGAGGATTGGGAGAAAGCGAAATATACGACCGCTACATTGACAATGGATGAGTTCTTAGCCGAAAAAGGTAGAGAGTTTGCTTTCGAAGGAATCCGCCGTACAGACTTGGTTCGTTTTAACAAGTTCGTAACCTCTTCTTGGTGGGACAAGACTGCATCCAACGAACCAAAGCGTAATATCTTCCCTATTCCGCAAAGACAATTGGATGCTAACGCAAACTTATCTCCGAACGAGGCTAACTCATTGTTCTAAATATCAACTAAGTATAGTAGAAATCCATTATTAACAAATTAGCACTTGACAATGATAGAGGACTACTATACTTATTGATCTGAAAATATAAAAGGTTACCTTTGTCACTATCAAAGGTTATCCTTGGAACTATCAAAGGTGGCCTTTTATGTTTCATCCTTTTCTAACTAATTGATACGACATGATAAATCTCAAGAAATCGATGTGTTGCCTCTTTCTGGCAGCCAGCTCAACAGTAGCGATCGCACAGACCAGTGTAGTTGATCTTGTAAACCCGATCATCGGGACGAATGGAATGGGACATACGTTCCCGGGTGCTTGTGTACCCTTCGGACTCGTACAACTCAGTCCGGATACGGATACCATACCACACAACGTAGATGGTAAATACCAACCTCGCTCCTACGAGTATTGTGCGGGTTATCAACATAAAGACAGTAGCATCGTAGGTTTCAGCCACACCCACTTCAGCGGTACCGGCCACTCCGACCTCGGGGATATCTTGATTATGCCTACCACCGGAACGTTGAAGCTAAACCCCGGAACGGCCACGAATCCCGATGGCGGTTACCGTTCCCGTTTCTCGCATGGCACCGAGATATCCCGTCCCGGATACTACGAGGTGATGCTCACCGATTATGGCGTAAAGGCACAACTGACCACCACCCAACGGGTCGGCATCCACAAATACACATACCCTACGAACAGTGAGAACCAACGCATTATCCTTGATATGATTCACGGGATCTATAACTATGACGGCAAAGTTCTTTGGACCAATATTCGCGTAGAGAACGATACGCTGGTAACCGGCTATCGTATCACAAACGGTTGGGCACGTACCAACTATACTTATTTCGCCATGTCTTTCTCCAAACCGATCACGCATTACGGATGCGAAGAGAAAGCGAAAGTTAATTATCGGGGCGGTTATGCCAAGTTCAATATGAAAGAGAACTTCCCGGATATCGGAGGACGTAAGATCGTCGCTTATTTTGATTTCGATCCGAAAACGTCTGATGAGTTGGAAGTGAAAGTCGCCCTTTCCGGAGTCAGCACCGAGGGAGCCTTGAAAATCTACGTGCCGAGGCTTCCGGTGCGGACTTCGACCAATTAGCCGCCAAAGCCTCCGATACTTGGAATAAAGCGCTCTCCGTCATCGACGCGAAAGGAAGCGATGATCAATTGGCTATGCTTTACACCTCCTTGTATCACACGATGATCAATCCTTGCGTATATACGGACGTTGACGGTCAATACCGCGGACTCGACCATAATATCCATCAAGCGGACGGATTCACGAACTATACGGTTTTTTCCGTATGGGATACCTATCGTGCCCTACATCCCCTGTTCAATATCATCAACCGACAAGTTAACACGGATATCGCCAAATCTATGTTGAAACATTGCGAGCAAAGCGTTCATCATGCCTTGCCGATCTGGAGCCATATGGCAAACGAGAACTGGTGCATGATCGGTTATCATTCCGTCTCTGTCTTGGCAGATGCTATCGCCAAAGGATTACCGATCGATAAAGACGCCGCGTTAAAAGCGATGATCAGCAGCTCTACGATTCCGTATTATGAGGGAACCAAAGAGTTTATGGAATTAGGTTATGTTCCTTTAGATCGCAACGGTAGCGCAGGCTCCTTGACTTTGGAGTATGCTTATGATGATTGGACAATCTATAATACAGCTTTATTAGTGGGAAACCGATCCGTGGCCGATACCTATAAAAAGCGTGCGTCCAATTACGCGAATGTATTCGATACCTCGATCGGATATGCCCGTCCCCGTTATACGAATGGTAAATTCAAAGAGGACTTCAGTTTGTTAAGCACGCACGGTGAAGGGTTTATCGAGGGAAATGCCTTGAATTATTCCTTCTATGTCCCTCAAGATGTCAATGGTATGATTCAGTTGATGGGAGGCGAGCAAGCATTCATCACTAAAATGGATTCCTTATTCACGATGCATCTTCCTGATGAGTTCTTTGCCGAGACCGAAGACGTAACCAAAGAAGGATTACTAGGAGGTTATGTACACGGCAACGAACCCAGCCATCACATCCCATTCTTATACACATGGACCAGCCAGCCTTGGAAAACCCAATATTGGCAACGTGAGATCATGAATAAGATGTATCGCAACAATATCGACGGCCTTTGCGGTAACGACGACTGCGGCCAGATGTCCGCTTGGTATATCCTTTCCGCCATGGGATTCTATCCGGTTTGCCCGGGTACGGATCAATACGTATTAGGCGCTCCCTACCTTCCATATATGAAGGTTCGCTTGGAGAATGGTAAGACTTTCGAGGTAAAAGCCGATAAAGTCAGCGACAAGAACCGTTATGTAAAAGCGGTAAAGCTAAACGGGAAACCCTATACCAAAGGATACATCACGCAGGATGACATCATGAACGGTGGAACGCTCACTTTCGAGATGACTTCCAGCCCGAACAAAAAGCGATTGTTCAACGGAGAGGATCGCCCTTATTCACTGACGGATTAGCCTATTTTCACCTAAAAACAGACGAGACTTATGAGATATAAACAATTAATCAGCGGTGCTTTCCTGCTGTGGACTTGCATCGCTTGCTCCGGCAAAAAGGAACAGGCGGCTACCGTAGCGGAAGCCACCTCAAATCCTTGGGATAATTATTATATCGGAAAGATTGATTTCGAGAATCTTTCCCCGAGGCTAAGGGCTCGGCGATCTATGCCGCCGTTATCCCTGATCCGGAAGCTTATATTACCAAGCACGCCCGCAAGGTCGTAGAGACGCTTTATTTCACTCCGGAAGATAGTATCCCGGGCATCGAGGAGATCCACTATACATTAAAGGAATACGACGGGGTATCCGCGAAAGACGGAGCGCCCCCTTCCATCAGTATCGTATACAGCACGAAATGGATCGAGAAAAGTTTTGCCAATAATGACACCGCGAAAGTGGATTACGAGACCCGTGGCGTATTATACCATGAGCTGACGCATGGTTTCCAATTGGAGCCTCAAGGCATAGGTAGCTATGGGACTAATAAGACTTTCTGGGCTATGATAGAAGGTGTGGCGGATGCCGTAAGATACCTGAACGGCGGTTTTACCTTGGAAGATCGTCCCAAAGGCGGCCATTATATGGATGGTTACCGCACGACAGGCTTCTTCCTCGCATGGCTTACGCAAACCAAGAGCCCGGATTTCCTGCGGAAGTTCAACCGAAGCACATTAGAGGTTATTCCTTGGTCGTTCGATGGTGGCGTGAAATATGCGCTCGGCAATGATTACGACATAGACTCCTTATGGAAAGAATATATGGCAACGATGGGAGATGAAGCGTAGCCCCGGCAAAGGCTACGACCAACGGCGGTAACACTCAACAAGTTACCGCCGTTCTTTTATAGTATCACTCCCGACCTTCCGCCAATAGGCATTATAAGGTCGCGACAATGCCCATCGTAAGCTCCTTATACTGCCCATCCTAACAACCTTACAATGGGCATTGTTACATTATTCCCCTAAAACACCTTCCTTATTTGCATTTCCGTAAACATATATCTACTTTTGCGAAAAAGTAAATATGGAACTTTATACCCGAATCCTGTTGCCGAAAGCACGATTCTCTTTCTCGTATGAGGACCGGGTCGTGATGATGGGCTCCTGCTTCGCCGAGAATATCGGGCGGAAGCTGGAAGAGAATAAGTTCTCCGTAGATATAAACCCATTCGGTACTCTGTATAACCCGGCTTCCGTAGCGGAAGGATTGAGGATGCTGCTACGCCCGGAGCGTTTCACTCCCGGCGATTTATTCCAGCATGAGGGCATATACCATAGTTTTACCCATCATAGCCGTTTCTCCGCTCCCTCGGAAGAAGAATGCCTAGGCCATATAAACAGCCGCTTATCCGAATCCTCCGATTTCCTGCGAAAAGCGACCCGGTTGGTAATCACGTTGGGAACCGCTTTCGTCTACCGCCTCAAGAGCGACGGGCGAATCGTGTCGAATTGCCATAAGCTACCGGAAAAGATGTTCGACCGGCAACGATTATCCACGCAAGAGATCGTCGAGGACTGGAAACCTCTGTTACTAGCCCTTTGGGAACAAAATCCCGCCTTGAAAATCTTATTTACCGTAAGTCCGATCCGCCATTGGAAAGACGGGGCGCACGAGAACCAACTCAGCAAAGCCACCCTATTGCTAGCCACGGATGCCTTACAGAAAGATTATCCCGACCGAATCGCCTACTTCCCCGCTTATGAGATCCTTATGGACGAGCTCCGGGATTATCGTTTCTATGCGGACGATATGCTCCATCCCTCCCCATTGGCCATTGATTATATTTGGCAACGTTTTATCGAAAATTTCTTATCCACAGACACTTCGGCAATCCTTAAAGAATGGGGTGATATTCAAAAAGCTATTAACCATAAGCCCTTTCAACCGGATAGCGAAGCCTATAAGCGGTTTATACCAAACTTTGTTAAAGATGGAACGAATTAGCGAGAAAATTCCTTCCTTTGATATCAGAAAAGAGATCGAAATAGTAAAGTCTAAACTAAAATAAAAGAATGGAATACGCAATTAAAGAAATAGCAAGAGTTATCGGTGCTAAAACAAACCAATTGCTTGACGATACGGTCAGTTTGCTGTTGACAGATAGCCGTCGTCTCTCCTTCCCGGAAAAAAGCCTCTTCTTCGCCTTGAAAACCAAGACGAACGACGGACATAGATATATACAGGAACTCTATAAACTTCGTGTTCGCAACTTCGTGGTAAGCGATATGCTACCGGAGTTCGAGAGCATGAAGGATGCAAACTTCCTGATCGTAAAAGATACGTTACGGGCTTTACAAAAGCTGGCCACCCACCACAGGAAGCAATTCAATATCCCCGTGATCGGCATTACCGGTAGCAACGGAAAGACGATCGTAAAGGAATTCCTCTATCAACTGTTGCATAACGAGTTCAACATCGTACGTTCGCCCCGGAGCTACAACTCCCAGTTGGGGGTTCCTCTCTCGGTATGGCAGATGAGCGAGAAAAATACACTGGGCATCTTCGAGGCCGGTATCTCACAACCGGACGAGATGGAACGCCTGCAACCCATTATCGCCCCCACGATCGGTATCATCACGAATATCGGGGAGGCTCATCAAAGAATTTCCTCTCCTCCAATCAGAAATGTATGGAGAAGCTGACGCTTTTCAATGATTGCGAAGCCATTATTTATGATGGGGATGATTTATTTATCGCCAATTGTATCGAATCGGCTTGCCTTTCCCATAAAGCGATCGCGTGGAGCCGTACGGACTCCGAGGCTCCTTTGTTTATCGAGTCTATCGATAAGAAAGAGTTTGAGACGATCATTCACTGTACTTTACTGGGCTTCAACCGGGTCGTTACCATTCCGTTCACGGACGACGCTTCTATCGAGAACGTGATCCATTGTATGGCGGTTATGCTTTACCTAAAACCCACCAGCGTAAACGACGTAACAAAATTCTTGCATCTTGAGCCGGTGGCTATGCGATTGGACGTAAAGCAAGGTATCAACAATTGCCTGTTGATAAATGATACCTATAACTCGGATATCAACTCCTTGGATATCGCGCTCGATTTCCAACAAAGCCGCCGGGTAGGCAAGCAATTAAAGAGCACTTTAATCCTCTCCGATATCCTTCAATCGGGCACCTTGCCGAAATCTCTATATAAGAAGGTCGCCGATTTGGTTCGCCGTAAGAAGATAGATCGTATCATCGGTATCGGCCGCGACTTAAAGGAATATGCTTCCGTCTTCGAGATCGAGAAGGAGTTTTACACGACCACCGAGGAATTTATCAAGTCTCCTTCCTTCAAGAAATTCAAGGATGAGTTGATCTTGATTAAAGGTTCCCGCCATTTCCATTTCGAGCAGATCTCCGAGTTGTTGGAGAAAAAGTGCATGAGACGATCCTAGAGGTAAATCTGGATGCGATCGTACATAACTTCAATCAGTATCGTTCCAAGCTAAAGCCGGAAACTAAGATGGTTTGTATGGTAAAAGCTTTTGGTTATGGAGCCGGCTCTTACGAGTTGGCGAAGACCCTTCAAGAACATCGTTGCGACTATCTGGCCGTGGCGGTAGCCGACGAGGGAGCCGAATTGCGTAAAGAAGGCATCTCGATCCCCATTATCGTCATGAATCCGGAATTCAGCAGTTTCAATGTCTTGTTCGAGAACCATCTGGAACCGGAAGTCTATAGCTTCCGCCTATTGGATGCCATGATCCGGGAGACCGAGCGCAGAGGCATCACCTCTTACCCTATCCATATCAAGATCGATACCGGCATGCATCGCCTAGGGTTTCAACCGGAGGATGTCCCGGCGATCTGTGAACGCTTGAGAGCGCAATCCGGGGTTATCGCCCGTTCGGTCTTCTCTCATTTAGCCGGAAGCGACTCGTACGTCTTCGATGATTTTACCCATCAACAATTGGATAAATTCACCAAAGCCGCAGGGGAATTAGAAAACGGGTTAGAGTATAAGGTAATCAAACATATCCTAAACTCCGCAGGAATCGAGCGTTTCGCCGCTTATCAAATGGATATGGTACGTTTAGGTATCGGTTTATACGGGGTAAGCGCATCCGGACAAAAAGGCTTACGGAACGTCAGCACCTTGAAGACGACGATCCTGCAAATACAAAACGTACCCGCAGGGGATTCGATCGGTTATAGCCGTATGAGTTATGTGAAACGTGATTCCCGGATCGCTATCATCCCGATCGGATACGCCGACGGATTGGATCGCCACTTCAGCAACGGAGGCGGGGAGGTCTTGATCAATGGACAACGCTGCCCGATTATCGGCAACATCTGCATGGACGCTTGCATGATCGACGTCACCGACATCCATGCGCAAGAAGGCGACGCCGTAATTATTTTCGGCGACGAACTACCGGTGAGCGAACTTTCGGATAAACTGAAAACAATCCCTTATGAGATATTAACCTCTATCTCGCCTCGGGTAAAGAGGGTTTATTTCCGGGAATAAGAAGTAACTGCCAACAAAGAATGGCTCTACCTTGTTTTAATATCAAGGCACATATTCAAATGTCAGGCTATGATATTCATTTGCGTATGTTGCACATTTTGTGTATGTTTGTGCCGTAATTAATAAACAAGAGGTATGAGTCATAATTTATTGAAAGGCAAGAGAGGCATTATCTTCGGTGCGCTAAACGATATGTCTATCGCCTGGAAAGTGGCAGAAAGAGCCGTAGAGGAAGGTGCGACTATCACGTTAAGCAATACGCCTATCGCTGTTCGTATGGGTCAGGTAGATGCTTTGGCGGAGAAGTTGAACGCGCAGGTAATCCCGGCGGACGCAACCAGCGTAGAGGATCTGGAGACCGTATTCGCGAAGTCAGTGGAAATATTAGGTGGTAAAATAGATTTCGTTTTACATTCTATCGGTATGAGCCCGAACGTACGCAAGAAACGTACGTACGATGATCTAGACTATGGAATGCTGGAAAAGACGTTGGATATCTCCGCTATCTCTTTCCACAAGATGCTACAGGTAGCCAAGAAACAAGACGCTATCGCCGAGAATGGTTCCGTCGTGGCATTAAGTTATGTGGCCGCCCAGCGCACGTTCTTCGGATACAACGATATGGCGGACGCTAAGAGCCTGCTGGAATCTATCGCCCGTAGTTTCGGTTACATCTATGGCCGTGAGAAAGGCGTACGTGTGAACACGATCTCCCAATCCCCGACAATGACAACCGCAGGTAGTGGCGTGAAGGGAATGGAACACTTGATGGACTTTTCTAACAAAATGAGTCCACTGGGTAACGCCAACGCTGACGAATGCGCGGACTATTGCGTAATGATGTTCTCCGACTTTACCCGCAAGGTAACGATGCAGAACCTATACCACGACGGTGGTTTCTCAAGCATGGGTATGAGCCTCCGGGCCATGAACCAATACAGTAAGGGATTAGAGGAATATACAGACGAGAACGGACACGTCATTTACGGCTAATATGTTAGTAAAAATATATCCGGAGAATCCGAATCAAAAAAAGAAATAGACAAGGTCGTCAAAGTCCTGCAGGACGGCGGCCTTGTCGTTTATCCTACCGACACGGTTTACGCGATCGGTTGTGATGCGTTAAACGTGCGTGCGGTAGAGAAAATATGTCAGATGAAAGGGGTTAATCCACAGAAAAGCAACCTGTCTATCATCTGCTATGACCTGTCTAATCTTAGTGAATACGCCAAGGTAAGCAACGCCGCTTTCAAACTGATGAAGAAACATCTACCCGGTCCTTTCACCTTTATCTTACCCACCAGCAGCGAGCTTCCAAAGATTTACAAGAACCGGAAAGAAGTCGGAATCCGTGTACCGGACAATAACATTACCCGTACATTGGTACAATCCTTGGGGAATCCAATCCCTAACCATGTCCATCCGCGACGAGGATGAGGTGATCGAATATACGACAGATCCGGAATTGATACACGAGAAATACGAGCATCAAGTGGATATCGTAATCGACGGCGGTTTCGGAGGATTGGAAGCCTCTACGGGTATAGATTGCACGACGGATAATTTCGAGATCGTACGTCAAGGCAAAGGAGAATTGTAGCTATCCACCACGATTTGTATTCGCTCTTCCGGCAGATTAGCGGGAAACTCCAAGCTTATTTCTTGTTGGTCACCCGGCATTAGCGTAATATAGTTATCCGAATAATGTACCGGTAAGATTCGTTTGCCTGTCTCCTTATCAAAGACCTTGATACGGTTGAAGAACGAGATCTGCGAATCAGCGCTCAGACGGACTGTACCTACGAAATTCGATCCTTCCTTCTTGATCTCGGTCTTGATTCCCGGTCTTGACTTCGGAAGTTGAGATAAGCTGGTGTAGTCTTTCGGCTCGGTTGTCAGCCAATAAATATTGGGGACATCCGCATTCAAAGCCAGCCGTAAGAAATAAGCGCCTTTGAGCCCTTCCGGAACGGGGATATCCAATAATTCCTGTACCGTATTCGCCTTGGCGCTCGCTCTCGTCTCTTTCTCCCAAAGCAGTTTGCCTTCCAGATTATAGATACGGGCTACAATCGATAAATCCGTATAATCTTTCAGGGTCGTATTCAACAATCCCGCCTTACGGGTTACCGGGTTATAATAGGCATGTAAGGGCTCACAGCCTTTCCGGGTTCCGTACAAGGAAGCATTTACATCGAGAGACCAATCATACATTTGCCCCCGCAAGGATGTCCATGGATTCTGGGTTTTCCAGATCAAGATACCCGTATACCAATCCCACATATGAGAGGCCCAGCCTTCCATAAAACTACGATATTGGTCATAGTTCACGACTTGGGCATACTTACAATAAGTCTCGATATCCTTCACCTCCCCATAACGCTCCAGATGATCGCCATAGCCCAGATCCTTATGATACCGCCACGTATAATTACGGGTCAAACCTTTCCTTGGGAAACCGGCCAAATCCTGTTCCGTCATCATCTCCCGCATACTCTCGACCTCCGGGGAACCAACCGATCCGGCTTCCGGATTAAACGGATGCGAACGGAAGCTAAAGAACCATTCCGGCTCTTGTATACCGTAAGGACCATCCCCATTATCCCCCAAAAAATTCCGGGTAAACAACGTATCTGTCGAGAAACTCACGAAAAGACGCTCCGGATCTAACCGGGGAAAACCTCCTTTCTCAAACATTGATCGATATCTTTAGCTAAAGGCCATTCATTCGCCCCACACCAGAAACAAAGACTCGGATGGTTACGGATCATTTTCACTTGATCTTCCACGGAGGCGATAAATAAATCATGATTATCGGGATATTCCCAACGACGCTCTCGGGAATCCATCTTGGTCGGGTCCTCCCAAGCGCCATTGCAATCACCACTGCCCCACAGATCTTGAAAGACTAAGATACCGAACTCATCACAGGCGTTATAGAATTCCGGCCGTTCCACCAACGCACCTCCCCATACACGGATCATACGCAGATTCATTTCCGCATGGAAACGTACCTCATCCCGATAACGTTCCGGAGAGAGACGAAGCAACCAATCGGAATTAATATAGTTACCACCCGTGACATATATTTTCTGTCCGTTCACGAAGAAACGGCGTCCCCCGTTATCCGGGCATTTATCGGAAGTAATCTCCCGGATACCATAACGCAACCGTTCCCGGTCACTCACTTGATTCCCGATCTCAAAAGAGAGGTTCATATCATATAAAGGCTGCTCGCCGATACCGTTAGGCCACCATAAACGAGGATTCTTTACCGCTAAAGGATTCAAGGATACCGTTTTCTTCTCGAATGGCGATAAAGTAACCGGCTGGGTTAAGCGGGTTCCGTTCGTCTCACAAACCAATAGCCCCTTTAAGGAAGTGCTCCCGGTATTCTCTAGCTCGACAGAGGTATTCACAAAAGCCTCCTTTTGAGTTTTCGTTTCCGGATCACGTACGCCGGGTACCTTGGTCACGACATAAGGAAAGGAGAGGCATACCGGCCCGGTTGTCGTAATAGATACCTCATCCCAAATACCCGTATTCCGGTCTCGTACAGGTTGTATCCAGTCCCAACCCGGCGTATATTGCATCGTATTATTCCGGGCGATCTGCCCATCACCCCCTTGTCCGCCATTTGGATTTCCGACATGTGTAGGTGGATAAACCAATACCGCTAATACATTCGGGGCATCCGTACGAAGATAAGGAGTTATATTAAACGTCTTCCTCAAGAACATACCCTCATGGGTATTCCGGTTGATCCGCTTACCATTTAAAAAGATTTCCGCCTTATAATTGATTCCCCGGAAATTCAACCAGACATTACGCCCCTCTGGTAAAGCATCGATAGTAAACTGACGGGTAAACCAATACGTATAGAAATCATTGCCGACTTCATGTATATCGGGAATCAAATTGTTATTCAACCCAAACTCAGGGGCCGGATACAAACCATTCTCCAAAAGCGTTGTCAACACCGTACCCGGTACACGAGCCGGTAACCATCCTGTTTTATCCAAAGGCACCGCGCTCAACCGGTTCCCATCCATTTTCACCTCATTCGCTTTCCGGGCATACCAATCTGAGTGAATCAAGGTTTTCTCTCCCGGTTCCGGGATCACCAACAAGGCTTGCCCCTCCGCGGATACGGGCTTTGACCAGCAAGCCAGGCAAAGCCAACAAAATAAATAAATACATCTGTTCATCATATAATCTTAGATTTATCCTTCTAAAAGTAGTACAAAATTCAGAAGGGCCTCTTCGCAAACTCGAAGAAGCCCTTTCATTACATATTATTTAACAATAAGACCTATTAATGCCGATTAGAAATTACCTACACCAGCTTTGTCCCACCATACATGAGTACCACCTTTATCACCAGAGATCGAACCCGTATTCTCTTGATTCAGCAGCTCGATGCCTTTCTGTAATTCCGCATTATTGGTGTTAATTTCCGTATCTGAGTAGATCAAGCGACGAACTTGTTCGTTAGTATTGATATCACCGTTACTCAAGTTTACACGATTCGGGAATAATTTAGGATAGCCTGTACGACGGTATTCAGCCCAAGCCTCACAAGACAATGGGAAGTTAGCGATCCATTTCTGAGTAATGATACGTTGCAACTTCTCCTCCTTACTAGCACCTTCGTCCCATTTAACACCTAGTGTATTCATCGCCTTTATACTATTTTCCGCCTTAACCGGGTCAACAAAGTCAATCTGTCCACTGGTTCCATTGAGATAAGCGTCTATTTCCGCATCTGAGATAGAAGTTACACCTGCAATACTGCCCTTATAAGCCAATTCGTTCTTGATAGAAATACGAATGCCCTCCTCATATAGATCTTTAGCGCTACCTCCCATGCTCCAGCCACGTAAAGCACCTTCAGCACGTAAAAAATAACCCTCAGCAACTTTCATGACAGGGAAAGCGGTCGTATAAGTGCAAATCACTTTAGAGAAATTACCCCATTGATTTGGCTTAGAAGGTAAGTTACATCCGCCGCGAACACCAAGATACTTTGTCCCCTCCTCAATTGTCGAGCCATCTTCACAAGTAACAGCCGCTTGATTCTTGGTCACATACAAAGGTAAACGAGGATCTTTGAAACCTTCCAACATCGTGATTAAGCTAGCATTCATTCCACAATCACCCCACTCAAACATACGAGTCAACTCATTGCTCAAACCTTGGTTGATCAAGATATCACGATCAGCGGAAGTCAATACGCCTCCTTGAACGGCTTCCTCCGCTTTTTGCTTCGCCAATGTAGGGTTCACCTTTACGATACGCATAGCCAAACGTAGTTTCAATTGATTAGCGACCTTCTTCCACAAAGCGATATCACCATTACACCAATAGTCAAATGCTTGCATATCCGCAACAGATGCAGTTCCCTTAAATCCAGCGATCGCTTCATCCACCAAAGTAAACAAAGCATTGTAGACACTTTCCTGAGTATCATAAGAGAAAGAAGCTCCACCCGTAGGATCTTCGATAACAGAACTATAGGCCACTGGGCCATAGGCATCCGTCAACATCTGGATCGCATAAGCTTGTACGACACGCATCATCGCTCCATAATCACTTAAGCCTTGCTCATCACAAGAAGCAATCAGACGACGGGTATTGTTGAAAATATGAAGATATACATTCTCATACATACCACCACAGAAACCACGGTTCAACGCATAATCAACATTACCGGAACCATTAAAGTTATGTGGAGTCATGAAGTAGCCGCTAAACAAATCAATATTTAGGTTGAAGCAATATTGGAACAAGTTCTGCTGCGGAGCATAGACATAAGAGAATGGCTCCTTAAATTGGGCAGAGAACGGAAGTTCATCTGGATCAACCTCATAGGGATCAGTATTTAAATTTTCAAAATTATCTGTACAGCCCATGGTCATAACACCGGTAGATACTACCAAAGCCGATACAGCGGCATATTTTAAAATTCTATTTAGTTTCATAAGATATACTCAAGATTTAGAAATTAAGTTTTAAATTCAAACCAAAGCTACGAGATGTTGGCAACGCAAACATATCCACACCTTGCCAGCCATTGCCTGTACCAGCCGCTACATCCGGATCCATAGGAGCATCTTTATAGAAGAAGAACAAATTACGTCCAATGATAGAAGCCGTCAAATTCTTATTCGCTCCAAATAAGTTACGGAACGTATAACCAAATGACAACTCACGCAAACGAACATTAGTCGCATTGTAAACATACTGAGAAGTCAAGATATTAGAGTTATAACTTGTACCTCCAGTCGTCGTGTAATATGCTTTAGGATCAAATGAAACACCATCAATCACAACTTCACCTGCATCACGAGCGGCACCCGAACGCTCTGATACGCCCCAACCATCCAAGGTAGCTTCCGTCATTGACAACACCTTACCACCGACCTTAGCATCAATCAAGATGACAATGTAAAATCTTTGTAATGGAACGTGTTAGTCCAACCCATGTTTACTTTTGCGTTCATATCACCGACATATACCAAATCCTTATTATCCGTACCTCCCAACTCAGGAGCGCCAGATTCAGTTTTCACCGGCTTACCATTATCGTCTCTCTTGAAATCACGAACATATAAGTCACCAAAATGACCACCTTCAGTCAAAATCACTTTCGCACCTGTACAATAGCTAGCTAATGTCCAATCTTTCAACTCATTCGATAATTCAATGATTTTATTATTATTGTAAGAGAAATTGAAATTCGTACTCCAGCTGAAATTGTCCGTAAACTGATTATACCAACCTAAGCTAACCTCAAAACCTTGGTTTTCTACGTTACCGGCATTGATATAACGGTTCTTCAAACCAGTTTCCCAAGGAGCGGTAATATTAAAATATTGATTCTTCGTATTGGTCTTATAATACGTCAAGTTTACATTGAAACGATTCTGGAAGAAAGTTCCATCAAAACCAACCTCTAAAGAGTTCGTCTTCTCTGGCTTCAACGTTCTAAAAGCAGCTTCTTCTGGCGGGTCGATAGATCCTTGGTCACCAATCGTATAACGTTTATTGGAAGCATAGATAGGCACATCGTTACCCACGATAGAATAAGAAGCACGCAATTTAAATAGGTCTACATTCTTTCCAAAGTCCAAGAATTTATCCAATAGAGCACTTACACCAACAGACGGGTAGAAAAAGGATACACCATCCGTAAACGCCAATGAAGAAGACCAGTCGTTACGAGCGCTGACATCCAAGAACAAACCTTCCTTATATCCAAACTGAGCAGTAGCGAACACAGAGTTCAAGCGTTTTTCTTTCAGAGTCTCTGTGGTTTGCATCGTATAATAGTTCTTCGGGGAGAAGATGTTCGGATAATAAGCACCCGGGGTTATCACACCGTTATTTACTTTAAACTCCTTATCACCCCAACCGATCAATTCGATGCTAGATGCGCTTGTCTTCGTAAAGCTACCACCAGCAGTAACGGACAATGAATAAGTCTCATCCCAAGTTTTATTATAACTTGCTAACGCATCGGCATATGTTTGCTCACTGAAAGTCCGGGTATCTTTCATGGTACCCAATAAATTTCGTCCCGCGGTACTAGACGCATATTCGTTCAAGATCCATTTTTCATCACCACGTTCATAACGCAAACGCCCCGTAACAGAAAGACCTTCCATGATATCATATTTAACACTACCACCAAATTCATAACGGTTACGGTCCGTGATAGGAGTCTGACGATTCAACATCCAGTAAGGATTGGAGAATTGCTCTTGTTTCGTATTCGTCCAGTTATGAACATTCACGTTACGAACCCCGTCATATACTTCATAGTTACTCTTGTAGTAATCCCAATCCTCACCTCTCGGGAACAGGTAGGCACCTGTAATCGGGTTATTCAAATAACCGGCAGAAGGCTGATTCTCGATATGCTGCTTGTTGTAGCGGGCACTTACATCCACATGTACTTTCTTCCACAAGTTAAAGCCAACCTTAGCCATTAAATTATGACTTAAATAATCATTCTCCGGCATAATACCATTCGATGAGACATTCGCGTAAGAGAAATAAGAAGAAATATTCTCCGTTCCACCAGATAAAGAGATAGAGTTATTCGTTGTATAACCCGGTTGATAGAATTTACGTGCGTAATTCGGAGATGTAGCTCCTAATTTACTTCCCCAGCTAAATGTGCCCTCGTCACTCATACCATAATTATTTTGGAATTTCGGCAAAGACATGGCTGATTCGACCGTCGTATTACTAGATACATTAATAGCGACCTTACCGGCTTGTGCGGATTTTGTCGTAATCATGATAGCACCATTGGCCGCTACCGCACCATACAAAGCAGCGGCGGAAGCACCTTTCAACAATGTAATCTGCGCGATATCATCCGGATTGATAGTAGACATAGCGTCACCACCATCACGTTCGCCGCCATAGGCCATCTTCACCTGCGAATCAGATACGCTCATCATCATAGGGACACCATCCACAACAATCAACGGTTGGTTACTACCGCTAATAGACTTATTACCACGGAATAAGATCTTAGAAGAACCACCCGCACCCGTAGAGTTCGGGGTAATCTGCAAACCAGCGCTCTTTCCTTGTAAAGAGTTGATCATATTCACATTCTTAATCTCGTTCAAGTCCTTACCGCCTACCGTTTGTGCGGAATAAGTCAAAGTCTTTGATTCACGTTTGATACCCATCGCTGTTACGACAACCTCATCCAAAGCCTCTGCGTCTGAAACCATCGTAACATCGATTTTCGTACGGCCATTCACTGGCTCCTCAATCGTTTTCATACTCAAATAAGAGAATACCAAAATAGAGTTTGCGTCAGCCTCTAAGGTATATTTTCCATCAAAATCAGTAATGGTACCGGTTGTAGTACCTTTTACTAACACGTTCACTCCTGTTAGTGGTTCATTTAGATCCTTGTCAATGACGACACCACTAATCGTTAGTTTCTGTGCATATCCTGTAACACACAGAAAAAACGCCAATAATAAGATAAATGACTTTCTCATGAAAAATCGTTTTTGATTTAAGTGATTCTACATTTGTGCTTTTTTAATTTTCATACTCTTTTTAGAGAGATCGGGCTCTCTTTTCTTTCTTTTTTAGTGCATAGGCATTTACTCTTTTTTGTTTAAAGTTATTATTATATTCATACAAAAATCTCTTTCTATTTAAAATCAAACGGTTATATTTTTAAATAATAATAACAACGTAGTATCATTAGAACTAAGTCGTTTTCATGTTTTGACAGACAAATATATATATAATAACTATACATACAAGTTAAAACGTAACAAAAATCAGTATGTTCCTCACTTTTTCAGGTGTTTGCGATAACACATAGTCAAATTTTCATCATGCCTCAATAAATTAAATATGTTAATTTGATTTAGTTCTAATGAAACTAACAACAAATTTCAATTAACATAATTTTCCTTCATTATCTTCTTCCTCCTATAACATCCAATCACTATCTGACTATCATCTTGGAATAAAATTACAGCTCTATTTACAAGCTTCGAAAACAACTCAATCAGGAAATTAACCATTAACTCTAATTTCTTCCACAAATATTCAATGATTTGCACAGATTATCTCTACATTTGCGATATATATATATTAATGTATTGACTATGAACTGGACCCAGCTATTATCCGGCAAGCGTTTTGGGATGGAAGAGTATCACGAGCGGAAACATGAGAGAACTGATTTCCAACGAGATTATGACCGTTTGATTTTCTCATCCCCTTTTCGAAGACTACAAAACAAGACACAGGTGTTCCCCCTTCCGGGAAGTATCTTTGTACATAACCGACTTACACATAGTCTGGAAGTATCATGCGTAGGACGTTCATTGGGTAATAACGTAGCGAAAGGACTTATGCAAAAATATCCGGACGGCAGTATCAACTTCCCAGAGATAGGTTCCATCGTATCAGCCGCTTGCCTTGCCCATGATATGGGAAACCCTCCATTCGGGCATTCCGGAGAGAGAGCGATCTCCGCTTACTTCTCCGAAGGGAATGGGCGAAAACTAGAAGAGAAAGTACGGAAGGAACGGGGACGCTGGGAAGACTTCGTCCATTTTGAAGGTAACGCAAACGCCATGCGGTTGTTGACCCATCAGTTCATTGGACGCAGAAAAGGGGGATTTGCCTTAACATATAGCACATTAGCCTCTATCATCAAATATCCTTACGCATCCATCTATTCAGGAAAGAAAGGGAAATTCGGCTTTTTCCAATCGGAGGAGGGAAGTTATCTGCAAATCGCCCAAGAGCTAGGGATCGGACATAGCCCGGAAGCCCCAGACAAATTTCTTCGTTACCCGTTAGTTTATTTAGTAGAGGCGGCAGACGATATCTGCTATCAAATAATGGATATAGAAGATGCTTGCAAACTGCATATCCTGACCACCGAAGAGGCCATACAGCTATTATTGGGATTTTTCGAAGGAGAGCGGTTGGAGCATATCCGCAAGGTCATGCATATGGTAGACGATACCAATGAGCAAATCGCCTATCTGCGTTCTTGTATTATCGGGCTATTAGTGGATGAATGTTCCCGTGTCTTTTTTTAGAGAACGAGGAAAGCATCCTCAATGGTACCTACAGCACTCCGTTAATCAGTAACATATGCGATCAAGCCAAACAGGCTTACGCTAATTGCTCGGCTACAGCATACAAGAAAATATATAAGGCAAAAGAAGTGCTCGACATTGAATTAGCCGGTTATCATATTTTCAGCCATCTGATCGACAGCTTGACCGAGGCCGTGATGAACCAAGAGCATGCTTACAGCAAACTGCTCTTACAACGGATACCGGAGCAATACGACACAAACGCTCCTACTACATATGGCAAGATACAATGCGTACTCGATTATATCTCAGGCATGACGGACGTCTATGCCCTCGACCTTTACCGGAAAATCACCGGTATGAGCCTTCCGGCCGTTTGATGTTATAATAATGTGTTAGAATTCTTCCCGGTACTTGCTTTCCATGCGATCATCCAAGATACTTAGATAGCTTTTTATAGCGGGACTCGCTGATTAGCCCATCGTTAACGGCCTGAATGACGGCGCAGCCCGGTTCATGACGGTGCGTGCAGTTATTGAAACGGCATTCTTCCGAGTATTTAAACAACTACCGGAAATAATGGGAGATCTCAGCGTCCGCCATCTCGATCGTTCCAAATCCTTTGATACCCGGAGTATCGATCAAATAGCCTCCCCGGGAAGAGGAATCATCTCGGAAAAGGTGGTCGTATGCATACCTTTGTTATGATATTCGGAGATATCACCGGTACGGAGATTCACCCCCGGCACCAGTTTATTGATAATCGTGGATTTTCCGACACCCGAATGGCCGGACAAAAGCGTAATCTTATCTTTTAGATCCGCTTTCAAGGCATCCAAACCTTCCTCGGTCCGGGCACATAGCGTCGAACAGGGATAGCCAATCGAGGTATACAACTCGATTAAATTCTCCAACGCCCTTTGATCCTCATTATTATAACGATCAATCTTATTGAAAACTAATTTAACAGGGACACGATAAGCCTCGGCGGTCGCCAAGAAGCGATCGATAAATATCGTTGTTGTTATAGGATAATTCACCGTAACGATCAGCATCGCCTGATCCAAATTCGTGGCGATAATATGCGCTTGCTTCGATAAGTTAGAGGCACGGCGGATGATATAATTCTTACGCTCCTCGATCTCTGTAATAAAAGCGGTTCCTTCTTTATTAATATCGATTACGACACGGTCTCCTACCGCGACCGGATTGGTACTCTTTATGTCTTTCAGACGAAAGTTCCCCTTGATCTTACTCTCTATATCTCGCCCGTCTTCCGTACGGACCGTATACCAACTACCTGTGTTTTTTATTACCAGTCCCCTCATGAGAATTGAAAATTGAGAATTGGAAATTGAGAATTGGAATAAGGACTCAATGGGGTTCCTTAATTCTCAATTCTCAAGTTTCAACTTTCAATTATTTAAACGGTCATTACTTCTTTTTCTTTAGCGGCGTAAAGCTCATCGATCTTTTGATAAACTTATCATGGATTTTCTGAACCTCTGCCTCGGCGTCTTTCTCTACGTCCTCGGGAACCCCATCAGACTTGATGCTTTTCTTCAAAGCCTCAATAGCGTCACGACGAGCGTTACGAACGCTGATCTTCGCGTTCTCCGCCTCCTGCTTACATTGTTTCACCAATTGACGGCGACGCTCCTCAGTCAACGGAGGAATACCTAAGCGGATCACCTCACCGTTATTCTCCGGCGTGATACCTAACTCAGAATCCAGAATACCTTTCTCAATATCGCGGATGATCTTCTTCTCCCACGGAGTGATCATGATAGTCCGTGCGTCCGGAACCGTCACCGTAGCCACGTTAGTAAGAGGAACAGGCGCCCCATAATACATTACCTTCACACAATCGAGGATTTTCGGATTAGCCTTACCAGCCCGAATGTGAGACAATTGCTCGTCCAGATACTCAATGGCGAACGTCATCTTCTCTTCCCCTGCTTTGATCAATTGTTTCGTATCTATCATAAATATACGTTTTTTGTTTGCGAATCTTTTAATTAACAAAAGTAATAAAGATTTCCAACTTCGCAAACATATAATTAAAATACTCCCTAACAAAAGATTTATAATACCGTATAAAAGCTTATCGCCGTCACTGTTTACTTAACTTAGGCGTAAAGAATAGTAAGTAGGCTACGCCCACGCACAACACCAGCACTGCTCCTACTTGAGAAGCCAACATATCGGATGCCACGCCCATAAAGATCGGGAAGATCGTGCCGCCAAACAGTCCCATAATCATCAAACCGGACACCTCATTCTGCTTATTCGGCATAGAAAGCAGGGCTTGGGCGAAAATAATGGAGAAGACGTTCGAGTTTCCAAAGCCGATCAAGGCGATACAAGCATAGATGATCTCTTTCGAATGAAATAGCAGCAAACCGATCATCGCCAATAACATCAAGAAAACACTAAAGGCGAAGAATCCTTTCGGAGAGACTTTTCGCAAGATAAAAGCCCCGGAGAAGCATCCCGCCGTACGGAATATGAAATAGAGGCTCGTGGCGAAGCCTGCGTCGGCCAACGTCATGCCCAGACGTTCCATCAAGATCTTCGGGGCGGTCGTATTCGTCCCTACATCGATCCCCACATGGCACATGATACCGATAAAGCAAAGCAGGATAAAAGGCTTGCCCAGCAAAGCCAGACATTCGCCAAAGGTGGAGGGCCGCCCCTCCTCTTTGGTCTCGTGGATAGTGGTAGCTCCCAATAGCAGGATAGCGATCACGGCGATCACCATATAGACCGGAAACAAGACACGCCAACCGAGTTCCATCGACGGTATCGCTTGGGTAGCACCCCACATGGCGATATAAGGCGCCAAGAAGGAGGCGATCGCCTTCACGAACTGGCCAAACGTCAAGGAACTAGCTAGCTTATCCCCGCTTACGATATTCGATAATAACGGGTTCAAGGAAGTCTGCATCAAAGCGTTGCCGATACCCAACAGGGAGAAGGATATCAACATGACCATATATGCGTCGTCGAAGATCGGGATCATTAGCGAAAGAAACGTTACGATCAAGCTCAATAACACGGTCTTCTTCCGCCCGATACGGTTCATCAACATCCCCGTCGGGACGGAGAAGATCAAGAACCAGAAGAACACGAGCGACGGGAAGATATTCGCCTCCGAATCACTCAAGCCTAAATCCGCTTTCAGGTAATTAGAGGCGATTCCCACTAAGTCCACGAATCCCATGGCGAAGAACGCCAACATCACGGGAATCAATTTCAAGGATGAAGTCTTCTCGCTCATGGCTTATAAATCTTTAGGGTAAGCAGGCCATGCGCCACTCTGCGTACAAACATAAGCGGCTACTTTTACCGCTTTCTCATGTGCCTCACGTAAAGGTTTTCCGGTTAAGATCGATGAAATAAACGCCCCGGAGAAAGAATCGCCGGCGCCTACCGTATCTACCACCTGTACCTTCGGGGTAGGAATCGTAGAGACCTCCTCCTCGGAAAAGATCGTACTATACTCCGCCCCGGCCGTAAGTACCAAATAGCGCAAACCATATTTCTTCATGAACCAGCGACACATATCCTCTATCGTGCCTTCCAGACCAAACATCGGGCGAAGCATTTCCAATTCCTCATCATTGATCTTGAATACGTTCGCCAATTCGAGCAACGATTCGATCAATTCCTTCGAGTAGAAATGCTGGCGGATATTGATATCGAAGAAGCGCAAGGCATGACTAGGCATATAAGAAAGTAAGGTACGAAGCGTCTCACGAGATTCCGCAGCACGTTGCGCCAATGTTCCGAAGCATACGGCGTCCGCACGTTTCATCAAATCGATAGACGCTTGGGTAAAGGGATATGATCCCATGCCACACCTTCGATGATCGTATAGGAAGGGATGCCGTTCTTTAGCTCTACCATCACGCTTCCGGTCGGATATTCCACCGTACTGATATAATTACTATCGATACCGTTCTTATCCAATTCCTGAATAATCTCGGTTCCGAACACGTCGTTGCCCACGGCACTGATCGCATAACCTTCCGCTCCTAATTGGGTAGCGTGATACACAAAATTAATCGGCGCTCCACCGGCTTTCTTCACTTCCGGGAAGACATCCCACAATAATTCACCAATGCCTACTACTACAGGTTTACTCTTTTCCATGATATATTTTGTTTTTAATTATTTGAAGGGATAAATGGTTAATGACGTAACCGTGAACGCTCCTCCCTTCGCATTGAAGCTAATGCGATTATACGGCTCTTCCGGGAAGACTAGGTTGGTCATGACAAACTCTCCATTCCCGTCGAAGACCTCTATGCTACAATTGTCTACCAACAAACGTAAGGTATATTCCTTAGCGGCGGAGATCGGGGCCGAGGTAGCCGTGGCGAATGTCTTGCTAAAATCCGTAGCCCCGCTGTTACGGCGATCCATCGTGAACGTATTATCCAGAAGATTATAATGCATCTCCACTTCCTCACCTTTCGAGTTAAACAACTGGAAACTCATGATATCGGCTCCGTTATTCTTAAACTTGATCTCGATCTCATAGGTTCCCGTATAATCGGAAAGTATCGGATTGACCTCATGGGAACGGTCTACCTTGAAGGTTCCTTTCTTCTGGGCTTTACCTCTCAATTTCAACATTTCGGGAGACGGGGTACTGCTCAAATACGTCTGTCCGTTTTTCGTATAAAGAGCCAAGCCGCGAGGAACCGAGTTCGCGCTCCGGTATTGCAAGGTCGGCACGTTATTCGCATATTCCCAATTGCTCATCCAAGCCAAGGCGATCTTCCGGTCCTCCGGAGCGTTACTCCAAGTTACCGTAGCGTAATGATCCTTGCCGTAATCCATCCATTTGGTCAAGGCCGGAGATTCATTCACGAACTGTTTCCCATCGAACGTACCTACGAAATATTGGGTAGCGGAGCCGCCAAACGGACCGCCGGGATTGATATTACAGATCAAGACCCACTTCTTCAATTCCGTACCCTTCACCGGAAGCTCGATCAAGTCCGGGCATTCCCAAACGCCCGCATGCGCTCCTTGTCCTTCCCCGAAGCTGCTCTCATACGTCCAGTCCTTCAAATTGGGAGAAGAATAGAGTTGCATCTCCTGCCCTACGGCGAGCACCATGATCCATTTATTGGATTCCTTATGCCAGAAGACTTTCGGGTCGCGGAAATCACGTTGCGTAGAAGTAAGGATCGGATTCCGGTCATATTTCTTGAACGTCCGGCCGTTGTCCAAGCTATAGGCCATACTCTGCACTTGCCGGTCGCTGGCCGAGGTATAGAAAGCCACGATAGCGCCAGCGCCAAAACCGGCGGTATTATCCTTATCCACCACACAGCTACCGCTGAAGATCGTACCCAAGGCATCCGGGGCGATCGCCACCGGTTGATGCTCCCAATGAATCAAGTCCTTGCTGATCGCATGCCCCCAGTGCATATTCCCCCACATCGAGCCATACGGATTGTATTGATAGAACAAATGATACTCACCATCCTTGTACACCATGCCGTTCGGATCATTCATCCATCCCCAAGCCGGCGAGAAATGATAGGCCGGACGGAATTTCTCCCGGTTAGACGAATCAAACTGATCGGATAGCTTCATCTCTTTCCAGCAAAGAGCCGATTCCGGGGCAAGCTGGAAGTTGAAGGAGATATGCTTATCCGCATACCCCGAGAGATCTACCGGAACGAAATAATCCACCTTATTCACCGCCAAACGAACATTGAAAGTCCGTACCACGTCATTATCGACAATCATATACAACTTGGATTCCGGCGAGGACTCCTCGACCGGAAGCAACAAATATTTGGCTCGCGCATCCACACGGACAATGCTTTGCCCTTCGCCCAGATGCTTTATATCTATAGTACGTTCTGCCGCATATCCGGCCAACGGATCGACCGCGCTCAATAAAATGATACCGACAGCCATACATAAACTCTTCAGAAGTCTCTTTGTTTGTTGTTTCATAAACGAACGGATTAAAGGATAATATTGTTTGATTCTCCGCCAAAATTAATAGGATTCTTCCGGATAGAAAAACACTTATCCCTTAAAGGTGAGGAGATATGACATTTGTGATAAAGATCGTACAAATGTTATTGATACTCGGTAGGCGTAACCCCGTAGACCGCCTTGAAGCATTTGGAGAAGTAAGCGGGTGAGGAGAAACCGGTTCGGTAAGCGACCTCGCTCACCGTGTACGCGTTCTGCCTCAACAACTGGGTCGCCTTATTCAAGCGATAGGTACGCAAGAACTCGACGGGTGCGGTTCCGGTAAGCTCCTTGATCTTCCGGTGAAGGTGCCCCCGGGATAATCCCAAGGTCTCGCTTAGTTTCTCCACATTATATTCGGGGTCCGCGTAAACGGCCTCGATCTGTTCCGCGAACTTACGCAGAAAGGCGTCATCGATGCTCTCCACCTTCTCCGGCTCGGACAGAAGGAGCTTATTATCCCGCAACTTCTCCAACAAACGTTCCCGTAACTTCTGGCGCTCTTGCAATAGGTGGATAATCTTGATCTTCACGTAATCCGTATGGAAAGGCTTCTGTATATAATCGTCCGCTCCGCCGGTAATCCCGAAAATCCGTTGGCGCTCATCGGTCAAGGCGGTCAATAAGATCACCGGGATATGGCTAAAGGGAAGTTGCGACTTGATCATCCGGCAAAGTTCGAAACCATTCATCTCCGGCATCATCACATCGCTTACTACCAATGATATCTCCTCCTCTTCCAATACCCGCAAGGCATCTTTCCCGTTCGCGGCCGTCCGGGTCTTGAAATGAGGGCTAAGCTCACGTTCCAAAAAGCAGCGAACCTCATCGTCATCCTCGGTGATAAGTATCGTATAAGGATAGGTTTTGGAAAGCATCTTATGGGTTTCCGAATCGTCCAACCGGGAGGCTTCGTAGGCTTGATGGGATACGGACGTTTCCATCAGGTCGCTATCCTCGAAATGCGCCTTTCCTTTCCGCAGACAAACCGTAAAGGTAGTCCTTTGTCCCGGCTCGCTCTCCACACGGATCTCCCCTCCGTGCATATGTATATATTCCTTTACCAAATGTAATCCGATCCCAGTTCCCATCGACCGATCCTCCGTATAGAAACGGTCAAACAAATGCGGAAGGTTACCGGGTTGGATACCACTTCCCGTATCGATAACCTGTATAAAAACCCGATCCTCCTCTTCTGTCAGCTCTATCCGCACGCTACCTCCCTCCGGCGTAAACTTAAAGGCGTTCGAGAGAAGATTGACAAATACATTCTCCAACAGGTCCGGATCGATCCATAGCGTACATTGTTTTATCGAAGAAGTGAACGTATAGGCGATCGCACGTACCGAGGCCATACTGTCAAAATAAGATTTGATCTCGCCAACGAAAGGGACCAAATCGATTTCCCGTACCGCTAGTTTCTCTTGCTTGCCTTCCACCTTCCGGAAGTCCAAGATCTGATTGATCACACGCAACAAACGGTTGGCGTTCTTCTGGATCAACCCGAGATCCGAGGCGTAAGGAGATTCCCGCAAGGAGATTATCAGGCGATCCAAAGGAGCGAGAATCAAGGTCAAGGGCGTACGTACTTCGTGAGAGACATTCGTAAAGAATTGGAGTTTCTGCGCCGTCACCTCTTTCATCTCCGCGTTCAAGGAGATTAGCTTACGATTCGCCTGCCTCATCTTCCGGTTTATGTAAAAGGCGTAAATGGAAAGGGCGATAAAACCGATCATCAATAAGGAGATCACCCCTAAAGAGTTTCGCAGGAAATAAAACCGGTCGGACAAACCGTCGATGCGGGAACGCTGCGCCTCGATACGTTGCCTATATTTCTGGAGTTGGTCCGCTTGCAACAATAAGGTGCGGGCAGACTGATGATCTACCGGAGCCGTACGAAGAGGGATAAACTTATCCACCGGCTCCCCTTGAATGATACGCATAGCCGTGCGAATCACTTGCTCCCCTCCTGTCGGATAGAGGAAAGAGGCATTGATCCGTCCATCTTCCACGGCTTCCAGACCGGCACCCGCCACGGCATCAACGCCGATAATCCGCAACTCCCGTCCTCGGATGGAATCCCATGCCATAAAGTATTCCCGGGCGGCTATGGCCATCATGTCGTTATGGGCGTAAACGAAATCTATCTGCTCGGGATGCTCTAACTTCCGAAGCTCCATCCGGGCGGTATCGACCAGCCATTGTCCTTCTATCTTACGGAAAGAAAGATCCTCCCTTTCTCGCAAGGCATCGACAAAACCTTTATGTCGCTCTTGCGCCGGGGAGGTTTGCGTGAGTCCCCATATCTCTAAGATAATAGCGTTCGGGGGAAGATAATTGGCGGCGTAATTGCCTGCCGCTAGTCCGATCTCATAATTGTTCGCCCCGACAAAAGAGGTGTATTGATCGGTATTTACCTTGCGATCTGTAATGATCGTCGGGATTCCGGCACGGTACGCTTCCTCGGCAACTGCCGTGATCGGCTCGGATTGGTAAGGGGAGATGATCAAGACATCCACCTTTTGGCGGATCAAGTCTCGTATTTGTTGTATTTGTGTCTCGTTATTGTTTTGCGCGTCCTTTATAATAATTTCCACGTCATCATAGTTGGAGGCTTCGATACGCATATCGTTAATCATGGCTTGCCGCCAAGCATCGTCCAGCATACATTGGGAGAGGCCGATAACGTGCTTCTTCTGTTTCCCCGAGCTTGTGCAGCCACACAAGACGATCAAGGTTAACCATACTAGTAAAAAGGGATGCTTCATATACAAGAATAAAGGTCTAACGTATTTGCCACAGGGCTGGCACAACCTTGCCATGCCTGTGGCACGACAGTACCACCAGCATGGCACTGCCGTGTCATCGGTTAATGGCACTAATTATGCACCAGTGTCCCGATATTCTCTCCGCTCATCACTTTCTTCAAGTTGCCGTTGGTATCCATATCGAATACGATGATCGGGAGGTTGTTCTCTTTACACATCGTGGTAGCGGTCAAGTCCATTACCTTCAGGCCCCGGGTATAGATCTCATCATACGTAATATCGGAGAACTTGGTAGCCGTAGGATCTTTCTCCGGATCAGCGGTGTAAATACCGTCCACACGGGTACCTTTCAGCATGACATCCGCCTCGATCTCGATACCTCTCAAGGAAGATCCGGTATCCGTAGTAAAGAACGGATTACCCGTACCGCCGGACATGATGACCACGTTACCTTGTTCCAGCAACTCGATCGCACGCCATTTATTATAGAACTCGCCGATCGGTTCCATACGGATAGCGGTCAAAACCTTCGCATTCACGCCTTGAGCGACCAATGCGGAGCTAAGCGCCAAGCTATTGATTACCGTCGCCAGCATACCCATTTGGTCTCCTTTTACCCGATCGAAACCTTTGGAAGCGCCACTCAATCCACGGAAAATATTACCGCCACCAATCACGATACCGATCTGTACGCCCATTTCGGCAATTTCTTTGATCTGTGCCGCATATTCATTCAAGCGGACCTCATCGATCCCATATTGTTTACCACCCATCAGCGACTCCCCGCTTAATTTTAATAAGATACGTTTGTATTGAGCCATGTTTTGTATATATTTAATATGTAATTCCGCAAAAGTAACGAATAATCCGATATTCGCATAAAAAGATCGCCCCAACCGGTGTCGGGGCGATCTAAACACTAACCCCGTGTTTTGTAAGCTGCGAGGATTAGCTAAAATTATATGAAACGTTACTGGTTATTTTTTATCTAAGATCTCCAAGGTATCGGCAGCGATCATGAATTCCTCATCCGTAGGAACGACGATGATAGTCACCTTACTGTCCGGAGTGCTGATTACCATCTCCTCGCCACGCATACCGTCGTTCTTCTGAACATCGATCTTCATGCCCATGAATTCCATATTTTCGCATACAACACGACGGGTAGCCCATTGGTTCTCACCTACACCGCCAGTCCAAACCAGGATATCACAACCACCCATAGCGGCGGCATAAGCGCCTATATATTTCTTGATGCGGTAGTTATATACGTTCAAGGTCATGATCGCACGCGGATTTCCGGCAGCTACGGCAGCCTCGATCTCACGCATATCGGAAGAGATTCCGGAAAGACCGGCAACACCACTTCTCTTATTGATCAAGTCGGAAAGGCCGGCACCATCCATGCCTTCCTTATCCATGATGAAAGACAAAGCACCCGCATCCACGTCGCCGCAACGAGTACCCATCAACAGACCCTCAACCGGAGTCAAGCCCATGGAAGTATCCACGCTCTTACCATTCTTGATAGCGGTGATAGAACCACCGTTACCTACGTGAGCCGTGATAATCTTCTGATCCTCATAAGGAACACCTAAGATCTCGCAAGCACGACGGGATACATATCGATGACTGGTTCCGTGGAAGCCATAACGACGTACGCCATATTTCTTGTACATCTCGTAAGGCAAACCATACATATACGCATAATCCGGCATGGTCTGATGGAAAGCCGTATCAAACACCGCTACTTGAGGAATACCCGGGATCAAAGCCTCCATCGCCCGAACACCCTTCAAGTTAGCCGGGTTATGAAGCGGAGCCAAATCAGAGCACTCGATTACCTTATTGATTACATCCTGATTGATCAATACACTGGAAGCGAACTCCTCGCCACCATGTACCACGCGATGGCCCACGGCATCAATCTCCTTATAGTCCTTGATGCAGCCATAAGTAGCGTCGGTCAACACGCTCAGGATAAACTCGATGCCTTCTTGATGGCCGGGGATCTCTCTCTCGATAACCACCTTCTTGCCATCCTTGTCCGTCAATTTCAAGAACGCGCCCGGCAAACCGATTTTCTCGATACCGCCTTGAGCCATAACCTCACCGGAGGTCATATCGAATAACTTATATTTGATAGAACTACTACCGCAGTTCAATACTAGAATCTTCATATTATTAAGTCGTTAGGATTATTATATTATTTTGCGGATTTCAAACCGATGGATTGATTACAAGCGATCGCTACCATCTTATAAATATCGTCTACGGAGCAACCGCGAGACAAGTCGTTCACCGGAGCAGCCATACCTTGAAGGATCGGACCGACAGCCTCAGCGCCACCCAAACGTTGAACCAGCTTATAAGCGATATTACCCACCTCCAAAGTCGGGAATACCAAAACATTCGCTTTACCGGCGATCTCGCTACCCGGAGCTTTCTTGCTACCTACAGCCTCAACCAAAGCCGCATCGGCCTGCAACTCTCCGTCGATCTTCAAATCCGGAGCCATCTCCTTAGCCAAACGAGTAGCCTCCACTACCTTATCTACCATCTCGTGAAGCGCTACCCTTCGTAGAGAAGCTCAACATAGCCACACGAGGCTCAACGCCTACGATATTACGAGCCGTAGCGGCGGTAGCGACAGCGATGCTAGCCAACTCTTCCGCGTTCGGGTTTGGCATAACCGCACAATCGGCAAATACCAAAATACCATCATCCCCATATTGAGGAGTCTTCGTGAACATAAGGAACGCACCGGAAACACACTTCATGCCCGGAGCCGTCTTGATAATTTGCAAAGCAGGACGCAATACATTACCCGTCGTATTCTCAGCACCGGCGATCTCACCGTCAGCGTCACCCGCCTTGATCATCAAACAAGCCAAGAACAAAGGATCTTCAACTAGAACCGCAGCCTTCTCGGGAGTCATACCCTTCTTTTGGCGAAGTTGGAAAAGCAAGTCTGCATACGCGGCTTTCTTCTCGTGATTTTTCGGATCGACAAGAGTTGCCTCACCGATGTGGTTCAGTCCGAAACCAGCCGCCAACTCCTTGATCTCAGCGGGGTTTCCAATTAAGATAATGTCTGCTACACCGTCGGCCAGTAATTGGTCGGCAGCTTTAAGAGTTCTTTCCTCGGTACCTTCGGGAAGAACAATACGCTGCTTGTCAGCTTTAGCGCGCGCAATAATGTCTTGCATTAAATCCATAGCGGAAGATATTTTATATTATTTAATAATTGTACTCGTAATCCGGCTACAAAATTAGGCATAATGCAATATAGAGTTTACAAAATAGGCAAAAGAATTACAGGTAGAGATACCAGTTTCAGATCTTTTAACAGTAATTCGTCACTTCCCGCTCCCCGGAGAGTATTTGTTGCAGTTCTTCCGCTGTCACATTCACACTTAACTTACCTTTATGGGCCACGGAGATCTTTCCTCTCTCCTCCGAGACAATAATAACCAGCGCATCTGTCTCCAATGACATCCCCAACCCGGAACGATGGCGCAATCCCATATCCTTGGGAAGGGTAGCGTTCTGGGCGACCGGCAGATACAACCGGCCGCCTTGATCCGGTTATCGGCTATGATCATGGCACCATCATGCAACGGGCTGTTCTTAAAGAATATATTCTCGATCAAGCGGGCATTTACATCGGCGTTGAACATCTCGCCCGTATGCTCATAGATAGTCAAGTCCATATCTTGCTGGATCACGATCAAGGCACCCGTCTTTTTCCGGGCCATATTCATACAGGCCAAGACAACAGGGGCGACAAACTTCCCTTCTTTCTCCGGATCGCCTCCTCGCTTGGAAAAAAGTTTCCCTAGGAATTTCCAGCCCCGGTGCGAACCTAACGCCAACAGGAAACGGCGGATCTCGTCTTGGAAGAGGATTACCAAAACCACGAAACCTACGCTAATAAACTTATCCAAGATGGCCCCCATCAACCGCATCTCCAATACCTGCGAGATCAAGATCCATACGACGATGAATGATACGACTCCACTGAATATAGCCAATGTGCCCGAGCTTTTCATCAACTTATAGGTCTGGTACAGGAAGAAAGCCACCAGCAATACGTCAATCAAGTCTTTTATACCGAAATGCATCCACATAGTTAATTGAGAATTGAAAGTTGAAAATTGAAAATTATTTGTTGGTCATTTGACCTATGACGCGAATGGCTTCCACTGCTTCCCGCACATCATGTACACGAAGGATATTAGCGCCGTTCAAGAGAGCGTACGTATTCAATACAGTCGTTCCGTTCAAGCTATCCGCAGGGGTTCCACCCAGTAATTTATAAATCATGCTTTTACGGGAGACTCCAACTAATAAAGGCAACTCAAAAATAGAGAACTCCTTTAAATGGCTCATCAATTGGTAATTCTGCTCCAACGTCTTACTAAAGCCAAAGCCGGGATCGAGGATGATATCATTCACCCCTAAAAGCCGAAGCTGGCGTACCTTCCGGGGAAAAGTACAGCATGATCTCCTCCATCATATCCGGGTAATCAGTATGCCTCTGCATAGTTTGAGGGGTTCCACGCATATGCATCATGATATAAGGCACCTTCAAATCCGCTACCGTTTGGAACATATCCGCATCCAACTCACCGCCGGAGATATCGTTAATGACAGCCACTCCATATTCCTCTACGCAACGACGGGCAATCCCCGCACGAAACGTATCTACGGACACCGGGATATCCGGGTAATGCTTATTTAATATATGTAAGGCAAACTCCAAACGGCGCATCTCTTCCTCCGGGGTAACCTCAGCGGCATCCGGACGGGATGAATAACCACCGATATCGATCCAATCCCCTCCCTCCGATAAGATTTCCCGGATACGGTCCTCGATAGCGGTCTCGGTCTGTTTGCGGCTGCCCGCATAAAAAGAATCAGGGGTAATATTCAAGATTCCCATCACCAACGGTGTCGCTAAAGAAGTAAGTGTCCCTCTAATATTGAGCATTTTATCTAACATGATCTTTCCTTATTTCCAGCAAAGATACAGGTTTCTCTCTTAAAATCTCCTTCTAGATTCTTCATTCTTTATTTAATTGCTACATTTGCGCCGAATTAGACAGGAATGAATATTTAACGCGATACAGTCATGAGTATTATCGACCTCTATGATTTATTTATACATAACCCTCAAATAACGACAGATAGCCGGAACTGTCCGAAGGGTTCTATCTTCTTCGCCTTAAAAGGTGATAAATTCGACGGAAATCAATATGCCGGGAAAGCCTTGGCATCCGGCTGTGTCTATGCCGTCATAGACAATCCCGATTATTATATAGGCGAACGCACGATCCTTGTTGATAACGTGCTGAAGACCTTGCAACAATTAGCGCACCATCACCGCAAGGTACTGGGATTGCCGATCATCGGAATTACCGGAACAAATGGCAAGACCACGACCAAAGAGTTATTGGCCGCCGTGCTCTCAACGAAATTCAATTTACTATATACCGAAGGGAATTTCAATAACCATATTGGCGTTCCCTTGACCTTGCTCCGATTGACTCATGACCATGAGATGGCGGTTATCGAGATGGGCGCCAGCCATCCGGGAGACATCAAGGAATTAGTGGATATCGTCCATCCTAACTATGGCATCATCACGAACGTAGGCCGTGCCCATCTGGAAGGCTTCGGTTCTTTCGAGGGTGTGATCCGGACAAAAGGGGAGTTATATGATTATATCCGTCGCTCCAAAGGCAAGATATTTATCAAGAAAGAGAACGAGTACCTTCAGTCTATCGCCAAAGGCATCGAACAAATCACATATGGAAACGGGGATGATGCTTTCGCGTCCGGACAGGTAGTCAGTTGCGATCCTTTCTTAGTGTTCAATTGGAAGCAACAAGGAAAGTTGCATACCGTCGAAACACATATAATCGGTAGTTATAACCTAGATAATGTATTGGCCGCCGTCGCCGTAGGCCGCTTCTTCAAGATCCCGGCAGAGCGTATCAGCCGTGCTATCGCCGCTTACGAGCCTACCAATAACCGTTCTCAGTTCAAGAAAACCGATAATAACGAATTGATTATCGATGCTTACAACGCAAATCCGAGTAGCATGAAAGTAGCTCTGGACAATTTCATCACCATGCCCGTACAGCCTAAAGCCATCATCCTTGGAGATATGCGCGAGCTTGGACCAACTAGCGACGAATTACACGCGGAGGTTGTCGAACAGATCAAGAAAGGCCAGTTCGACAAGGTGTTCCTCTGCGGCGAGCATTTCTCCAAGGTAGGCAAAGAGTTCTCCCCCTTCGCTACCACAGAGGCTATGACGGAGGAGCTTCGGAGGCAGCCGTTAAAGGGCTATCATATCTTGATCAAAGGCTCTCATAGCATGGGGCTGGAGAAACTAGCGGATATCCTATAAGCTATCATCGAACAAGACGGTTTTCAACTTCTGGTACAAGAAGGAGAGAATCAATAAGATAACTCCCAAGATTATAAAGACGACCACCTTCCCGATCGTAGGCAAGAGCCACAGATCCACCATCACCAACTTTAGCAATACGATCGAAGGTGGCCAAACTAATCATCCGGACAACTTTCAGATGCAATCGCATTCCCACCGCCATATGCATAAAACCGGCAAGACTCAACGAGATAGAGAAACCTGCGCTTAATTCATCCGGCAAGCCCAACTGATTCAACAAATTATTCGTTCCCACGGCCAGTAATATCGTAGACAGCAAACAAATATATAAGGTCATCCCATGCGTACTGCTTTTCTCTTGCGTCGAATGCCTTATAATAGTACCGTCCCAAGACAAAAAAATATGCCCCCCGATTAAAAGCAAGGAAACCCATAGCAGGAACCGGGGAATAAAGAGATCATCATACCCGACCCACAAAGACATTCCTCCGAACAGGGATAAAGATAGCCCCAAGAGTAGTCCATATCCCCCCGCATTTCTTGACACAGGCAAATAGCTTTTCCCTAATAAAACATTCGCAGCAAATAAAACCGCCACCGTAAATGTCTCGATATTGCTAAAGGACACGATCGAAGGATCTACATATGAATAGAAATCGAAAACAAAGGCTATATATAATACGACACATCCCGTCAAGAGAGGCCCTTTCGTCGAGATCCTTGTCGGACGTACCAACCAAGCGTCTACCCAATACGATAGCCCCGTAAAAATACCGGTAGCGAACAAGCCATTTATAAATAGGGAAGAATCTCCGTACCGAGCCTTCATACATCCGTGGAAGACATCCATTCCGTAAGAGCCCAGCGTCAAGACCGGAAGTACCCAAACGAATATCTCGTAAACCCGCAGACGGAAACGACTATAGAACCAGAGAATAATCATTACCTCTGAAGCCCAAAACAAGGTAATAAAGGTCCCTTCCAGTTGGATCGGGATCGTCACCGATACGAACGTAAGAGCGATACCCAATAACGTATGCATCAAGAAAGTGAAAGGTTCCCCTTTCCGTTTGATCCAAAAGAAAAGAGCGAAGTTAATAGCCGCAACAAAAAGGGTTACCAGACCTTTGTAATTCTGCTCAAGCTCCATATTCTGCAGGAGACAAAGGGCAAAGAACAGGAATACGAAATTGTTCAATCCGATCACTCCTAATAAATATTGATTGATCCCCGGATATTGATTCGCACGATGGAAGCGACCGATAATAAGAAGATCAAATAGAAGGCGATAGAGAAAATAAGTAAATGCGTTAATTGGACACTTCCCATCAAATCCAGATCCGCAGCATACGTATAACCCGCAAAGACGATCCAAGTCAAGGCAAAACAAATTACAGGCAATTCCCCCACTTCTTATAGATAGATAGCCCGAACATCCCTAGGTCCAAGATCATGACATAAGTAAACAGCACCCAATAACTTCCATCCCCGCTGCCCACTAAGAATGGAGCGATAAATCCACCCACCAAAGCGATAATCGCCAGTTCCCTACGATTATAGAGTATAGATAAAGACGACATAAACCCGGTAAACAATACAAGCAAGATAAAAGCGACCGTTTGGCTGAACAGCCCGTAATAATGATAGGCGATCGCCACCGTTACATAAAAGATCGCAAAAGCGCCTCCCGCCAGCAAAGAGCTAAAGGTACGATAGGAATCCTTCAAACGCCAAGCCACGAATAGAAGTAATCCGCCCATCCCAAAGCCAAGGATCGTACGCAAGGTCTCGTTTATCCATTCCTTATCTATCGCATACTTCACGAAAAGACCCATACCCAAGACGAGTATCAGGATACCGATTTTACCGAATAAATTCTCACCGATATATTTCTCATAATTGACAGGCTTCCGCACCTTCTGGGGTTGAAGATTTCTCGCAGGTTCGACAATCGCCTTTACAGGTTCAGGTTGTATGAAAACTTCCGGCTCTTTCAAGGTCTCAGGCTCCGGTTCCTTTATCTCGTCCGCAACTTCCGAACTATTCTCCAAACGTCTACGCAAGGCAGCGATCTCTTTCGATAATTCCTCCGTCTTCTCCTGTGATTTGGATATCTTATTACGCAAGTTTATCCAAATCATGATCAGTAATAGAAGTATCAGTAAGGTATATTCCATAAACTCTAAAATTATAAGCTTGCCGCAATATACGCATTTATTTATGTAAAAGCTTTCCGAACCATAAAAAAGTCCCGACGATACGAATATCGCCGGGAGCAATTTTATCCGGTTTCCTTCCTCACGGAAATACTATCGGAAGAACTTTTTACTTTAGTATTAACCACACGTTCCCCCATCACGGGATACTTTGTTGCGTGGAAATTATTTAATTAAATATATTTAGATAGAGACGGGACGTGCCCGTCTCTACTGTATCATTTCGAATAAAATAATTATTTAACAACCACCTTAACAGCAGCCTCACCCTCTACAGCTACAGCTACGATACCGGCAGGTACAGCGATTGTAGCGTTATCAGATGAAAGAACTGTCTCAGCAACCACCTTACCTAAGATGTTAGAGATAACAACAGACTTGCCAGCGGCACCTTGGATTGTTACAGTACCATCGTTAGCGATAACAGAGATAGCAGACTCAGCAGCGATCTTGTCATTAGATGTAGGAGTGCTAGTTGTCATTACCTTGAATACTTCTGCTTGCTCAGGATCAGTTGTCCAATAAACAACATTGTTCAAATGAGCCAAATAAGCATTACGAGGTAAATATTTCTCTACATCATACTCTTCACCTTGCTCTTCAGCTGCTTCCTCATCATAAGCCGGATTCAAATATTCTTGAACAGAAAGGATCTTGTAAGCCTCATCGCTATACTCAGCAGCGACCTCAAATGCGACGGCTGCCGGATTCAAGTTCATCGCATTGATTGTATCACCCTTGATTGCGATAGAATCTATACCGCATACAGAACCAGCAATAAATGCAGCACGAACAGCCTCAGCGCCAGCAGCCTCATAAGCATAACCCTTAACCTCTGCAGAATCCAATGTATTCATCAAATAGTTTCTAGTTTTCACACCTTCTTCCGCAAATGCATTAGTAGAAAGATAATACAAAGGCATAGTCTCTTCGAAAGTCAAGCAAGCAGTATCCAACCACAAAGTCAAAGAATCATGCGTATATACATCGCTCTTCAAGATAGACTGTCCTTCTGCCTTCAATACAGCGAAACCATCTTTCTGGCTAGCGATCATCTTGTTATCATCCTCTGTATAAGAAGTGATCTGTACGTGACCGATATTCAAAGTAGCATATGTAGGAGCATCCTTCTTTGCGAACTCGAATGTAGTATTCTCAGTGTTGCACCAGCTAGCTGTATATAGCATTCCAGATCCAGCTAAAGCAGAGATTGCAAAACCATAATAACCATATTCTTCAGTATATTCAGAATAAGAAACCAACTTATATTCATTCTCTACACCAGTAGATAAGAAAGATAATGTAACAGGATAAACACTATTCTCTACATCAGGCTCACCCATTAAATAATAATCAGTTCCATTTTCATTTTTAGAGCATAAAGTAGCCTTACCTAAACGATCTGTTACATTATACTTGTAAACTTTCACTCCATTTGACTCAGCTACAGTTGAATTTGCCTCATCTAATTCAACCTCTTCTACCTTAAATCTATAAGCAGAAGCCAACTCACCGGCAGCTACATACAATTTGCCATCTTTAACAGTTACATACAAGTTCTCCAATAAATCAGATTTCAAACGGAATGACAATGCACCATTAACCAAATCTTCTTTAGAAACTTTCTTATAAGCTAACTCTTGAGCATCCTCCACTTTCGGGCCTTTTACCAATTGAACTGTATCTGTTCCAAAAGAATAAATAGCCTTCGCATCATCTATTACGCGGATAATAGCACCACCTCTAGTACTATTAGTATTCCACATATTAGCCAAATTATTAGTCTCAGTCAAATACCATAAAGCAGTAGGAACTTCTGTTACAGCACCAGCATGAACTGTACCGTTCTCACAGAAAGAGAATACATAGTATTTTCCTTTGTTCTTATTTGCGGAATGATCCTCATCAGACTTCGCATTGTTCATATCCTTAACAAAGTAAGTATACTCTGGATCCAATGTAGTCGGAAGCTTAACCTCAGCGAAAGTACATTTAGCAGCATCCTTAGTCCAGATTGTCAATTTCTCTGTACCTGCGAAGTTACCAAAAGCGATCATCTCACCATTAGCGGCAACCTCCATGTCATAACACATTTTTGACTTCTTCTCCGCATCATTTGCGCCTTTATATACAGGAGTAGCATACGGATAAAGGATCATCTTGCTATTATCGGAAGGATCTAAAACTACCTTGAAAGCATACAACTCTTTCGCACGACCATTCTCTAGGATCGTACCATCTGTTACACCGGTAGCCTTATCAGCAGCAGCAGCCTCATCTTTAGGTTGTGCGTCTACAGTAAGTTTCCAGAATTTCTCAGAAGACAAATTAGAAGACCAAGAAGTAGAGTCCACAACTAAATACTTACCGGTAGTTCTATCCTGCAAAGTAACATAACCATCTAAACCGTCAATGTCTGTAGCGAACAACTCTTTGCCTGCCAAAGGATTTCCATCCAGATTTTTGTCGAAAGTCAAAGCGAAAGGAGAACCATACTTGTTATTTAACAAGTCAGCAGTCATGTTTATCTTTGCTGGAGCTGCTACTGTAAAGTTAATCGCAGATGCAGATACAGCCGTTCCCTTTTCCAAAGTAACAATATCTGTTCTTTCAGCTTCCACATCATCTTTAGCGATGATAGAAACAACTGTCTTATTATCCAACTGAGCAGATAAAGTAACGGCAGTCACATTCTCCGGAGCGATAAACGCACTCCCATTTTTGAAGTTCCACTCAGCTTGCTTATCCAATGTCAACACTCTACCTGTAGCGCTATTCGTCAATGTGTACGCCCAAGTATTCGCCAAAGAGACAAAACGATAAGTTACTTTCCATAAGGATTTTTGATAATCAGTGTTCTTGATATCCGCAGTAGGAGCATCAGCCAAGATCAAACTATCAGTCTTTGTATAAGACTCTGTGACAGACAAATATTTACCATCCTCATTGGTCAATTGGTAAACTTTGCCATTTTCAACCTTCGCATTAGCGGTAAAGGCAGTACATAAAGCCAAGCCCGCTACAAGAGTAGAAAACTTTTTGTTCATAATTCTAAAATTAATATTAATACTAGTGTTAATTAAAAGCTCTTTATATATGCATCCCACCTAAATGGGTACAAAACGACTAGTTTAAACGATCGTCTAAATCTTGCGTTTTTCAAGGGATAAAGGAGAAGGTTTGTTTATGGAATCGGTTGTTTCGTGATGGATAGCCTATTTGATTGATAAGAAAGCGGATAAGGGGTGATTTTTTTAACCTTGAAGGGTTGCAAGTGTCGAAGAAACGCTGTACCTTTGACAAATGACTAGAAAAATCGATCGTTTAAACTAGTCGTTTTATAAACCTATCTTCATACGATCAATAGCATATACTATATTTTCAATAGAATTTACCCTTTTATCATATATTATATATGTACGAGCGTACATATATAATATAATTATCAAGCAATCAACAAATATTCCTTATTCCTTCAAGTCTTATAATAATGAAACTTTTGTTCACCTATGAAGTAACTTTAGTTCCATAAGCTTAAAACTATAGCTTGATGCCGATGCAACTAAAGTCACAAGGGCAAAACGCCTCTTTCATGCTTTTATTGGTCAAAAAAGAGAGTAATCTATGTATTTGAAAGCTTTTTTCATAAATTTGTCGCTTTATAATAAACTGAGTAAAAAATGAATACACACGAACTTTGCTGCGTAGGACACATCACCTTGGATAAGGTAGTAACACCTAAGAACACCGTCCATATGCCGGGAGGAACCTCCTTTTATTTCTCGCATGCGATAAAACATTTCGATGATATCGACTATACTCTAGTGACAGCCTTGGCTGAATCTGAGATGAAAACGGTGGAGGAACTACGAGCTGAAGGTATCGACGTTGCCGTGATGCCAAGTAAGCACACCGTTTATTTCGAGAATATTTATGGAGAGAACCAAGATAACCGTACGCAACGTGTATTGGCGAAAGCAGATCCTTTCACCGTGGAATATCTGGAGAACATCAACTCTAAAATCTTCCACCTTGGTAGTTTGCTTGCCGATGATTTCTCTTTGGAAGTGGTAAAGTATTTAGCGGGGAAAGGCTTAGTATCGATTGACTCGCAAGGGTATCTACGGGAAGTAAGAGACAAGGATGTATTTGCCGTGGATTGGCCAGAGAAAAAAGAAGTACTTAAATACGTGCACTTCCTCAAGGCTAACGAACATGAGATGGAGGTGTTAACCGGATATACCGATGCCGTGAACGCAGGAAAAGTTATCTACGATTGGGGCGTGAAAGAGGTATTGCTGACTTTCGGAAGCATGGGATCTATCATTTACGACGGTTCCACTTTCCATAAAATCCCCGCTTACATACCGAAAGAAGTAGTAAACGCTACCGGAGCGGGTGATACTTATATGACAGGATATCTCTATAAACGTGCCAAAGGCGCAAGCATAGAAGAAGCCGGACGTTTCGCGGCAGCTATGACAACATTGAAAATCGAAGGAATAGGCCCATTCAACGGCACTAAGGAAGATGTGTTGCGATGCTTAGAGACAGCGGAACAACGAATGCCTGAGTAGTTGAAAATTGAGAATTGAAAATTATTCGCTCTCTCCTAATTTTCAATTCTCAATTCTCTATCTTTAATTATTCTTGAATGCTTTGCAGAATGTAGTCATTAGCAAGATACAAAGCCCTAACAAGCCGACCACGATATAAGCGTATTTCATATTGAAAGCCTGCGAGATCGCTCCGATCAACAAAGGTGCGATCAACGAGCCGATAAAGCTGATACTGGAAAGGATCGTCAAGGCAATTCCCACCGGAGTTCTCGATTTAGCGCCCACTAAGCTATAAATAGTAGGCACCATACACGAGATGCCCAAGCCTACCAACATAAAGCCTAAGGAATTCACGATCACCTTTACCGTCATCGATTCGAACATTCCACCCAACATGGCTGAGATAAAAAAACCTGCTAAAATAAAGAAACCCGCTAATTGCAACACCTTCTGCTTTCCTAAAACACTATAGGCGGAGTTCGTAAGAAAACGGCCTACCGTCATCATCACCATGAACACCAAGAAACCAATCTGTAAGGACTTAGGAACCTGCAATACCGATTCGAAGTAAAGTCCACTCCAATCAAACATCGCGCTTTCCACCACCAAGGCAAACAGCCCGACGATACCTAACTGGATCAACAGCATTTCCGGCTTACGGATAAAGCTCAACAATGCCGGAGCTTCTTTCTTCTCCGCTTCCTTCTCTTCCTCCGGTGACTCAACCGCCACGTCTTCCTGCAAATACTTCCGGCTTACCAAAACAGTCACTCCAATCAATAATGCAATCAACGTAAAATGCCAGAACGGAGTAACACCGGATACGATCATGATAAACCCGATCAAAGCCCCTAAACAAGCCGCCAGACTCCAACCTCCATGAAATGAGGCCATAATCGTACGCCCATAGAGTCGCTCGATACCAATTCCTTGCGTATTCAAGGATATATCGCAAAGATTCCAGAACACCCCAAAACAGAACAAATAAACACCCAGCAGATAAATATTATGTGCCGTACCTATCGCGAATAAGGCCAAGGCATACCCCAACACACTGACCTGCGCCATAATACGACTCCCCAACTTCGACACCAAATAACCCGCTAACGGTATCGCCACAAACTTACCTACCGGGATCAGGAACAAGACCAAGCCCCAATAGAAAGCGTAATTCACCTCAAAAATATCCTTCACGTCCGGAATACGGCTAGCCCAACTAGAGAAACAAAGACCTTGCGCTAAAAAAAAAGAAAGCATCGCATAACGAATCCGTTCCTTGGGAAAAGCGTTGCCCAATGTAGCATTCATTTTTTCATTCATTATCATTTACTTTTATTGTTATCATTTATTCGAGAAAGGGGCACGCCCCCATTTCTTCGCAAAGCTATCAAATATATCCTAATATCCTAATCCCCTAAGTCTTAAATGTAGAATTTAAGAGATGGCTTCCCTAATGAAAAAATATATTTTACACTTTGGCTGAAACACTTAATTATAACTTAAACCTTCGCTCAATTGAACAATTTGACGATATTCTCCAGCAACCCATACGTTGTCGTTTTCCTTGAATACGGTTTGGGATGGAGGATTCATCATTGACTTTCCGTCTCGTTCAATACCCAAGATCAGACAAGCGTTCTTATCCCGAATGTCAGACTGTTGAATAGATCGCCCGATCAACGGAGAGTCTGGTTCAATATTAAATTGCTCTATTTTGATATTATTATTAAAGCTTTGCGCCAACTGATCTCTATATTCTTTGTCCTGTTTTTGTATTATCTCCTGGAAAAGATCCAATTCCTCATCCGTACCAACAATTATAATCTTATCAAAAGGATAAAGGCGTTCCTCTCCTCTAGGTATATTGATTTGTCGTTCACCTCGAATGATGGAAACGATATTTATTCCATATTTTTGACGGAAGTTGATCTCTTTCAAACTCCGGCCGACAATGGAGGATTCTTGGCCAACAACGAAATCCATCAAGTGCAAATCATTGAAAGGCAAAGATTTCAAGATATTATCAGTCAAAGGACTTCCAATGTTTGAGTCCGTTGTTTTCCCGTTGAAGTTGTCAATAAATCTTTTCTCGATCGAGAGAGAACGCTTTTTCAGTTTTTTGGATAAAATAATCATTAGCAATATCAACAGGGTGATAATAAATCCAACACCAGATGCTACATTAAATATATGGACTATGACTGGCATTAGAATACTTGCGCAAAGGAGCAGCTTTATCGCTATCAAAGAAACCAATGGTCCCCGGTTGAATTTACTATCATTCCATAATTTCAGGAATTCAGGAGAATGATTCTTCTTCATAATGATAGCCCAAAGAAAAGGTAATATAATGGCCAAAATAATAGATAAGCTCAATAGAGCCCCTTTGAAGCCTAATATGTTCTCGCGAATAATTGGATTTACATAAGTGAAAAAATATGATAATACTGAATATTGTCAATACTGTATATAGTATTACATCTAGTAACATAGATTTCAACAGCTTATTCCATGTACTTTTATGTTTGACCGTGTTGGATCCGGAAGAATAACGGTTCAACATTAGTTTTATAGATGAAGGCAAATAATTGTCAATCAATTGATAGACCGGGGTCGCCATGCGAATCATATAAGGAGTAAGAAATGTTGTAACGACTGATACAGCGACAATAACAGGATACAGATAATCGTCTGTTACCTTTAAGCTAACTCCCAATGAAGCGATAATAAACGCAAATTCACCTATTTGGGTCAGAGAGAATCCTGATTGTAGAGCTATCTTTAATGGCTGTCCGGACAAGAGGACACCAAGACTCCCAAAAAAGATTTGCCCAATGATAACCAATATGGTTAAGATGCAGATGGACAAGGTATTCAATCAATAAATCCGGTTGTATCATCATGCCTACAGAAACAAAAAATATGGCCGCAAACAGGTCTTTTACCGGTTTTACCAATTTTTCTATCTTCTCGGCCTCAATGGTTTCAGCCAATAACGATCCCATAACAAAAGCTCCTAACGCAGAGGAGAATCCCGCTTTAGCCGCAATCATAACCATACCTAAACAGAAGCCTAATGCTATGATTAATAAGGTTTCGTCGTTAAGAAATGGCTTAATCTTTTTAAGAAAACTTGGAATCAGATAGATTCCGAGTAATGACCAAAATATAAGAAACGCTCCTAACTTTAGAATACTTTCCAGCATTTCCATTCCTTCGACTTGCTTGCTGACTGCTAAGGTTGAAAGCAAGACCATCAAAAACTACGGCCACTAAATCTTCGACCACCAAGACGCCTAATACTACTCCTGTAAATTTTTGCCCTCTGAGTCCCATGTCATCGAACGCCTTGAATACGATAGCGGTGGATGACATAGAAAGCATACCGCCTAAAAAAAAATATACTGCTTAGATGCGAGAAGCCAAGCGCGTTTCCTGCAGTATAGCCTAGAAACATCATTCCGGAGACTATGGTTATAGAGGCGATAACAGCTGTACCTCCTACGGTCATCAACTTCTTGAAAGAGAATTCTAATCCCATAGCAAACAAAAGAAAGATGACGCCTATATCTGCCCATATTTTTATATTGGTAGGATCGGATACCGTTGGTATATAAGGTACGGCGGGCCCGGCAAGAATGCCAGCGACAATATACCCCAAAACGACAGGTTGTTTCAAGCATTTAAAAATCAATGTAATTATTCCCGCCGCAATCAATATAACCGCCAAGTCGGAAATAAGAGGTGCAATTTCAGACATGTTATTCATTATTTTGTGCTCGCAAATTTACATATTAACTTAGAACCATGTTGGGATAAAACAAAAGTACTCTTGTCCTAAAAACATATATGGGAAATATTCCAGGACAACCGCAGCAAATTCCTCCCCCCCAAGAGCTTTATCTTAACAGCATGAATACACCAATATCTATAAGCGGCAGTTTACGAGATATAAAAAAGGGTCTTCATTGCTGAATACCCTTTCTTGGTGATCCGCCTGGGGCTCGAACCCAGGACCCCAACATTAAAAGTGTTGTGCTCTACCAGCTGAGCTAGCGAATCATCCTATGCGTTACTTCTGTAATGCGGGTGCAAAGGTAGGGATATTTTTTAATACGCAATAGATATGGCTATTTTTTTTGCGATTAAATCTGAATTTATTTCCTCTTGTTTAGGTTGATGAGCAAGGCTTCTGGAATCTAACTCATTATATTCATGCAAGATAAATCGTTTATAATAAGATAAGCATAAGGTTGTTAATGGGAGGGCTATTATTAAGCCGATAAAGCCTAAGATCGTTCCCCAGATGGATAATGAGAGTAAAATGATGGCCGGATTCAGTCCCATTGCTTTTCCCATGATGCGGGCGTAAGGTATAAATCCTGGATACATTGTACGATACCCAAGACTAAAATAGCCAAACCAAAGATCAACCAGAAGTTCTCGCCTGTCTCGGCCGAACGCAATAAGCTCAATAGAATCATCGGGATGATACCGATCGCCTGCATATAGGGAATTAAGTTCAGCACGCCGATAAACAAGCCCAGCGTGACCGCCAACGGGAAATTAATGATCTTAAAACCGATCGCGAGGAGAATCCCGACGGAGAGAGCGATCAGCGATTGTCCTCGGAAATAACGGTTCATGCTGTATTCCACATCCTCAGCCAAACCTTGCAGGAACGGACGGTAACGCTCCGGTATCAAATCGATCCAACCATTCGCGATCTTCTCATAGTCCAAAAGGATGAAGATAAAATAAAGCAAGATCACGAACACGATCGTGATACTGAAAAGGATCGAGAAGGTGTTCGATAAGATAGACCATAACTGGGGTGCTATCTGCTTCACCGCTTTCAACAAATTCTCCTTACTCAATAACTCCATAATCTGGGCGAAGTTCACATTACTTTCCAGATATTCCATCCATGAATGCGGGATCAAAGGGACATGACCTTCACCGGGATCATGTGTGCGGATCAGTTCTAGCGTTTTATCCGCCTCAGCCGCGATGGAAGGAACGACCATGACTATCAGCAACGTTATCAACAGCCCTAAAGTCACCAATACCGCCATAATCGATAAGATACGGCTCTTAAAGCATAATTTATATTGGAAGAACTTTACGAACGGTTGCATCATGTAAGCCAGCAACCAAGCGATCAGGAAAGGTAACAATGCGTTCCGTAATAAGGCTATCAAATAGATAATCCCTGAGATGACCAGTATACCGAACACTATGCGTATTACACGGTCAAACGTAAAAGGCTTGTCAAACAGTGGATTCATATTATTTTCATATCTTTGCTTGCGACAAAGATAGAATAAAGTAGAATATATAAACATCATGATACGTAAAATATCCTTTTTTTTCTTCCTCATTTCTTGCTTATACCTTTCAGTGGGGGCACAGACTCCACAACCTATCAAGCAATTCCTGCGCAAGCCTTATATGGAAGGAGCTTCATTTTCCTTGATCGTGAAAGAGGTTAACAGTGGCGAGACGGTATTCGCTTACGATACCCTCCGGCAGCTGACCCCAGCCTCGGTCATGAAGACGGTTACGACCGCTACCGCCTTGGAGATACTGGGCGAGGATTATCGCTTTCCCACGACATTGGCATACGATGGCTCCATCGAGAAGGGCTTGCTAAAAGGGAATCTATACATCAAGGGAAGCGGAGATCCCAGCCTTGGCTCAGCGCATTTCGCCCCGTATCATAAGCGGTTCCTACAGGAATGGATCTCCGCCTTGAAAAAGGTGGGTATCCATAAAATACAAGGTGCCGTAATCGCTGATGAAAGTATATTCGACACGGAAGGCACTTCCTTTAAATGGGTTGGCGAAGATATGGGTAGTTATTATGGTGCCGGAAGCTATGGGCTTTGCGTATTCGACAATCTCTATAAATTAGGACTGCAAACCGGGGCTCCCGGAAGCCGCCCGAAGTTGAAAGGAACCGAACCGGAATTATCCGGCATCCATTTCCATAATTACTTAACGGCTCAGCAAGTATCTTCGGATAGTTCTTTTATCGTAGGGGCGCCATTCGCCACGGACCGTTATTTATACGGAATTGTCCCCGCTAACCGGGAATGGTATCCGCTCAAAGGGGATATCCCGGACCCGGCTCTTTTCCTAGCGGATTATCTCACTAGGCAATTGGAACATGAAGGGATCACGGTCGGCGAATCACCGTCTTGTTTCCGTATCTTGCGGGAGGCCGGTAGGTGGCAACCCGGGAAACGGACCGAGATTGTTACCACTTACTCCCCTACGCTTCGGGAAATCGTGGAAGTGACCAACCATGTCAGCCATAATTTATTCGCCGATGCCTTGATCAAGACAATCGGCCTACGCTATACGCCCCGTAAGGGAGAGGTCATATCTTCTTTTAACCGGGGCATCCAGGTGCTTCGGGACTATTGGCAAGGGAAAGGACTCGACCTCTCGTGCGTCTGGATGTACGACGGTAGTGGCCTTGCGGTTACCAACAAGTTATCAACAGCTTTTGTGGCTGATTTATTGATTTATATGAGAACCCGTTCACAACAACACACAGCCTTCTACGAATCATTGCCCGTAGCGGGGGTAGAAGGCTCGGTGAGGAACTTCTTAAAAGGCTCATCCCTCCAAGGAAAAGCTCATCTTAAAAGCGGAAGCATGAGCCGGGTAAAAGGATATGCGGGATATATAAACAAAGGCGATAAGCAATACGCCATCGCCCTATTCGTAAACAACTATTCCTGCGACGGACGTCCTATGACCGTAGCGATAGAGAAATTATTGCTCCAGTTGTTCAACTAACCAGCGGTTATTTCGGCAGGATCGATCTACGCTCTATCATCTCTAGGAAATGCTGTTTATAATTGTCGGAGATCGGGATATACTCCTTTCCAAAGACAATCCGATTCCGCTCGATCACCTTGATCTTCTCCTGCTGGACGATAAAAGAGCGATGAACACGCACAAAGCGATCCGAAGGTAACATATCCTCCAAACTCTTCATGCTCATCAACGAAAGGACCGGACGGGGCTCATCCTCCACGAATATCTTCACGTAATCCTTTAATCCTTCAATATATAATATCTTGCGCAGCTCTATTTGCAACAGCTTATACTCACTCTTGACGAAAATACTCCCCATCCCGCCCTTCTCCGCAATTGGCGCAGATTCTTCCTTCTCTTCCGAAGACACCGGCTTACGGAGCAACTCATACCATCGCAACGCCTTATTCGCCGAGGCAAGGAAGTCCGGATAACTAATTGGCTTCAACAAATAATCCAGCGCATTTACCCGGTAACTATCCACGGCATATTGATCGAAAGCCGTCGTAAAAATGACACGGGTATCGGCGTTCAAGATACGGGAGAACTCCAATCCGCTCAACTCCGGCATCTGGATATCCAGAAAAAGCAGATCCACCGGCCGATCCCGTAAGTCGGAAAGAGCGTCCAAGGCACTATTATAAGTCCCTTGTAAATCCAGAAACGGAGTTTTCAAGACGTAGCTTTCCAGCAAGCTAACCGCTAAAGGTTCATCGTCAATAATAGCGCAAGTCAATCTCATATCTCAGTCTCGTTTATAGTAATTGATAGATAAGAAGAATAGTTATCCCCCTCCCGACCGCATTGGAACGAGAAATGCCCCGGATAGAGCAGCCCCAAGCGTTTCTCCAGATTCACCAGCCCGATACCGGAACCACTTTTATCTTGATCCGGGCTTTTCGGGAAATAGCTATTCACAATAGTACAAACTACCTCCGCCCCCTCCTGATGGATATCCAAATGGATGAAAAGACGGCTTATTATTGCTCACCCCATGCTTAAACGCATTCTCAACCAAGGAGATAAACAACAGGGGGCGATCAAGGTTCCCGGGGAGGAAGCGACGATATTCGTTTTCAGCTCCACATGTTTGGGCAGGCGTATACGCATCAACTCCACATAATTACGAAGGAAGTCGAAATCCTTCTCCAAAGGGACAAAAGGCTGGCTACTCTCATACAAGACATGGCGAAGCAAGCGGCTCAAATCGTGCACCGCCTCCTGCGCCTTCTCCGGGCTGAACGCTATCAAGCTATAGATATTATTCAACGTATTAAACAGGAAATGCGGATTAAGCTGGCTTTTCAAGTTCTGCAATTCCGCCTCGGCACGCTCCTTCTCCAGTTCCCGCTGGATAGCCGCCACCCGGTACCATCCGTCCGTCATCTTGATCGCCACGCTAAGGCCGGCTACCAAGGAGTAGATAACGGCGTTGACGAGAAAGAACCCCACCGTCTCGTTCAACGGGCGGGGCGGACGGGGTGGGTGATGCATCTCCGGCGGGTAGAAATAGCGCATGCAGAAATGCACGAACAGCATCGTACTCCCGATAAGCAATAGGTTGATCAGCAGGAAACGCCCTGTCCGGCGGTTGAACAAATACCGCCTCACCAGCCACCCGTAATTCAAGTAGAAGACGAGCATGAAGGAGAGCGGCACGATGATGCTCCGCAGATACCCCTCGAACGTGACTTGCGACTCCCTCCCCGTGAAGAAGAAGGGGGAACAGAATAGGATACCCCATCCCGCAATGTGTATCAACTTTCCCAAACCTTTGATAGGGGGGGATTGTGGTGTGTCATTCATCTTATTATCCTCTTTAGTGCTACGCAAATATAGTCATTCCTACCGTTATATGAGCCATGTAGCCTTATCTAGTGAGCCTTCCCCTCATAGCTATGAGGTGTCATACATCATAGGTTTAATGCATCGTTCCTCATACGTATGATGCATACCCTTTACAGGTAAGGAGACCATGCCTCATCCGTCTACTCATAGCGTATGGCCTCTATCGGGTCGAGCTGGGCCGCCTTCTTAGCGGGATACCATCCGAAGAACACCCCGGTGACGGTACATACCACGAAAGAGAGCAGTACGCTCCATGGCTGGATATAGATCGGGAAATGCGCCACGACATTCACGATCAAGGCGGCTCCCACGCCGAAAAGCACGCCGATCAATCCCTCCGGTCACGCTGATAAGGATAGACTCGATCAAGAACTGAGCCAAGATATCCATGCCTTTCGCACCGATACTCATACGGAGGCCGATCTCCCGCGTACGCTCCGTCACGCTCACGTACATGATATTCATGATACCGATACCACCAACGAGAAGAGAGATACCAGCCACCGCGGCCAGCAACGTCGTCATTATATCCGTCGTACTTGTCAACATCGTACTCAACTCCTGCATACTCCGGATCGTGAAATCATCATCATCGGTTTCCCGCAGCCTATGGTTACGCCTCAGTATCTCCGATATTTCGTCTATGGCTTGATCGGTGTACTCCTCCTTGAGCGCCGAACAGGTTATGCCTTGCAAATGGGTAATGGCCAAGATCTTTTTTTGAATAGTTGTGTATGGAGCTAAGATCAGGTCGTCTTGGTCCATTCCCATGCTGTTGTATCCTTTGCTTTTCAGTACGCCCACGACCCGGAACGGTAGCTTCTGGAAACGGATCACCCGTCCGACGGGATTCTCTCCGCCGGGGAAAAGGTTATCCACCACCGTCTTCCCGATCACGCATACCTTGGCGGCGGTCTGTACGTCTTGATCGCTGAACATATCGCCATCCTCCACCTCGTATCGGCGTATCTCCATATAATCCGGGCTGATACCGTAGACGGTGGTCGGGGCATTGTTGGCGCCATAGATGGCCTGCCCGCTACTGTTCACGGAGGGCGAGGTGGCGGAGACGTAGCGAGTCTCGTTCACGATATCCTCGTAGTCCTGTAGCTTCAGCGTCTCCATGGCAGAGGCGTCTTGGCGTACACCACCACGCATGTCGGCTCCCGGCTGGATCATGATCATGTTCGAGCCCATCTCGCTGATCTGCGCCTGTATACTCCGCTTCGAACCTTGACCGATGGCCAGCATCGTGATCACGGAAGCCACGCCGATGATGATACCCAGCATCGTGAGGAATCCCCGCAGCTTGTTGTTGGCCAAGGCCCGGAGGGCTATCTTTAGTAAATTCGTCGTATTCATTGTTACTTCTGTTTATCGCTTAATCATCATTCTTGGGCAGGCGGGCCAAAGCCTCGGCGGCGCTCAAGATATTCGTATTCACCGTATCGGCGGTTACATGACCGTCGCGCAACGTGATATTCCGGCTGCTGTATTGGGCGATCTCCGGGTTGTGAGTGACAAAAATAATCGTACGTCCCTCGGCGTGCAGACGCTGGAAGAGCACCAAGATCTCAAAAGAGGTACGGGTATCCAAGTTGCCGGTAGCCTCGTCCGCCAGGATCACCGCCGGGTCGTTCACCAAGGCACGGGCGATCGCCACACGCTGCATCTGGCCACCGGACATCTGGTTGCTTTTATGCATCAGTCGGTCTCCCAAGCCCACGGCGATCAAGGCGTTGACCGCCTTTTCCCTACGCTGAGCCGCTTTATAGGCGGGGTTGTACATGAGAGGGAGCTCTACATTCTCTACCGCCGTTGTCTTCGCCAGCAGGTTATAGCTCTGGAAGACGAAGCCGATCTTACGATTCCGGAGAGTCGCCCGTTGCCGCTTGTTCATGGTGCGCACGGATACCCCGTCTAAGTAATACTCCCCGCTCGTAGGAGTATCAAGGCAACCCAGCGTGTTCAGCAACGTACTCTTTCCGGAGCCGGAGGTTCCCATGATCGTCACGAACTCCCCCTCGCGGATCGTGAACGACACGCCTCGCAGGGCATGGACGATCTCGTCGCCCACGTGGAAGTCTCGTTTTATATTGTCTAATCTGATAATTTCTTTCATGACGCAAACTATCTCTTATTTTTGTTGCTTCCCGGAGGGCCCGGCATGAAAGGGCTACGCTCCGCTCCTGCACCTACTTCCGGCATGTTAGCGGCGCTCGCTAAATCTACGGCTACCTCATCGCCCTCGCTCAAGCCCTCGGTTACTTCGGTCACGCTGTTGTTGCTGGTTCCGACCGTAATCTGCCTCGGGCTCAAGGTATTTCCTTGGCGGGACCAAACCAAGCGTTTTCCGGGTTGTACCTCCGCATTCGGATCTGTCACGGTCATACCCAACGATTCCATGATGGCGGGCTCGGGGATAAAACGAAGTGCCTTGTTCGGCAAGGTCAGGACATTCGCACGTTCCAACGTATAAATCGTGATATTCGCCGTCAAGCGAGGTTTCAGTTTCAAGTCCGGATTATCTGCCGTAATCACTACCTCGTAGGTAACGACCGTAGAAGAAGAAGTACTGGAAGAAGCGCTGGAGGTGCTTTCGCTATCCCCAAGGCGAATCTGGCGAACCACGCCCTCGAATTGATCGTTCGGATAGGCATCCACCGTAAAACTAACCCGTTGGCCTTCCTCCACGTTCCCTATATCCGCCTCATCCACGTCTGCTATCACCTGCATCTTCGTCAAGTCGGCGGCAATGGTAAACAGAGTCGGGGTCTCGAAGCCGGCGGCAACGGTCTGCCCTTCCTCAACGGCCCGGTTGATAACCACTCCGTCTATAGGGCTCGTGATCGTGGCATATTCGAGATTACGGTTTACCTTCACCATGGAGGCCTGACTCTGGTCGTAAGCGGCCCTCGCCTTCTCATAATTATAGGTAGCCGTCTCATAATCCGTATCGCTAATCAATTGTTTCTCGTGAAGCACCTTGCTACGTGCGTAGTTCTTCTGTTGATACTCGAACTCCGTCTTGCTGCTCGCCAATTGCGCCTCGGCGGAACGAAGTTCGGCTTGGAGGTTGATCTTATCCATCTCGGCGATCAGTTGGCCGGCCTTCACCACGTCGTTATAATCAGCGTACAACTTATCGATGATACCGGATACCTGCGTACCTACCTCAACCTCGGTAACGGGCTCTACCGTACCGGTGGCCGTAACCGTATTCGTGATCGTGCTGCGCCCTACTTTAGCGGTCTCCAGCTTGATCCCGCCTTTCGAGGATTTGCCCGTGAAAAGGAACACGCCCCCGCTATAAGGATAACGGCAACACCGCCCATGATTAGTTTCTTCTTGTCCATATTCTGATTCGTTTTATTTCTGTTTTACGTTGTATTCTTGTTCAAAAGGCCCCCGCGACCTCCGTCGCAGGGTAACCTTGAAAAAAGAGAGTGGAGTAAATATATATATATCCATTAGTGGGTTAATAATTCTCCGCAACCGGCTTCTTCTGATAAACATTCAGCAACTGGACGCTCATCAAGGCCATGTATTTCGCTTGTAGCTGCTCTTGCTGGGCGGTCAGATAATTGTTCTTCTCCGTCAATAGCTCAAGCGTATTTTTCATACCGAGGCTGAATTGCTCATCGATCAAGTTATAGCTTTCCTTCACGTAACTCAAGCGTTCGGTAGCCGAGGTATATTGGGTCTGCGACGAGGTAGCGTCCAGATAGATCCCCTCCACGGTTTGCAGCAATTGTTTTTGGGTATTCAGCAACTCCAACTGGCTGGTGGTAATCGCGTATTTCGCCTTGTTATAGGCCGTCTTATACTGACGGTTACTGAAGATAGGGATGCTGATCGTCAATCCGACACTCTCGTTGAAGCTATTCCAGATCTGGCTACCGAAAGCGTAATCCGTTCCGGAGAGATGGCCGGTACCCAGCCCGGCGTTCATGGAGAGCGAAGGGAGGAAAGCGCCTTTCGCCTTTTTCTTCTCCAGCTCGGCGATGTCCACGGCCAGCTCACTGCTCTTTATTTGCGGCATCACGGCCAGAGAGGTATTGTAAATCGTTTGCTTGCTCGGAAGCGGGGTTAAGATATCTTTCTCCGTAAGCTCCGGCATCACCAATTCGATCTCTTCGGTTATATCCAGTTCTAGTAATTGCTTCAATTGCAACTTATAATTGTCTAGATTCGTCTGGGCTACGACCAATTGATATTTATCGGTGCTTAACTGGCTTTCCAACTGGGCCAAATCCACTTTCGAAATCGAACCGGCACGTAGCAACTCCACCGCACGATCCCGCTGCGCCGTAGATACCTCGACCGTATTTTGGTTGATACGAACGGACTCCATCGCATATAGTACCTGCATATAGGTCTGTATCAAGGAGATTTGGATATCATCCTCGTTTTGCTCGATACCTAGCTCATCGACGGTATTTTGTATTTCCTGTTGCTTGATCGTCTGTACACGTTGCCCTCCATCAAAAAGCGTCCATTTAGCGTTCAGCGCATAATTACCGCTATAGCTATTATTCGTAGCGGCGTCGCTCGAAGGATAATTCACGAATCCTTGGGTAACCGAAGCCGAAAGGGAAGGGAAAAGCTGTGCTTTCGCCTGCTTCGTATCCTCTATACCGGAAAGATGCGACACCTTGCTTTTCTTTACTTGGATATTATGCTCCAAAGCGTAATCCAAGCAAGTGCGCAACGTCCATCGGGTAGGTTGCTCTTGTGCCTTACTCCCTACACAGAGGAAGAACAGACATGCGAATAATAAAGCGTATTGTTTCATATTGCCTTCGTTTTCTATCTTTTTACGAAAGCAAAACTATATTACCTTAAAAACATGGGCAACCAGACTAGAAAAAGGGGCTGTTTTCACCGATTAAACGGGCAATTCCATCGACATCGGGATTACCAATATAAAATAATACCCGCGATACCCGCCAAGATGATCATCAAGATAGGATGTACCTTGAATTTCCATGTTAGGATGAAAGCGGCACCAAAGATCAAGAAGCTCTTGTAGTCGATGAAGTTCTCTTTATTCATTAATAGCAAGGCAGCGGCAGCGATCAGTCCCACCGTAGCCGGGCGTAATCCAAGGAAAGCCGCCTCTACATATTTATTATTCCGAAACTTAGCGAAGAAATAAGAGATCAGAAGGACCAATAAGAAAGAAGGCAGACATACCGCAAATGTCGTCAGGCAAGATCCTAGGATACTCATCGTCTCCGAATACCCCGCATTATGCACCGCCGTATACCCTATATAGGTGGCGCTATTGATACCGATCGGTCCGGGTGTCATTTGAGAGATAGCGACAATATCGGTAAACTCCTGCAAGGAAATCCAACCATAGCGGTCCACCACGTCGGCTTGTATCAAGGATAACATCGCATACCCACCACCAAAGCCCAATATACCGATCTTCAGATATACATATAATAATTGTAACCAAATCATATCAGCCCTTCTTATTTAAACCATACACCAAACCTCCGGCTATAGCCGCCAAGATAATCAAGCGGGAGACACCCCACCCATCCAGATCAGCAATGCCGCCCCGACAGGTATGATCATTTGCACGTAACTCAACTTGATAGAACGTGCGGTTGTCAGACAAGGCACGGCGATCAAGGCGACCACCGCCGGACGCAATCCCATAAACGCCTTCTCCACCCATACATTATCCTTTACCTGCGTAAAGAATAACGCGATCAAGAGCATGATTACAAAAGAAGGGAGAATCGTGCCCAAGGCACAAACAAAACCGCCCCATGTCTTCTTCAGTTTATAACCCACGAAGATCGCTATATTCACGGCGAAAATACCCGGCAACGATTGGGCCACGGAGAAAACGTCGATAAAGTCCTCTTTCGTCATCCACCCCCGGTCTACCACATCCCGCTGGATAAGCGGCAACATGGCGTAACCACCTCCGATGGTAAACATACCGATTTTCACGAATGTCAGAAAAAGCGTCCAATACATACCCTTATCAGTTTACGTTGGCTAACGTCCTAAAAGCCTATTGTAAGTTTCTTTATTATTAATAATCTGAAGCGCTTTCTGGTAACTCGGATTATCATCATTGATAATCTGGAAGTACTGCGCCATATCATAGAGATCCCGTGCGATAAGCGCCTTGATCTGAAGCATGATCAACGGCTTCGAACGATTATATTGCTCTTCCTCAAACTCAATCTTCTCATCGCCGGCCATCTTCAGAAGCTCCTCCATGATATCCTCTCCGACCACGAAATCTTGCTTATATTGCTGGAATTTCGGATATTTAGCCATCATCTGGTTCCGATTACGATCCAGATAATTCATGGACACCCGATTGACCAAACCGGAAGCTACCAGTTTCCGGTGATAATCCGTATAGCGAGCCGTATCTACCGGGATGAACACGTCCGGCATTATACCTCCACCTCCATATACGGTACGCTCGGTAACCAAGGTGTTATACTTCATTGAATCGGGGAAATGAATGCTATCGGCACTCATCAACTCCCCCGGTTATAACGGTCGATCAGATCATGGTGGTACTCCTCCATCTTCCCGTTCTCGTAAGGCTTTTTGTATACAACGTCCGGTGGGTGTATAGTAACGGGAAACCGTCAAACGAATCATGGAACCATCCGGCAGGGGAATCGGTTTCTGTACCAAACCTTTACCAAAGGTACGGCGACCTACGATCACGCCCCGGTCCCAATCTTGAATAGCGCCGGAGACGATCTCGCTGGCCGAAGCCGAGGACTCGTCCACCAGCACGACCAAACGTCCCTCTTGGAATTGTCCGCGAGCGGTAGAGTTCGCCTCCTCACGAGGTTGCTTACTCCCTTTCGTATAAACGATCAACCGGTTTTTATCCAAGAACTCATCCGCCAGCTCTATGGCGATATTCAAATATCCCCCGCCATTTCCCTGCAAATCCAGAATCAAGTTCTTCATGCCCTGTTTCCGGAGCTTCTCCAACGCCTCCCTGAATTCATCGGCGGAAGAAGCGGCGAAACGGTTCAACTTAATATAACCGGTATTCTTATCCGCCATATAAGCGGCATCCAGACTATACACGGGAATCTTACCGCGAACGATCTTGAAATCCATCAATTCCGGCGACTTGCCTCGCTTTACTTTCACACGCACCTCGGTACCTTTCGGTCCGCGTAGTTTCTTCATGATATCGGTAGTCTTCATCTTCACGCCGGCGATCAAGGTATCGTCTACTTGGATAATACGGTCGCCCGCCATCAACCCCACCTTCTCAGAGGGACCTCCGGGGATTACCTGAATCACGTAAAGCGTATCCGTCAACATATTGAACTGTATGCCGATACCATCGAAATTGCCTTGTAAAGGCTCGGTCATCTCTTTCGTCTCCTCCGGATCCATATAATTGGAATGAGGGTCTAGCTTATCCAACATACCGACTATAGCGTCTTCCACCAACTTCGTCTCGCTAGTAGAGTCGACATATAGATTAGAGATGGCGAATAAAGCCAATTGGAGCTTCCGGGCATCCATATTCGCTTTTTGCGCTGTCGCTCCGGTAAACACACCTAGAACGATCAGCAGGGATAAGACGATTCTTTTCATCAGATATATTCGTTTCATAATTTTCAATACAATCTCGTCTCTTTAGGGACGAATTGGGAAATGTCTTTGCCGTAGCGTAACAACTCACGGACAATACTTGAGCTAATATGCGTATGCTCCGGTTCCGTAAACAAGATAAAAGTCTCGATACCCGTCAACTTACGATTCACGTCCGCGATCGTCTTCTCATATTCGAAATCATTGACCGTACGGATTCCTCTTAAGATAAAGCCGGCTCCGACCTCTTTAGCGAAATCCACCGTCAATTGATTATATGACATGACTTTCACCCTTGGATTATCCTTGTATAGATTCCAGATCGCTTCCATCCGCTTCTCCAAGGAGAAATAGGTAAGCTTCTTATCGTTGATACCGATCGAGATCACGATCTCGTCCACCAGTTCCAACCCACGCCTTACCAAGGATTGATGCCCGATCGTAAAAGGATCGAAGGTACCGGGAAAAAGCGCAATACGTTTATTTTCAATTGATGACATCTTCTTCAACCACTAAGTTATCGATAATAAAGTTCTGTCGCTCCATGGTATTCTTCCCCATATAGAACTCGAGCATATCTTTCACGAGGTCCTCTTTCTTCATTGTCACCGGATCAAGGCGTATATCCTTGCCGATAAAATGCTTGAACTCATCGGGAGAGATCTCTCCCAGACCTTTGAATCGGGTGATCTCCGGATTCTTCCCGGCAGCGGCTATGGCAGCCAAGCGTTCCTCCTCTGAATAACAATACCACGTCTTCTGCCGGTTACGTACCCGGAATAACGGGGTTTGCAAGATATAAACATGATTACGCTTAATCAAATCGGGGAAGAATTGCAAGAAGAAGGTAATCAACAATAAACGGATATGCATCCCGTCCACGTCGGCATCTGTCGCGATAATCACCTTATTATACCGCAAACCTTCCAAGCCATCCTCAATATTCAAGGCCGCTTGAAGCAAGTTAAACTCCTCGTTCTCGTAAACGATCTTCTTTGTCAAGCCATAACTATTCAAAGGCTTACCCCTCAAACTAAATACAGCTTGGTAATTCGGGTTACGGCTCTTCGTGATAGAACCGCTAGCCGAGTCACCCTCCGTGATAAAGATACTGCTTTCCTCTAGCAGATCCCCTTTCGAGTCGGTCAGGTGAATCCGGCAATCCCTTAGTTTCTTATTATGTAAATTCGCTTTCTTCGCACGCTCGCGGGCCAGCTTCGTAACACCGGCGATCGCCTTGCGCTCTTTCTCGGACTCCAAGATCTTCTTCAGCAAAAGCTCCGAAGTCTCCATATTCTTATGCAAATAGTTATCCAGGTCATTCTTGATGAAATCACCGATAAACTTCGCTACCGTAGGGCCGTCCGGTCCTATATCTTTCGAACCGAGCTTGGTCTTTGTCTGGCTCTCGAATACAGGCTCCTCCACTTTTATGCTGATAGCGGCCACGATACCCGCACGAATATCCGAATACTCGAAATTCTTATTGTAATATTCCTTGATGACACGGCCTATAGACTCCTTGAAAGCAGAAAGGTGCGTACCGCCTTGGGTGGTATGCTGGCCGTTCACGAACGAATAATATTCCTCTCCATATTGGTTGCTATGCGTGATAACCACCTCTATATCCTCCCCTTTCAGGTGGATGATCGGGTAAAAAGAGGCTCGGTGGTCATATTCTCGTTCAACAAATCCACCAGACCGTTGCGGGAATAGAAACGCTTGCCGTTGTAAATAATGGAAAGTCCCGAGTTCAAGAAGACATAGTTCTTTAATAGCCCCTCGATAAACTCGTCCTTATAATGATAATCCTTAAAGATCTCCCGATCCGGGACAAAAAACACCTGCGTACCGTTCGCCTCCCCGGTCGGTTGGATATCCGATTCCTCCGTGACGATCGCCTTACTATATTCCACCCGCTTACACTCTCCGTCACGGTAGCTGGTTATCAAGAAATAACTACTCAAGGCATTCACCGCCTTGATACCCACACCATTCAAACCCACGGATTTCTTAAACGCCTTGCTATCGTATTTAGCGCCGGTATTCATCTTGCTAGACACATCCACGACCTTACCCAGAGGGACACCACGGCCATAATCCCGCACGGCTACCGTACCTTCCTCGATAGTCACCTCGATACTTTTGCCATACCCCATCATGTACTCGTCGATAGAGTTATCCAGCACCTCCTTCAACAACACATAGATACCATCATCGGCATAGCTACCGTCCCCCAGTTTTCCGATATACATACCGGGACGCCGGCGGATATGCTCCATCCAGTCCAGTGTCTTGATGTCATCATCGTTATATTCCGTAGGTTGTTGTATCGTTGAATTCAGCTCATCCATATCTCTTATAACTTTTTAATATACGCTCTTCTTGATTTATGATGCTCTCGCTTGAAATAATCCCATTGCGCTTGTACGGCGCTATTCGTCTCCAGCTCCGGGTTACTCTCGGCGTAAACGGCACCGATACGCTTATAGACCGGAATCAAGTCATTAAATAATAAAGCGTTCACGCCTTTACTTTGATATTCCGGCAAAACTCCTGTCAAATACAGGTCGATTACTTTCGGTTTGCTCTTCAACGCTTTCAGCAAATGAATCCACCCGAAGGGTAACATATGCCCACGAGCCTTTTGTAAGGCTCTCGATAGGTTGGGCAGGGAGATGCCAAAGCCAACCACCGCATTATCCTCTTCCCTTACGATCAGCGTTACCAAATCATAACGCAGCATAGGGATATACATATTGATATAATAATCGATCTGCTTCTCGGTCAATTGCGCGAAACCATACAAGGGAGCGAAAGCCGCATTCAATGTATGGAATACCGGACGGGCGTAAGGCATAATCTCCTTAGCGTTCTTGAACTTCAGCACCTTCAATCCGTATTTCTTCTTCACGATCTCACCGATACGCAAGTGCTTCTCAGGAACGCCATCCGGTATATAGATCTTAAATTCATGCCAATCTTGATCCTTTCCGTATCCGATACGCTCCACTTGCTTGGGGTAATAGGGATAATTATAAATTGTAGCCATCGTACCGATCTGATCGAAACCCTCGATCAACATACCCTCGTGATCCATATCGGTAAAGCCCATCGGACCGTGGATCTCCTCCATGCCTTGTTCGCGGGCCCATTTCTCGACAGCGCCAAAAAGGGCATCAACCACCTCGTCATCATCAATAAAATCTACGAAACCAAAGCGGGCACGTTTCTGTCCCCAAGCCTCGTTACTCGGGCGATTCACCATACCGGCGATACGGCCTACCACCTTCCCGTCCTTATAGGCAAGGAAGTAAATAGCGTCGCACACCTCGAACGCCGGATTTTTCTTCTTATCCAGCGTCATCATCTCTTCCTCTATTAAACCCGGTACGTGATAGGGATTACCCTTGTATAATTCGATATTGAACTTGACAAACTTCTTAAGCTCCTTCTTACTGGTAACTTCTCTTATCTCTACGCTCATCGGTAATTTTATTTAAGCGGCAAAGTTACATAAATAATCTTTTATCATGGCATTATAAAACAAATTTATACCTTTGTAAACTCAGATTCATAGCATACCATGAAAAAAAATAGTTATTAAATTAATATTGGCATTTATCATGTTTGAAGGAACCTCTTGTATAAACGATCCTATTATAATCAGCCCCGATCTGGCGTTTCGGGCGGAAGCTACTACAGGGGAGGGATCGATTTGGCATCCCGATCGCAATACACTTTTCTGGGTAGATATTGAAGGAAAGACGTTATATGAGTATATACCGGACTTGCAAAATTGCCGTTCATGGCAGTTCGACCGCATGGTCTCTACCGTAGTACCGGAAACGGACAGTACGGTAGTCGTCGCTTTACAAAACGAGATCATACGTGTAAACCTAACGGATGGGAACACGACATCTATCGCCCCAATCCCGGACAATAACGGGAAGATTCGTTGCAACGATGGGAAATGCGACCCGTCCGGACGCTTATGGATCGGCACCATGGGATTTGGCGCGCCTAAAGGGGCTGCCAGCCTTTATTGTGTATGGGCAGACGGAACCGTCGAAACAAAGTTGACAAAAGTCACGATCTCCAATGGGATCGTATGGTCCGCCAACAAGAAATACATGTATTACAACGACACACCTACCCGTAAGATCATACGTTTCCGGTATGACGATAGCTCCGGTGACATATTGTACGATGGCGTAGCCGTAAATATACCCGAGGGCACCGGCTCCCCGGATGGAATGACGATAGATTGCAACGACAACCTTTGGGTGGCTCAATGGGGAGGTGGCGGTGTTTATTGTTACAATCCCTATACCGGCGACCTGTTGACAAAAATTGTCGTACCGGCCCCCCACGTAGCGTCATGCGCTTTTGGAGGGGATAAGCTCGACACGCTTTATATAACGACCGCCCGTGCTGGATTGAGTGAGGAACAGCTTGAGGAATATCCACTAAGCGGTAGCGTATTCTGTTGCAAGCCCGGAGCGAAAGGGGTGCCGGCGAATTGTTTCCATTAAGAATCCGCGAGCTTAATAAATCTAATTAACACAATTGTCAACCAAATATCAATTTAAATTGTTTCCTTTGTAGACATGGCGTGCAAAAGACGAGGCGTGCCCCGTCTCCACAAAAACAAATGCAAATAATTATACAGAATGGCAAAGAATAGACCAGCAAAAAAAGATAACAACAAGGAGAAAAAAGGAAAAAAGGAAAAGGGTGTTGGTAAACGTATGAAAAAAGAAGCGATGATCCAAGCCATCATTTCCGTTTTCCAATCCTCTCCCAAGGAACCTTTCAACTATAAACAAATCAGCAAGATCATCGGAGTCGAGAACCAAGTGCAGAAATTGCAGGTGGTAGACATCCTGTATGACTTGTCCGCCGAGGATATCATCACCGAGATCGACCGTGGCCGTTACCGTCTCAACGGATTGGGAACCCTAGCCGTAGGAACTTTCGCACGCCGCAGCAATGGAAAGAATTCTTTCATCCCTGAAGACGGAGGTACGCCGGTATTTATCGCTGAACGTAATTCCGGGCATGCCATGGATGGAGACAAAGTAAAAGTACAGCTTTTCGCCAAACGTAAAGGTGCCGAGCCGGAAGGTGAGGTCGTGGAAATCCTTGAGAGCAAGGAGCGTACTTTCGTAGGTAAACTTCAAGTAGCTAAAGGCTTTGCCTTCTTGATTACGGAAAACAAGACGTTGGCTAACGATATTTTCATCCCTAAGGATAAACTGAAAGGGGGCAAGAACGGCGACAAAGCGATCGTACGTATCGTGGAATGGCCGGATGAAGCCAAGAATCCACTGGGTGAGGTCATCGATATATTAGGTATCGCCGGACAGAATACCGCCGAGATGCACGCGATCCTTGCCGAATTCGGATTGCCTTACAAATATCCTTCCTCGGTAGAAAAAGCGGCGGATAAGATCCCGGAAGCGATCTCTCCGGAGGAAATTGAGAACCGGGAGGATTTCCGGGGGATAACAACCTTCACGATCGACCCGAAGGACGCGAAAGACTTCGACGACGCCCTTTCCGCACGCCGTTTGGATAACGGGAACTGGGAGGTTGGCGTACATATCGCCGACGTAACACATTATGTGAAAACGGACGGTGTCATCGATAAAGAGGCGCAAAGCCGTGCGACTTCCGTTTATCTGGTAGACCGTACGATACCGATGCTTCCTGAGCGACTTTGTAACCAAATATGCTCTTTACGTCCTGACGAGGAAAAATTATGCTTCTCCGCTGTCTTCGAACTAAATAGCGATGCCGTGGTACAAAACTCCCGGATCTGCCGCACGATCATCAAGAGCGACCGCCGCTTTACCTATGAGGAAGCACAAGAGGTGATCGAAACCGGCGAGGGAGATTATAAAGAGGAGATTCTAGCCTTGAACGACCTTGCTAAGAAATTGCGGGAACGCCGTTTCAAGAGTGGCGCTATCAACTTCGACCGTTATGAGGTTAAATTCGAGATCGACGAACAAGGGAAACCAGTCCGTGTTTATTTCAAGATCTCAAAAGACGCAAATAAGTTAATCGAGGAGTTTATGCTATTGGCAAATCGTACCGTAGCCGAGTTCGTGGGCCGTCCTCCTAAAGGAAAGACTAAGAAGACATTTGTTTATCGTATCCATGAGCTTCCGGACCCAGATAAAATGGAGAATTTCGCCTCTTTTATCCGTCGCTTCGGCTATAAGTTGAAAACAGACGGCACGAAGACGGATGTCTCCAAAGGAATCAACTCCTTATTGGACAATGTACAAGGAAAGCCGGAAGAGAACTTGATCGAGACAGTGGCGATCCGTGCCATGCAAAAGGCCCGTTACTCCACGGAGAATATTGGTCACTATGGCTTGGCTTTCGAATACTATACACATTTCACCTCTCCTATCCGCCGTTATCCGGATATGATGGTACACCGATTGCTGGAACGTTATCTAGCTGGTGGCCGTAGCGTTATACAAAAGAAGTATGAGGATTTATGCGATCATTGTTCCAGCATGGAGCAAGTCGCCGCCAACGCAGAGCGTGCATCCATCAAATATAAGCAAGTAGAATTCATGCAGGATAAGCTCGGCATGGCATTCGACGGCGTTATCTCCGGTGTCACCGAATGGGGACTTTACGTAGAACTGAACGAGAATAAATGCGAGGGGCTTGTACCAATCCGTGATCTGGATGATGATTACTATGAGTTTGATGAGAAGAATTATTGTTTATTGGGCCGTCGCAAGAAACGTCAATATCGTTTGGGAGACCCTATCACTATCAAAGTAGCGCAAGCGAATTTGGAACGTAAACAACTTGATTTCCAATTAGCGGAATAGGGCCTTTCTCAAAGTAAGTATAACTTCATCAGACAACGAAGTTATACTTACTTAGGCATTTTGATTATACTTACTAGGACAAGTAAGTGTAATTTACTTTTTATCACCAATACATAAGTCCCAGCGCCCCACAAGCGATCAGCCCGATTCCCAACAACGCATAGAAGATACGTGCGCCGCCACGACCGAACCAGTTCACGAAAGTCATCGCCCCGCTGGTTTTAAAGTACCAATCAAAATTACAGATCGCCGCTACGATTGAGAACAATCCCAAAGCGATAAACAAGGATAAGATAAAGTATTCGGAAGGATCCATAGACTTACTTAACCTCTACAGTACGTGAACCGTCCGGATTCTCCGAGATCGTTACATCTACCATATCTCCGGGCAACAACTCATCTATTTTCTCCGGCCATTCGATAAAACATAAAGCTCCGCTATAGAAATAATCCTCTGTTCCGATATCCTCCGCCTCACTCAATTTATTGATCCGGTAAAAATCAAAATGATAAATCAATTCTCCCGTCGTATCGCTACGGTACTCATTGATAATAGCGAATGTGGGACTGTTGATCACATCCTCCACACCCAATTCCTCACAGATCGCCTTGATAAAGGTAGTCTTACCGGCCCCCATCGGACCATAGAAGGCAAAGACCGTACGATCATCCATCCCGGCGATAAACTCCTTAGCCGCCTCATGGATCTTATCCAAACTTTCTATTTTCAGTATGCTCATAGCATTCGTGTTTACAGTTTATATGGACTGCAAAGTTCGTGATATTTATGATATACGCAACTTTTCGGCATATTATCATTTCGGTTCCATCGTAATAAACGGCACCAACATCTCCTCCATCGAGATTCCTCCGTGCTGGAATGTATTTTTATAATAGGATACGTAATAGTTATAATTATTCGGATAAGCGAAGAAATTCTCTCCGTAGGCGAAAATATACTTACTGCTTAGATTCGGGGAGGGAAGTCCTACTTTTTCCGGATCCCGGATCTCGAATACCTCTTTCGGGTTATAATTCAAGTTCTTGCCTACTTTATAGCGTAGATTGGTATTCGTATTCTTATCACCTATCACCTTGATCGGATTCGTTACCCGGATCGTTCCATGATCGGTCGTAACGATTACTTTTTTCCTCCCCGCTCGGCGATTCGTTTGAATAACTCGAGCGTAGAAGAGTGCTGGAACCATGATTTAGTCAAGCTGCGATAGGCTGCCTCGCTTTGCGCCAACTCACGGATCATCTTACTCTCCGTACGAGCATGCGAAAGCATATCCACGAAGTTCAGCACAATCACATTCAGTTGATTACGAGTAAGAGAAGGGATCGTAGCCAACAATTTCTCTCCATATTGGGAATCGTGTACTTTATTATATGAGAAGGTATATTTCTTACGGAACCGATCGATCTGGGTTTGAATCAATGGAGCCTCATTCAAATTCTTACCTTCCTCGCTCTCCTCATCCACCCACAAATCCGGAAACATCTGCTCTATTTGCGAAGGCATCAAGCCCGAGAATATGGAGTTGCGGGCATATTGCGTGGCGGTTGGCAGTATGCTATAATACAAGCTCTCGTCAAACGTAAAATACTCAGTAAGCAATTCTTTTACCACCCGCCATTGATCCAGCCGGAAATTATCGATCAATATAAAGAAAACCTTCTCGTCATTATCCAACATTGGGAAGACTTTCTTCTTAAACAGGTCGGGGCTCATCAACGGGCGATCGGCCGGATTCTGTATCCAGTCCACATAATTCTTCTTCACGAATTTGGCAAAAGCGTTATTGGCCTCTTCCTTCTGCATACGGAGCATATCTGTCATTGCCACTTGGCTGCTTTCCAGTTCCAGTTCCCAGTACACCAGTTTCTTATAGACCTCCATCCAGTCGTCTGTGGTCAAGGAATCATTGATTTGCATACCGATACGACCGAATTCCTGCTGATAACCCACCGTGGTCGTCTCGGAGATAATCACGTTCTTATGGACATTCTTCTTGATAGAGAGAAGCAATTGGTTGGGATTTACCGGTTTGATCAAATAATCCGCGATCTTATTTCCGATCGCCTGATTCATGATACTTTCCTCCTCACTTTTAGTCACCATCACGACCGGCACATTCGGAGCGATCTCCTTGATATGCGACAGCGTCTCCAATCCTGTCAAGCCGGGCATATTCTCATCGAGAAAAATAATATCAAACGATTGTTCCTTACAGCAGTCAATAGCGTCTTGCCCGCTCACCACCGGAACGACCTCATACCCTTTATCTTGCAAGAACAAGATATGCGGTTTCAGCAAATCAATCTCGTCGTCAGCCCAAAGTACTCTGTCTTTCTTCGCTGCCATATGCTTACCTAGTTTATTTACAAAAATATCGATAATCCTTCATATAACAACGGATTATAGAGATGTTTCGTATATAGGATGATTTTTAACATATTAAGAAGCCAATATCTCACCATTCTGGGAATGGCAGAGAGACTGGTTCAAAAAACTTTTACTTTTCATCAAAACACGTACGTGTTTGGAGTAAAACATGCACATGTTTATAAAAAGCTATTTATCAACGAATTAAACAAGCAGTTTCAAATAAGACTTATTGTTAATTATCGAAGTGTTAAGTGAATAACTTACGGCTTGTCAAGCCACAAGCTTACGAGTTAGGAAGTGATAAGTTATTCACTTGGGAAACTTTATTCTAGTGGTTTAGCGCAGGTCTAAACAATCTCCCAACAACCCAGATTCCGATCCTCTTTACTAAAGGAAACACCTATTTTCACCAGTTCACGCCCATCAGCCTCATAAGGCAGCAGATAACCTTTCTCGTCAATCTGCCTCAAGGCATCTTTCACGGAACCGTCCAGCTTGAACTCAAAAACATAAATATAATCTTTCGTCTTTACTACCGCATCCGCACGTCCCTTCGCACTGCGCACCTTCGCATCACAGAATTGTCCCATCAATTTAAACACCAGATAAAACACTACTTGATAATGACACTCCGTTTTAGCCTTTAACTCATAAGGGAAATCAGCGAAAAAGGCTTTTAAACGAGTGAGGAAGGCATCCACATCTCCAGATCTCAATTCCCGAACAAACTTCCCGATATAAGAAAGACGAGGCTTCCGCCTCCACATCATCAATTAAAGTCCGAAGATCGTAGTTCCGCATTCCTATATCCATAAGACCTAATGATTTAATGCTTTTCACAAAGATATCCATTTTTCACCGCTCAATCTGTTCTTAACATCTTTTTTAGCCCAATACTGTTTTTCTATCCAAAAATTTCTACATTTGTCATCCAATCTACATTGAAAATGAAAGGAGATGATTTCAATAGTATCTATGAACGAAATTACCGACGGTCATTTCTGTTTACAAAATCATATGTACACGACGATATGGCGGCAGAAGATATCGTGGCAGAATCTCTCGTGAAATATTGGAGATTATCCCTATCACAAGAGGCAGAGACCTCAGAAACTCTTCTGCTAACCATATTAAAAAACAAAGCCTTAGATTATTTACGACATAAAGTAATCCACGAATCCGCCATTGAAAACATCATGGAACTTAATGATCGTGAACTCAATATTCGTATATCGACACTTGAAGCATGTGATCCAGAAGAAATATTCTCTCACGAAATACAAACCATCATACACAATACACTACAATCATTGCCCGAGCAAACCCGCCGGATATTCGAGATGAGTCGTTTCGAGAATAAAACCGTGAAAGAAATAGCGGAAGAGACCAACATTACTGCAAAAGGAGTAGAATATCATATAACTAAGGCATTAAAGGTATTACGTATCAACCTAAAAGATTACCTGCCCTTATTTTATTTTCTTTTTTCTTAATTTTTTCGCTTTTCCACTAGGGATCTACCTCATTGTATCGTTTTTATAATACAAAGCGAAATTAATAGATATTCATGGAGCAATTACTACAATGATATATAAGAGGTGAGGTTTCCGAAGAAGAGAGACTGAAAGTAGCGTCATGGTTGGACGAAAGCCCGGAGAATATGCGTGAATTTCTAGCTTTGCGCAAATTATATGATCTCTCACTTTGGCAAAGTGATACAAACGAGAAATATTCCGTTAGAAAGAGACATTTCTCAATACAAAAAATAACTATCGAGCTCTTAAAGATCGCAGCCATCTTTTGGTTGGTTTTTGGGGTAGTAAACAACTATTGACACAACAACCAGACAAGGCACAAATGCAAACCATTCATGTCCCTGCCGGACAACGGGCAGAGGTCACCTTAGCCGATGGTACGCATGTATGGCTAAACTCTCGCTCAACCCTAAAATTTCCTGAACAATTCAGCGCAAACACCCGAAACGTGGAATTAGACGGCGAAGGCTACTTCTCCGTCCAGCACAATGAAAAAAGTCCATTTACCGTGCAAACTCCAAAGTATACAATCCAAGTATTGGGGACTGAATTTAATGTAAAAGCCTATCACAACAGCCCATTGTTTGAAACTGCCCTTATAAAAGGAAGTGTAGAAATAACTTCACCGGAGTTATCTCAAAGTCTTCGTCTAAAACCTGATGAGATCGCCGTAGCCAACAATGGAAGACTAGAAACATCTCACATCTCGGATTACAACTATTTCAAGTGGAAAGAGGGCCTATTTTGTTTTGAAAATGAATCGATCCAAGATCTAATAGACAAGTTACAACTTTATTACGATATCCAGATAGACGTACAACGCCCATCCCTACTCCAGTATCGTTACTCCGGTAAGTTTAGGATTAAGGATGGAGTCGAACATGTGCTAAAAGTACTTCAATTAAAACATAAGTTTACTTATACGAAGAATGAGGAAGAGAATTTGATTATAATAAAATAAACACATTTATTCACTACTTAAATCAATATGCCTATGAAACAGAAAAGTCGATAAATTCAATCGGTATGAAAAACCGGGAAATGTTGCAGCATCTCCCGGCAGAAGTCAGCACCGAATTATCCTTAAATTATTTAGTACTAACATTAAAACATCACAAATGTATGGAAAATAAAATATTTCGAGTCATGAAGTTAGCCTTAACAACACTATTTATTTTTACTACCGGATTATTAGCTTCTGTTCGCTCACAAAATATGCGTATAGACTTTATACTAAATAACGCTAAAACGTACAATATTCTGGAGGAGATTGAAAAACAGACAGACTATCTTTTCATTTACAACGTTGAAGAAGTGGATCTTGAACGAAGAATCTCAATTACAGCCTCCAACCAAACTGTAACGGAGATTTTGTCCAATATCTTCAAGAATACAGACACGATCTATAAGATAGAAGGGAAGAACATCTTTCTGATGAGAAAAGAGGTAAATAGAGATTCATCTCCCCAACAAAGTAAAAAAGGAATTACAGGAACTGTAATTGATAAAAATGGAGAACCTATCATAGGAGCCAACGTTCTCATAAAAGGGACCTCTATCGGAACCATTACAGACTTTAATGGAAAATATACACTGGAAGTTCCAGAAAACGCTATTATCCAAATTTCATACATCGGGTATTTGAGTCAAGATATCAATGTAAACGGCAAGAAAGAAATAACTGTTCGTTTAGCGGAAGATACACAAAGTTTAGATGAAGTAGTCGTTGTTGGCTATGGTACTCAAAAAAAGGAGAAGTCGCAAGTGCAATCTCTTCTATCAAATCCGAAATTTCATCAAAACACCGTCTACCGACCCAGCCCAACTTATTAAAGGACAAGTACCGGGTTTAAGCATCATCACACCAGACGCAAATCCAACATCTACATCCGAAATTTCTCTTAGGGGAATCACAACCCTAAAAGCCAGCGCAAGCCCACTCGTTTTGATTGATGGTATTCCAGGAGACTTAAATTCAGTTTCACCTGATGACATTCAACAAATAGACGTATTAAAAGACGGCTCTGCCGCAGCGATCTACGGAACACGTGGAACAAATGGCGTAATTCTGATCACGACTAAAAACACCTTAGGAGAAATGCCAACAGAGGTGGACGTGAACGCATATATATCCACACAACAAATAATAAAAAGACTGCCTTTCATGAATGCCGACGAATACCGTCAACGAGTTAAAGAAGGAGTAGCCGGGGCTCAAGACGATGGTGCTACAACCGACTGGCTAGACCAAGTAACCCGTACCCTATTTACTCAAATTTACAACATCAGCTTACGAGGTGGTAGTCGTACAACAAATTATGTAGCTAGTTTTGAATATAGGGGGTTAAATGGATTAATCAAGCGAACCAACAACCAGATGTATTATCCCCGTATTGAAATTACACATCGTATGTTCAACAATAAATTAAAATTAAACGCTAGTTTAAGCGGATATAAGCAAAGTTATTTCTCTGGCTCGGATGGAGGAAGTTATAACAGCGAGGTTTACAGGAATGCTCTGATATACAATCCAACAACACCTGTCTATAATGCAGAGGGAAAATATTCGGAAAGTACCAAAAACGAATATTACAATCCTGTCGCTATGCTAAATGAGGTTGAAGGAGAAAATCAAGCTACAAATTTGAGGATGTTTGGAAATATCACTTACACTCCAATAGAAGGCTTGGACATTAAATATCTCGTTTCTTCCAACACTTATAATCAAACACGAGGTTATTACGAGACGCAAAACCATAAATCTACATGGAGAGATGGGAAAAATGGTTACGCATCTCGCGGAACAACACGAAAAGCGCAAGATCTATCAGAGCTAACAGTTCAATGGAGGAAAACACTACTAGAAGACCATTCATTCACGCTATTGGCCGGTTATAGTTGGCAAAAGGATACATATCAAAATTATTATATGCAAAACTATGATTTTCCATCTGACGATTACACATACAATAATATGGAAACCGGACAAGCCTTTAAAAGATGGCAAAGCCACGGAATTCTCAGAAGCAAACGAAAGTAGGCTGATTGGTTATTTCGGCCGTTTAAACTACAGTTACAAGGGTAAATACATGCTAGCTGCCAGTATTCGTTACGAAGGATCCACCAAATTTGGCGCAGATCATAAATGGGGAAATTTCCCCTCCGTATCCGGTGCATGGAATATTAAAGGCGAGAATTTCCTAAAAGATATAGAAGAACTATCCACCTTAAAATTACGTGCAGGTTTCGGTATAACCGGTACAGTTCCCGATGATCCCTATATGTCCTTAAACACATTGGATTTCGGCACATATGTATATTACAATGGGTTATATATAAAAACCATCCGCCCAGATTCTAACGCTAATCCAGATTTAAGATGGGAGAAAAAAGAAAGAGGTTAACATTGGTATAGATTTCGGATTTCTGGATGATCGTATCAGCGGTAATATTGACTATTATAATCGTAAAACAGAGGATCTGCTATGGGATTATACCGTACCATCTCCACCTTATCTCTATTCTAGTATGGTGGCGAACGCAGGTTCTATGAGAAATTCAGGTATCGAGGTTGGTATAAACGCAATACCCATACAAACCAAAGATTTTCAATGGACAACCTCGACCAACTACTCAACAAATAAAAAACAAGCTATTATCACTATCTAATGATCAGTTTATATCTAGTGGTTACTCAGATAAAGGTTCCACCGGAGAACCATTACAAACCACTACACATCGCATTCAAGAAGGTGAACCAATAGGTAATTTTTGGGGATACAAAACAATTGATATTGACGATAATGGACATTGGATCATAGAGGGAGCAGATGGTAACCCTAAACCAATCTCCGAGCAACAACCAACAGATAAACAGGTCATCGGAAACGGCTTACCTAAGCACTACCTTAATTGGAACAATTCTATCAGTTGGAAAGGTTTCGATTTTTCAGTAACTATGCGTGGAGCTTTCGGATTTGATATCTTGAATATGCCACGCTTACAATATGGGGCTCCTGTCATGCTAGCAAGAGGTAATGTACTAAACGAGGCATTCGACACAAAATTTGGCAACTCTCCTTTGGCGATAGATCAGGAACTTCAATATGTAAGCTACTACATCGAAAAAGGCAACTACTGGAAAATAGATAATATAACCCTCGGTTATACATTCAATTTCAATACATGGATTAAACGGTTAAGGATATATGGGACAGTCTCTAACTTAGCCACCATCACTGGATATTCAGGAATCGATCCTGAGGTCAGTTTAAGTGGTTTGACTCCTGGCGTAGATAACAAAAACCGTTACCCGTCTACCCGAACTTACACATTTGGTGTTTCTATTAAATTTTAAATCGCAATAAATCATGAATACTTATATAAAAATTCTATTAGGCACTTGCTGCTTTTTTTAGCATACTTTCTTGCAGCAACAATCTGGATGAGACCGTATATTCGAAAGTAACAGAACAAACATACAATTATACAGTAGATGATTTCACTCCTTCTATAGCGAGTGTATATAGTTATTTACGTAGCCAATCAGATCATTGGGGATACTTTTGCGCACAAGAAGTAAGCGCAGACGCAATCGTTATGCCACCTAATGCCTCTGGTTGGGATGATGGTGGCGCATACCGCCGTATGCATTATCAAACCTGGAATTCAGAGCAAGACCATGTGAAAAATATATGGTCATGGTTCTATCAAGGGGCTTTACTATGTAACAAAATTATCGAACAAATTGAAACAGGGGTAATACCCACACCCTCCGACACAGAAAAAACACAAGGATTAGCAGAGCTTCGGGCTATGCGAGCTTACTACTATTGGCAAATATGTGACAATTTCGGGGACGCTCCTCTTGTAACAACAACTGCGATGGATTTACCTGCCAAAAATACACGCAGAGAAATTTTCGACTTTGTAGAAAACGAACTTATAGAGGTAATACCTAATTTAAGCGAAGAAGTAGGAGGCAATTATTACGGGCGAATGACGAAATGGGCAGCCAAAGCTCTATTAGCCAACTTATATCTAAACGCACAAGTTTACATAAACGAAGCACGCTGGAATGACTGTATAACCCAATGTGATGATATTATAAACAGCGGGAAATTCACTTTAGCTGAAAATTACAAAAGATCTTTTTAGGGCCCTGGGTGTCGAAAGCTGTAAAGAAATCATTTTTACAATCCCTTACGACGAGAATTTCGCTACGGGAAACAGTATATTTATGTTTTCTTGGCACGGTGAACTAAAAAGAAATACAATACGATTGATACACCTTGGGGATGTGGATCTGCCATGGGAGTTACTCAATTCATAGACACTTACAATGAAAAAGATTCACGTTTAGCCGATACTTGGCTTATGGGGCAACAATTGGCCGCTGATGGTACTCCTTTATACGGAACTTATGATAAAATGGGAGAACCCCTGATCTACACGAAGGATATTCCTAGCGGAAATTATACCAGTGAGTTGGAAGGCTACAGAATGAATAAATTTGAGGTCGCTGAAAATTCATATTCCAGTTCAAACACAGACATTCCTGTATTCAGATATGCGGAAATTATGATGATGAAAGCCGAATGCTTGTTACGTACAGGAAAATCCGGGGCTGGTACTTTGGTTACTCAAGTGCGCCAAAGGGCGTTTAAAGATAATCCTGAATTAGCGACAGTAACAGACTCCCAATTAGCGGGAAATACTTGCTATCAATATGGTTATGTGGAAGATTATAAAAACGTAGATAGAGGAAACACTGATCCAATCCAATTCGGAAGGATGTATGATGATGAGCTGGGTTGGGAATTTGCTTGGGAAATGCATCGCCGCAGAGATGCCATTCGTTTTGGTATATATACGACAAAGAGCTGGTTATCTCACAAGCCTGAGGGGGATTATCGTTCAGTATTCCCTATTCCGGAAACAGTATTGACCTCAAATCCAAACCTAGAGCAGAATCCTAATTATTTATAAACAAACATAATGTCAACCTAGGTGCCCTTCTTTTAGAAGGACACCTACAATAAAAACCATTATATGAGCAGGAGTCATACACACATTTTCTATTTACTTATTGGACTTTGTTTTTCTGTAAATATTCAAGGGCAGATTTTAGATCGTCATTTATCTGATTTATATGCGGATAAATTCAACCAGCAAGATAAGGAAATATACATACAGTCCATATCGAACAAACAAGCTAAAGATTTTCTCGCCGAAAACATTCCTTTTTTCGAATGTCCCGATAAAGATATCGAAGAGATTTATTATTTCCGATGGTGGACTTATAGAAAACATATAAAAAGAAACACCAGAGGGATTTATAATAACAGAATTTCTGCCTGATGTCTCTCGGGCTGGGAAATCTAACGGAATTGGTTGTCCAGCTTGGTTTCATTTCAGGGAAGGGAGATGGCTACATGAACAGCGTTACTTGAATGATTACGCCTATTACTGGTTAAGGGGTGGAGGTGATGTTCGATCCTATAGTTTTCCTATAGCGAATGCAATCTACCAATATTTTTTTAGTCACAGGGAACGACTCTATATTAAAAGAGTCATATCCTGAACTGGTCTCTAACTTCAACGGATGGGAAAAAGAGAAATTTAATTCCGAAACCGGCCTTTTCTGGCAAACAGACAACCGTGACGGCATGGAAATTTCTATCGGAGGAAATGGCTATAGGGCTACCATTAACTCATATATGGCAGCAGAAGCAAATACTCTTTCTTGGGTCGCTCAGAAAAAGAATGATCCTCAAGGTTCCTATTTTCACGAGAAAGCAGAGGCTATCCGTAACAAAATGTTTGATTTACTATGGGACGAACAGGCTTCTTTTATAAAAGTACTGCCTATGGATAGCAAAGCAATATTACGCGATGTCAGGGAATTGCATGGTTACACGCCTTGGAGTTTTGATCTAGCAAATCATTCTTATGCTATCGCATGGAAATTTCTAATGGACAAAAACCATTTTTTTGCTCCATATGGTCCTACAACCGCAGAACAATGTCATCCCAAATTCAAAGTTGTCTATGAAGGGCACGAATGCCAATGGAATGGTCCGTCTTGGCCTTTCGCCACAGCCATGACATTGACAGGGTTAGCGAATTTACTGAACGATCAAGAACAAAACTATATATCCAAAGACGATTTTTGGACATTACTGAAAATATATACAAAAAGCCAACATCTCACACTCGATAATGGTAATGTCATTCCTTGGATCGACGAGAACCTAAATCCTTTTACGGGAGATTGGATATCCAGAACCATGTTGAAAAATCACCAACCTAAAGAGAGAGGCAGAAACTACAACCCCTCCTCTTTTTTGTGATTTAGTCATAAGTGGGCTGGTAGGAATTCGTCCGCAAAGCGAAGACGTTCTTATCGTCAATCCTTTGATACCAGAAGATAAATGGGACTATTTTTGCCTAGATCATATAATGTATCATCATAAAAAATATGTATTCTATATGATAAAACAGGAAAAAAATATAGTAACGGGAAAGGATTCTTTATCTTCGTCGACGGAAAAAGAGTAGCATCAGCAGATGCTTTGACAAAAATGGTTTGTAAACTTTAAACTTTTTTATTATAAATCAGACCTACTAACATCAATAGGTCTGATTTATAAAAGCATTGATTAGATTATAACTTTAAATCTCAAAAAAATGAAACAGTTCGTATTATTATCTTTGACATGTCTAACATTATGGGGATGTAAACAAGCTCCCCATAAAGAAGCTCCTTTCAAAATGATTGACCAAGTGGACTTCTCACAAGTTCATATACAAGATAATTTCTGGTCTCCCAAGTTAAAGAAACATATATCGACCACTTTGCCTGTTTGTATTGATCAGATCGAGAACCAGACAGGGCGCATCCGCAATTTTGAGAATGCGGCAAAAGGGAAGGGGAACATTCCGGTATTTTCTTTGATGATTCTGATGTATACAAAGCGTTGGAAGGCATGGCATACAGTTTGATCAACAATCCAAATCCAGAGTTGGAGAAAAAGCGGATGAATGGATCGATAAATTCGCCGCCGCCCAACTACCGGATGGATATATTAATACGTATTACACATTGACCGCCCCGGAAAAACGATGGACTAATATGGACAAGCATGAAATGTATTGTGCCGGACACATGATAGAGGCAGGAGTGGCCTATTATAAAGCTACCGGAAAACGAAAACTACTAGATGTTTGTATACGAATGACCGATCACATGATGAGTATCTTTGGACCGGGAAAACGAGATTGGGTTCCCGGACATGAGGAAATTGAGTTAGCCCTTGTCAAACTATATCAAACCACAGGAGAACAAAAATACCTAGATTTCGCTGATTGGTTGATCGAGGAACGAGGACACGGGCATGGCTCGAAAGGTGGGGAAGGTGAATGGGATCCATTCTACTACCAAGATGACAAACCTGTACGTGAGATGAGTGATATCGCTGGTCATGCCGTTCGTTGCATGTACTTGTATTGTGGTATGGCGGATGTGGCAGCGTTAAAGCAAGATTCTGGATATATCGAATCTTTGAATCGGTTATGGGATGATGTCGTACTCCGAAATATGTACATTACCGGGGGGATCGGCTCCTCACGCCATAACGAAGGTTTCACAGAAGACTATGACCTGCCAAACCTAGATGCTTATTGTGAGACCTGCGCTTCGGTTGGAATGGTATTGTGGAATCAACGAATGAATCAATTTACTGGTGACTCCAAGTATATTGATGTCCTCGAACGATCCATGTACAATGGCTTTAGCCGGTATATCGCTGGAAGGGGATCGTTTTTTCTATGTTAATCCTTTGGAATCTAAAGGAGACCATCACCGTCAAGCATGGTATGGTTGCGCTTGTTGCCCAAGCCAAATATCTCGCTTCCTTCCATCTATCGGTAATTATATTTACGGAACCTCCAATGAGGCGATCTGGGTAAATCTGTACATAGGTAATTCTACTGAGATAAACACAGACAACACAAATGTCACGTTGAGACAAGAGACCAATTATCCTTGGGATGGAACTGTAAAACTAACTGTAACTCCTTCTAATCCGTTGAAAAAGAGATACGTTTACGTATCCCTAGTTGGTGTGAACAATATACCTTATCGGTAAACGGGCAACTAGTAAAAGCTCCAACAGAGAAAGGATACGCCGTATTAAATAAAGAGTGGAAACAAGGAGACGTAATCTCCTTATCAATGGAGATGCCAGTCAAATTGATGACCGCAGACCCTAGAGTTAAGCAAAACATCGGTAAGCGTGCCATACAAAGAGGGCCTCTCGTATATTGCATGGAAGAGGTAGATAACCCTCAAGATTTTGATAACCTAAAAATCGCGGCGAACACCTCTTTTAATGCCCAGTTTAATCCGAAATTATTAAATGGGATTACAACCATAAAGGCCACTACGAATGAGTTGGCAATCACTTTGATCCCTTATTATACATGGGATAACCGGAAAGCGGGGAAAATGAAAGTATGGATTGATTATAACGAATGATATAAACTACTAATTTACTAACTTATGAAACTTCTTCCTAAAATATTAGCATTATCGCTCGCTATGGTCGTTACCACTTCCGTAGCGGCCAATCAGCTTGCTAATGAAAAAACAGCTATCTCTGTTAATTACAAAAACAACCGTTATCCGTTGCTACAGAAACCTTACATAGAATTACCGATCGGTTCTATCCGGCCTACCGGCTGGATGCAGGAGCAATTAGTACGGATGAAGAACGGCATGACTGGAAACTTGGATCAAGTATACGAGAAAGTCATGGGCCCTCGTAATGGTTGGCTAGGTGGTGATGGTGACGTATGGGAACGTGGCCCTTATTGGATAGACGGTCTTCTTCCACTAGCCTATATACTCAATGATCAAGCGCTTATCGATAAGGTAAAGCCATGGGTCGAATGGACCTTGGCTTCCCAAAAGCCCAACGGCTATTTCGGACCGGATACAGACCGGAGTTACGAACCGGGATTACAACGGGACAATTCCCGGGATTGGTGGCCTAAGATGGTGATGATGAAAGTAATGCAACAATATTACTCAGCCACAGGCGATACACGGGTCATTGATTTCTTTACTCGATATTTTAAATACCAATTAGCCGAGTTGCCTCAAAACCCACTAGGTAAATGGACCTTTTGGGGAGAGCAAAGAGGGGTGATAATTTAATGGTCGTCTATTGGCTATATAATATCACAGGCGACAAGTTCTTATTGGATTTAGGAGAGTTGATTCACAAACAGACGTTTAACTGGACGGATATCTTCTTAAATCAAGATCATCTATCCCGCCAACTCAGTTTGCACTGTGTCAATCTGGCGCAAGGCTTCAAGGAACCGGTTGTTTATTATCAACAGAATCAAGATCCGAAACAGATATGCGCCGTTAAGAAAGCGGTAAAGGATATACATAATACGATCGGTCTCCCGACCGGGCTTTGGGGTGGCGACGAACTACTTCGTTTCGGTGAGCCGACTACCGGTTCCGAATTATGTACCGCCGTGGAGATGATGTTCTCATTGGAAGAGATGCTGGAAATTACAGGGGATGTTCAATGGGCCGATTATCTGGAGCGAGTGGCCTACAACGCATTGCCGACTCAAGTGACAGATGATTACTCTGCCCGTCAATATTATCAGCAAACCAACCAAGTAGCCGTTACTCGTGAGTGGCGTAATTTCTCCACGCCACACGATGATACGGATATCTTATTCGGAGAACTTACGGGTTATCCTTGTTGTACCTCAAACTTACATCAAGGCTGGCCTAAATTAGTTCAAAACCTTTGGTACGCTACGGCGGATAATGGTATAGCCGCTCTTGTATACGCACCTTCGAGTGTCAAAGCTAAGGTAGCCAACGGAGTGACCGTGCAAATCGAGGAAGAGACCGCTTATCCGTTTGACGAGACTCTGCATTTTAAATTCGCTTTCGAGGATAAAAAAATAAAGAGAGCCTTCTTCCCTTTCCATATTCGCATCCCAGCATGGTGTAATCAGCCGGTGATCAAACTGAACGGAGAGAATGTCGTCGTGGATGCATATCCCGGGGAGATCGCCCGTATCAACCGGGAATGGAAACAAGGTGATGTCCTAACCGTTGAACTCCCAATGCAAGTAGCGGCCAGCCGTTGGTACGGAGGCAGTGCGGTAATCGAACGGGGGCCATTGGTTTATGCCTTGAAGATGAACGAGAAATGGGAGAAGAAGACATTTGAAGGAGAGAAGGCGGCTCAATACGGTAACTGGTATTATCAAGTGACTTCAGATTCTCCTTGGAACTATGCGCTTACACATAAATCCTTGGAACCAGACCAAATCAACGACAACTTTGTCGTAGAGAAAACGAAAGTGACTACCGACTATCCTTGGAACATAGAGAATGCCCCGATTACAATCAAGGCGAAAGGCAAACGTCTTAATGGGTGGTCTTTATATAGAGGTTCCTCTGGTTCTATCTCGTATTTTACCCAGCAAGGCAATGATATGGGCGACGAAGAAAGCATCGAGTTAATCCCTTATGGCTGTACCACTTTACGTATAACTGAATTTCCGGTACGGTAAAAATAATGTACCAATATGCCAATGCTTATTCTACACAAATAGATCTGCATTGGCATATTGGCACATTCCCCATTGGCACATTATTTCAATTCTTCTTCATCGTATAATCCTTCACCCCCAAGGAATCATACGCCTGCAAAAGCGCCTCGTCATTATCGGAGATCATTAACAACTTGTCGTTCTCCTTTAATTCCGTATTTCCTTTCGGGATGAAATAGCGGCCTTCCGTTTCACCATTACCGCCAAGGTATGATCGGGTAAAGTCAGCTGCATCAATTTATTTCCATGGGATAATACCGCCGGGGTAATATCGATCTCGCTCATAGCGCTCTTGATCTCCTCGGGAAGCTCGATGCCAAACTCATCCTTTCGTTCCGGCTCATCCACCATATCCAGCCATTTAGCGGCTTGGGTAACCGTGGTTCCTTGAATCAGCAAAGAAAGAATCGTGATAAAAAATACGATATTAAAGAACATACCGGCATGCTCGATCCCGGCGATCATCGGGTAAGTAGCGAAAATAATAGGAACCGCCCCCCGTAATCCCACCCATGAGATATACAGTTTACCTTTGAAGGAGAAATTCTTATAAGGTATCAAGCAAAGGAACACGCTAATCGGACGGGCGATCAAGATCATAAAGACTCCCACCATAACACCTACACCCGTCACCGGTAATAACTCATGCGGGTTCACTAGCAAGCCTAACGTAAGGAACATCACGATCTGCCACAACCAAGCGAAACCGTCAAAGAACGTCCCCATACTTTTCTTGTGAACAATCTTAGCGTTACCAACCACCAAACCAGCGATATAAACCGCTAAATAGCCATTACCCTTACATAAGGTCGTAGCGGCGAAGGTGAAGAAAGCCGTAGCCAATAAAAGGATCGGATACAAAGACTCGTTATCTATATCGATCTTATTGATAATCAACACAGCCAGTCTCCCCAATAAGAAACCGGCGATAGCTCCCACCGATAATTGAATGACCAAGGATAGCCCGGCCTCCCAAATATTCATACCTCCGCTTTGTATGTAAGCGATCAGAAGCAAGGTAAGCATATAAGCCATCGGGTCATTACTACCACTCTCCAGCTCCAAGGTAGGACGCAGACGCTCTTTCAAATAAACCCCTTTACTGCGCAAGATGGAGAAAACCGAGGCTGAGTCCGTAGAGGACATGACCGCCGCCAGCAATAAAGATTCCGGGAAAGTCAACGTAACATATTTGCCAAATAAACCAAATAACCAATAGATAAACCCGCCCGTGATAAAGGTCGTAGCCAACACCCCGAGCGTAGCCAATACCACACCTTGCGAGGCGATAGGTTTGACCTCCGCAACTTTCGTGTCCATACCACCCGAGAACAAGATGATACTCAACGCCAACATGCCGATAAACTGGGCTACATTCGGATCGCTGAACTGGATGCCCAGACCATCGCTGCCAAACAACATTCCCACACCAAGGAACAACAACAAAGCGGGTAAGCCGAAACGATAACCGGCCTTACCTGCGAATATACTAAAAAACAGGATCACCGAGGCTATTAATAGCACTTGCTCAGGATTTTGAAACATACGCAAAACGGGTTTTATGATTAGTGATTTGATACTTTGTCACAAAGTTCGTAAACTTTTTGTAATTATAATCACACAAAAAGAAGAAATCCGGTCCCAAATTTACAGGAAGACCAGATTTATTCTTTCTATAGAAAAACAAATCTTTCTTACAAATTGTTCGAGAATTTTTCTATCTCGCATAGAATCATTACTTTTGGCAAACATACATATCCGCTTTATGAACAAAAAACATCTATTTACGCTGTTGTTCACATTACTCGTATGGACGAGCTGTAACAACCAACAACATTTTATTACCGACGCCGCTTACCGAGCTGAGGTTGAGAACGATTTCCAAGCGAAACAGGCCGCTCTGCCTAACGGAAACCTTTTCGCAGTATTTAACGATCAAATGACTCCCGAAGAGAGGGAGGCGTTAACCTTCATGTACGCCTATATGCCGATTGGAGACATCACGGACTATAGTGGCGATTTCTATTTGAAAAACATCCGTTCCTCTTTCCAAGCACGGAATGAGATGCCTTGGGGCGATAGCATCCCAGAGGATATCTTCCGCCATTTCGTATTGCCGGTACGAATCAACAATGAGAATCTGGATGAAAGCCGCATGGTTTTCTTTGATGAGTTGAAAGACCGGGTGAAGGGTCTCTCGTTGTACGATGCCGTACTGGAAGTGAATCACTGGTGTCATGAGAAGGTTATCTATACCCCTTCCGATGGGCGCACAAGTTCCCCTTTGGCATCCGTAAAGACCGCTTACGGTCGTTGCGGCGAGGAGTCTACCTTCACGGTAGCCGCTTTACGTTCCGTGGGTATTCCCGCACGTCAGGTATATACGCCTCGCTGGGCGCATACGGATGATAACCACGCATGGGTAGAAGCTTGGGTGAATGGTAAATGGTATTTCCTCGGCGCTTGCGAGCCCGAACCGGTATTGAATCTGGGTTGGTTCAACGGCCCTGCTTACCGGGGTATGTTGATGCATACGAAAGTATTCGGTAAATACAATGGCCCGGAGGATGTCATGGAACGTACCGATGGGTATACCGAGATCAACGTGATCGATAATTACGCGCCTTCGGCTAAAGCTGTTATCACGGTTACGGATGCCAATGGCAAGCCAGTGAAGGACGCTCTGGTTGAATTCAAGATTTATAATTATGCCGAGTTTAACAGTGTAGCCCGCAAGAAGACGGATGCGGATGGCAAATGCTCATTATCCGCCGGAAAAGGGGATATGTTGGTATGGGCCAGTAAGGACGGCAAGTTCGGCTACAGCAAGGTCTCTTTCGGCAAAGACGGAGAGGTTACGATCGCCTTGAACAAAAAACCGGGAGATGTGGAGATGATCGCCCTAGATATCATACCACCGGTGGACGGCTCTATCCCAGCGGAAGTTACACCGGAGCAAAAGGAAGCGAACGCCAAACGTTTATTGGAGGAAGACGCTATCCGTAATAAATATGTAGCCACTTTCTATACGGAAGAGAAAGCGGAGGCTTTAGCGAAAGAATTGGGTATCGACCCGATGAAGACGGAGGATTTCATGATCGGTAGCCGTGGTAACTGGATGGAGATCGAGAAGTTCTTACGGGAGACTCCCGCCGAGAAGCGTGCGCAGGCGATGGCATTATTGGATGTCGTGTCCGCTAAGGACCTACGTGATACACCAGCGTCTGTCTTCGCGGATCATTTGAATAATACACCGGCCGTTCAAAGCGAATGGTTCAATGAATATATCATGAATCCTCGTGTGGCCAATGAGTTCCTGACTCCTTATAAGAGTTTCTTCGCCGCGAATATTGAGCCTTCCCTTGCGAAACAAGCCATAGAGAATCCACAGGCATTGGTGGATTGGGTGAAGAATAACGTCTCCATTAACGACGCACTAAACGCACAACGTATTCCGATCATGCCGATGGGTGTATGGAAATCCCGTATCGCTGATAAGGGCTCCCGTAATATCTTCTTCGTGGCCGTGGCTCGTAGCTTAGGTATTCCGGCACGTATCGAGCCGGTAGCCCGCAAGATCCAGTACTTCAAAGACAACGCTTGGGTAGACGTCGATTTCGAGGCTGCCGTACAGACGACCGCTAAACAAGGCAAGGTAATCGCTTCTTACCAACCGATCAAGGCGCTGCAAGACCCGAAATATTACAGTCACTTCACGATCGCCAAGGTTTTGCCGAACGGTACTTTACAGACCTTGAATTTCGAGAGAGGCGGTAATGTGGATATGGGCTTGGGAGATACTTGGAGCGGATTACTGAAGAAACCGTTATCCATGGATGAAGGTAATTATATGTTAGTGACCGGTACTCGTATGGCAAACGGTAGCGTATTAGCCGAGATCGAGTTTTTCAATGTGGAGGCAGACAAGACCACCCCGATCCAATTGGAGATGCGCGAAAGCAAGGACGAGATACAGGTGATCGGTAATTTCAACTCCGAGAATAAATTCAAACGTGCGGACAACGGCGAGGAAACTAGCTTGCTAGCTACTACCGGACGTGGCTACTATATCGTAGCGCTTCTAGGCTCCCGCCAAGAACCGACAAACCATGCGATGCGTGATATCGCCGCCGTGAAGAAGGAACTGGAGGATTGGGGACGAGGCATCGTGCTTCTCTTCCCGGACGAGAAAGGCTATAAGAACTTCGATCCGAAAGAGTTCGGCGATTTACCGGGCACGATCACATACGGTCTGGATATCGACGGGGCGATCCAAAAGGAGATGGCTACAGCGATGAAATTGCAAAACGCCAATACCTTGCCGATCTTCTTGATCGCCGATACGTTCAACCGTGTCGTATTTGTCTCTCAAGGCTATACGATTGGCTTGGGCGAGCAGTTAATGAAAGTCATACATAAGCTATAACAGATCGTTTCACAAGTGTGATCTGATCTTTTCACCCATGTGAAACGATCGGATCACGGCTGTGAAACGTTCTTTTCACATAGGTGAAAAGATCTATACGACAGGAGACACTCATTTCTTCTACCACAAACCGATCAGACTTCCTCCCTAGATTCGTTTTAATTCCCTTATTTTTCCCGTTCTTCCCAATCGGGGATTCATCTCTCAAAAAAATAATATCTTTGATTAAACCTTTTTACGAAAGGAGAGTCTAAACTTGCGTTTAGTTATATATTTTGGAGTAACGAGTGTAAATTATCAGTAAATACCATACGAGAACATGATGACAAAGAGAGCGAAATGGGGAGTTACGGCGGCTATCTTATTAATGATAGCGGGAATGATCGCTTACCCTCAATTGAAAAACAAGTTCAAGGCATCCCAAGATGCCGCTTCCGTCGTACCCACATCGGGCACGAGCCTGCGAAACCAGACACTTAACATCAACGCCGAGGTATTGAAATACCAATCATTAACCGATAAGATCATGAGTACCGGAAGTACCCTTCCGGACGAAGAGGTGGATTTGGCTTTCGAGTCTTCCGGTAAGGTGGTAGCCATCTATTTCACGGAAGGTAGCCACGTAAAGGCGGGCGATCTGTTGGCTAAAATCAATGACAAGCCGCTGCAAGCCCAGCTAAAGAAGCTGGAAGCCCAAGTTCCTTTAGCCAAGGATCGTGTCTATCGCCAACGCACCTTGCTGGAGAAAGACGCCGTCAGCCAAGAAGCCTACGAGCAAGTAGCCACCGAATATGAGAAGCTAATGGCGGATATCGAGCTAGTCAAAGCGAATATCGCCCAGACAGAGCTTCGGGCTCCTTTCGACGGGATCATCGGACTTCGCTCCGTGAGTGAGGGCGCGTACGTTACTTCCTCCTCTTCCGTAATCGCGAAGTTGACCAAGATATCCCCGTTGAAAATCGAGTTCTCCATTCCCGAGAGCTACGCGGCCGAGGTACAAGACGGAACCCCGATCCTGTTCCGCATGGAGAAAAACGGTATGATGCAGAACTATAAGGCGACCGTTTACGCTGTGGAAAGCAAGGTCGACATGGCGACCCGTACCTTGAAAGTACGTGCCACTTACCCGAATCCGGGCGAGAATATCTTACCCGGCCGTTATACCTCCGTCGAGATCAGCAAGCGGGAGATCAAGGACGCTTTAGCCATCCCCAGCGAGGCCGTTATCCCCGAGATGGGAAAAGACATCGTTTACTTATATAAGAACGGCGTGGCCGAGCCTCAAGAGATCACGATCGGTATACGAACCGAGAGCCGTGTACAGGTATTGCAAAGGGTTGAATGTGGGCGATACGCTGATCACGTCCGGCGTGATGCAGTTACGTACCGGCATGAAAGTTTCTATTGATAACTTGACTGAATAAGGAGAAGAACGATGGCAAATATTTCAGAAACCAGTATAAACCGGCCCGTACTCTCGACAGTGATGATGCTGGTCATCCTCCTGTTCGGCTTTATCGGTTACCGGTTCCTTGGCGTCCGGGAGTTCCCGAGCGTAGACCAGCCGATTATCTCGGTCAATGTATCTTATCCCGGAGCGAACGCAGACGTGATCATGAACCAGATCACCGAGCCGTTGGAGCAGAATATCAACGGTATCCCGGGTATCCGTTCATTGAGTAGCGTGAGTAGCCAAGGCAGCAGCCGCATCACGGTAGAGTTTGAGTTGTCCGTGGATATGGAAACGGCGGCGAACGATGTACGTGATAAGGTATCTCGTGCCCAACGCTACCTTCCCCGCGACTGCGACCCGCCTACGGTATCGAAAGCGGATGCCGATGCCTCCCCGATCATGCAGATCGCCATCCGAAGCAACAAACGCTCGTTGATGGAGTTGAGCGAGATCGCCGAGCTAACGGTGAAAGAGCGCTTGCAGACCATCGAGAACGTGAGTGGCGTGGATATCTGGGGACAAAAACGGTATTCCATGCGTCTATGGCTGGACCCAATCAAGATGGCAGGTTACGGAGTGACCCCGATGGACGTGAAAAACGCGGTGGACAACGAAAACGTGGAGCTTCCTTCCGGTAGTATCGAGGGAAATACGATCTCCTTATCCATACGTACCTTAGGATTGATGCATACCGCCAAGGAATTCAACGATTTAATTATCAAGGAAGACAACAACAACATCGTGCGCTTCAGCGATATCGGACGTGCGGAGGTAGCTCCCGAGGACTTGCGGAGCTTACTGAAGAAGAACGGCGAGCCGATGGTTATGACCGTTATCATCCCCCAACCGGGAGCCAACCATATCGAGATCGCCGACGAAGCCTACAAGCGTATCGAGCAATTACAAAAAGACCTGCCGGAAGATGTCACGATCGAGATGATGTATGACAACACCCGCTTTATCCGGGCCTCTATCGGCGAGGTACAACAGACGATCTACGAGGCTTTCCTCTTGGTCGTATTGATTATCTTCTTGTTCCTCCGCGACTGGCGGGTCACGCTGGTTCCTGTCGTCGTTATCCCCGTATCGTTGGTAGGAGCTTTCTTCGTGATGTATATCTCCGGATTCTCCGTCAACGTATTGACGATGTTGGCGGTCGTGCTCTCGGTCGGTCTGGTGGTAGACGACGCAATCGTGGTGGCGGAGAATATATATGTACGTATCGAGCAAGGCATGTCGCCGAAAGAGGCGGGTATCGAAGGATCGAAAGAGATCTTCTTCGCCGTGGTATCTACCACGATCACCCTGATCTCCGTATTCTTGCCGATCGTGTTTATGGAAGGTATGACGGGGCGCTTATTCAAGGAGTTCAGTATCGTGATCGCCGGTTCGGTCGCTATCTCCTCGTTCGTGGCCCTTACGTTTACACCGATGTTGGCTACCAAGCTATTGAAGAGGAGAGAGAAGAAAAACTGGTTCTATCGGAAGACCGAGCCGTTCTTCGAGGGATTGAACACGATCTACGCCAAGTCGTTGAACGCGTTCTTGAACCATAAGATATGGTCGATCCCTATCGTTATCCTTCTTTTCGGATCGATCGGGTACTTCTGGAAAAACATTCGTTCCGAGTTATCGCCTTTGGAGGACCGTTCCATGATCTCCGTAAATATGCGCGGGCCGGAAGGGGCTACCTTCGAGTTTATCCGCGACTACGCGGACCGTATCGAGCAAATAGCCGACTCCATCGCTCCCGAGAAGCAATCCATCATGACCCGCTCGTGGGAAGGAGGAGGTTCGCTAAACCTCATATTAAGCGATATCAAGGAACGGGAACGCTCGCAAATGGAGATCGCCGAGACCTTGTCGAAAGAAGTCCGCAAAGAGACCTTGGCCCGCGCCTTCGTACAACAGCAATCCACCTTCGGCGGACGCCGGGGCGGTATGCCTATCCAATACGTATTGCAGGCCCCGACCTTGGATAAACTGCAAGAGTTCCTGCCCACGTTTATGCAAAAGGTGAACGAGAGCCCGGTCTTCCAGATGGCGGACGTGAACTTGCGCTTCACCAAGCCGGAGGCACGTATCGAGATCGACCGGGATAAGGCTTCCTTATTGGGCGTCAGCACCCGCAACATCGCCCAGACCTTGCAATATGCGTTGAGCGGACAGCGTATGGGCTACTTCTATATGAATGGTAAGCAATACCAGATATTGGGCGAGATCAACCGCCAGCAACGAAATACCCCTGTCGATTTAAAATCGATCTATGTACGTAGTAACAATGGGGAAATGATCCAGCTGGATAACTTGGTTAAGGTTACGGAAAACGTGGCGCCGCCCCAATTGTATCGCTATAACCGTTTCGTATCAGCGACGGTTTCCAGTGGATTGAATAAGGGATATACGATCGGCGATGGTCTGGACGAGATGGATCGTATCGCCTCGGAGGTGCTGGATGGTAGCTTCCGCACCGCTCTTTCCGGCGAGTCGAAAGAGTTCCGTGAGAGTTCTTCCAGTTTAATGTTCGCCATGATCTTGGCCTTGTTGATGATTTATTTGGTGTTGGCCGCCCAGTTCGAGAGTTTCAAGGACCCGTTGGTAGTGATGTTCACCGTGCCTTTGGCTATCGCCGGTGCGTTGATGTTCATGAGTTATTCGGGTATCACGATGAATATATTCAGCCAGATCGGTATCATTATGTTGATTGGTTTGGTGGCGAAGAACGGTATCTTGATCGTAGAGTTCGCCAATCAGCGGCAAGAGTCGGGACTTAGTTTGCCGGAAGCGATCCGCTCGTCCGCGACCCAGCGTCTGCGCCCGATCTTGATGACCAGCGTATCGACCATCCTCGGTCTGGTACCGTTGGTATACGCTACTGGCGAGGGTGCCCAAGGGCGTATCGCCATGGGTGTAGCGGTAGTAGGCGGAATGTTGGTATCGACCTTCTTGACCCTGTTTATCGTACCGGCCATGTATTCATTTATATCCACCAACCGAAAAAAACAAAACACCTAGTTGTAGATTTATGAAGAAATATGTATATACCTTATTATTTGCCTTCTCTTCCCTCTTTATGGCGGAAGCGCAGCAACTATTCGATCTGAAACGGTGTATCGAAACCGGATTAGAGCAGAACTACTCCATCCGTATCATTCGTAACGAGCAACAGATCAGCGACAATAACGCCACCCCCGGAAACGCCGGTTATCTGCCTACCGTAGATATGAGCGGCGGATTCAGCGGAAATATCAATAACAACCGTAACAGCCTGCAAGACGGATCGATCGAGAAGGCGAATGGTATAAACAGCGAGACGGGTAACGTCGGACTAAACGTTAACTGGACGGTTTTCGACGGTTTCGGTATCCAAGCCGAATACTCTCGCTTGAAAGAATTACAGCGAATGGGGGAATTGAACACCCGCATGACCATCGAGGATTTCGTAGCCAACCTTTCCAGCGAGTACTACAACCTGATCCGGCAGAAAATCCGTTTGCGTAACCTCCGTTCCACCTTGGACCTTTCCAAGGAGCGTCTACGGATCGTGGAGGAAAGGTATTATATCGGCTCCATGTCCCGTCTGGACTTGCAACAGGCTCAAGTGGACTTCAACTCGGATAGCTCCAAGGTATTAAACCAATTGGAGGTCGTGCATACCTCCCGTATCCGCCTGAACGAGTTAATGGCATTAAATAATGTGGAGGAGGAAATCCAGATCAAGGACTCCTTGATCTACCCGAACCCGTTCCTCGACGAGGTAGATCTATGGAAGAATACCCTCGAAGCCAACGCCTCACTCCTGATCGCCCAAAAGAACCAGACATTGTCCGAGCTTGATTATAAAAAGGTAAAAAGCCGCTATTATCCCTATGTCAAGCTAAACGCAGGCTACGGCTACACGGCAAACTGGACGGAAGTGGGCAATTACGACCTCCAACAACGGCTGGGGCTTAATTACGGCGTGACCATCGGTATGAGCCTCTTCGACGGTTTCAACCGGAAACGTGAGCAACGCAACGCCCGCATCCAAATCGAGAACCAGCAATTGCGCATCCAAGAACTGGAACTTGCCCTGCGTGCGGACATGAGCAACTTCTGGATGGCCTATAAAAACAACCTCGACCTATGGAGCCTAGAGAAAGAGAACCTCGTAGCCGCCCAAGAGAACTACCGGATCGCCATCGACCGCTATAAACTCGGCGAGTTGTCTGGTATCGAATTGCGTGAGGCGCAAAACAGTCTACTGGAAGCGGAGGAGCGTCTTTCCGTGGCGGAATATTCCACCAAGATCTGTGAGATCTCGCTGCTTCAGTTAAGCGGACAGATATTAACCTATATCCGTCCCGAGCCGGAGAAAGCCAGTTTCTAGGATAAAGGCCAGTGCCACGCCTATGGCACAAGTTATTATAACTCCGTTTAAAGACTAGAGGCTTATGCTAATTGCGTTTTTTTATGTAAGTTCGCGGCAAATGGCAAGGTCATCATTGCCTAACGACAAAAGGAAATGCAAATACTACCAAAGGTTAATACATTACGAAAAGGATCGCTCTTGTACCGCGGCATCCGCTACCGTAAAGGATTCGGAGTACATTCGCCTTTCGTTTTTAACCTCATCACGAAGGTCATCGAGGAAAAATGCTCCTATTATAGTTTTTATGATATAGAGCTTTTACGTAAGCAGTTATTATTCCGGGAAGGAGAGATCACCTATCCGGACCGGCAGAACAAGGGGAAACGAAAGACCCGTTCCATCGGCGAGATCGTAAAACGGGAATCCATCCGGCCCAAGCATGGCGCCTTATTATTCCGTTTGACAAACTATTTCAAGTCCAAGAATATCCTCCAGATAGGAACCACGATGGGGTTGTCTACCTTATATCTAACCTCCTATGCCACGGGATTGAGATGTATCGCCTTGGAAAATGTACCGGAATTCGCCACGATCGCCCGTCAAGCATTCGCTAAAGAGGGACGTAATCCCATCGATTTGCGTATCGGTAATTATAAGGACTTGCTTCCCCAAGCCTTAAATGACATAAATAGCTTAGATTTTGTTTTTTTCAACACTTTATATGAACAACATAACAACCTCTGGCTGTTTAATGAATGTATGAAATACGCGCACAACGACACGGTATTCGTTTTTGAGGGAATCAAGGCGAGCCGTAAGATGCGTGAACTTTGGGAAGAGATCTGCGCATGTCCGGAAGTGACGGTCACCTTAGATCTTTACTCGCTAGGGATTGTCTTGTTCAACAAGAAATTGCACAAACGAGATTATATTGTTTATTTTTAGGATTCAAAACAAGTCAGATATGAAGAAGAGTATTATCTATACCAGAACAGGCGATAAAGGAACCACTTCACTGGTAGGTGGACAACGCGTGTCGAAAGCGCACGATCGGATCGAGAGCTATGGCACCGTAGATGAGCTGAACTCCTTTATCGGATTATTAATCACGGCCTTGAATGATGAGAAAGATACTGATTTCTTATCATTCATCCAGCATAAGCTATTCACGATCGGTTCTTACCTAGCCACGGATCAAGCGACCACGGAATTGAAAATCGAGAGCAAGGTAACGCCCGAGAGCATCGAGCGTATCGAGCGGGAGATAGACCGTCTGGATAACGAGCTGCCGAAAATGCACGCGTTCATCCTACCGGGAGGATGCCGCTCGGCCGCCCTCGCACACGTTTGCCGCACCGTTTGCCGTCGTGCCGAGCGACAAATCTATCGCTTGGCCGAGAATTGCCCCGTTGAGGAGCCTGTATTGATATTTATGAACCGTTTATCGGATTATTTCTTCGTTCTGGCACGAAAAGAATGCATAAATAATAACGGTAAAGAAATTATTTGGGATTATACTTGCGTATAATAAATAAAGTCATATTTTCGCGGAAAAATAGAGAACCAAATCGCTTCGGCGGTTATTAATACTTGACAGCTATGTATTGGACATTAGAGTTAGCTTCAAAATTGGAAGACGCACCCTGGCCTGCGACTAAGGATGAACTTATTGACTATGCACAACGTTCTGGTGCGCCATTAGAAGTGATTGAGAATTTGCAGGAAATGGAAGATGAAGGCGAGATTTACGAATGCATGGAAGACATCTGGCCGGATTATCCAAGTAAAGAAGACTTCTTCTTCAACGAGGAAGAATACTAGTTCAATTGAGAATTGGAAATTGAAAATTAAGAAATAGAAGAACGAGGTGGCGGACGATCGAGCTCCCCTGCCTCGTTGTTTTTTTGTGAAAATACAATTTATCCGGATTTGCTGCGTTTGTAGTTACAACGTGAAGTGAATGTTTAAATGAGAAGACGTCTTCTTTCGATCCTGATCCTTTTGTGTACTTGTGCGGGAATCGTACGGGCGCAATATGACGCACGCTTAAGTCAATACTTCATGGCGAAACCGTATTATAACCCGGCCGTGGCCGGAGCTACGGAGGACTTGAATATATTGGCTCTCGCCCGCTTGGAAATGATCGGCGTACATGGGGCACCCAAGTCGTTCTTCATTACCGCGGATATGCCACTCACTTTAGGCAAGACGAATCATGGTGTCGGATTGGTTGTATTTACCGAGGCGATCGGACTTTTCCAGAATACACATGTAGGGGCGCAATACGCCTATAAGTATAAATTATTCGGGGGAGTCTTGAGCGGAGGTCTGCAAATCGGCTTAGTCAACCAGTCGTTCGACGGAACCAAGGTGATAAAGGTTGAGTCCGAGTACCATCAAGAGACCGACGCAGCCATCCCCGTAGAGCAGGTCAGCGGCATGGGGTTGGATATGAACTTCGGTATTTACTATACCCATAAACGGTTTTACGCCGGGTTTGGCATGACGCATATCACCCAACCGGAGCTTCAACTGGACGAGAACGCCTATACCTATATAGGTCGTTCACTTAATTTAATGGGTGGATACAATATTCAATTAAAGAATCCGTTGATAGAATTACAGCCCTCGGTGTTCTTGCTGACAGACATGCAAAGTTTTCATGCGGATATTACCGCTAGGCTGGAATATAATAAGATGTTTAATGGAGGTTTTTCCTATCGGGTGAATGAATCGGTGGGCATCATGTTCGGCGTAAAGCTAGGTCGTTTCCATGCGGGTTACGCCTTTGATTTCCCGACCACGGCCCTAGGCCGGGCAAGTAGCGGTAGCCACGAGCTATGTGTCAAGTATGCCTTAAAGCTGAACAAGACGAAGACAGGGAAAAATAGACATAAAAGTGTACGTATATTATAGTATATGAAAAAAGTATTATTAGTACTTGTAACGGTAGCCTTGCTTACCTCCTGCGGTAAATCTCTCCGGAGTGCCGGCGGTGAGGTGACAGGTGTCAGATCGGTAGCGTTCAATGAACCAGCGCCGTATGGAATGGTCTTGGTTAAAAGAGGTTCGTTCGAGATGGGTCCCGCCGACAAGGATTCCTTGTGGGGAATCATGCCGGAGACGAAAGGGGTCTCTTTCGACGCGTTCTGGATGGATCAGACAGAGGTAACGAACGCCAAATATCGCCAGTTCGTTTATTATGTGAGAGACTCTATTATCCGTGAACGCTTGGCGGACCCAGCTTATGGAGGCAACGATCTGTTCAAGATTACGGAAGACCGTTACGGGGAGCCTGTCACTCCGCATTTGGACTGGAACCGTCCGATTCCTTGGAGACGGGCGAACGAGGATGAGCAACGTGCGATAGAAAGTGTCTATTACACGAATCCCGTTACCGGAGAGAAAGGTTTGGACCCTAAACAAATGATCTATAAATACGAGTGGTACGACTATACCGCCGCCGCCCTCCGCAAGAATCAATTGAACCCGGCGGACCGGGTTCGTAATACGGATATTCAGGTAGATCCGAACGAGGTAGTCATGATCTCCAAGGACACCGCTTACATCGATGATGAAGGACGTGTAATCAACGAGACGATCACCCGCCCGTTAAGCAGCGAATGGGATTTCTTGAATACCCGTATCGTCAATATCTACCCGGACGAGAATTGCTGGGTGAACGATTTCAAGAATGCGTACAACGAGCCATATACCCGTATGTATTTCTCTCATCCGGGTTACGATGATTATCCTGTAGTCGGTGTTTCTTGGGAACAAGCGACTGCCTTCTGCGTATGGCGTACGAATTTATACAAAGAATCCTTGAGCTTGCCTCCGGGACAATTGGTAGAGCCATTCCGTCTTCCGTCCGAAGGAGAATGGGAATATGCCGCCCGTACAGGTAAGAACGAGAATAAGTTCCCTTGGTCTACCGACGAGCTTCAAGACAGCAAAGGTTGTTTCTTGGGTAACTTCAAGCCGGGTAAAGGTAATTATACGGAGGATGGCCATTTGATTACGTCTCGTGTAGGCTCTTTCGCCCCGAATGAGTTCGGGTTATACGATATGGCAGGAAACGTGGCGGAATGGACCTCAACGTCTTACTCCGAGTCTGGCCCGAGCCAAATGAGCGACATGAACCCGGATCTGCGTTACAACGCCGCCAAGAACGATCCCTACGCCATGAAAAAGAAAGTAGTGCGAGGAGGTTCTTGGAAAGATGTCTCACAATTTATCCGTTCGGACATGCGTACTTTCGAGTTCCAGAACGAGAGCCGTTCTTACATCGGTTTCCGTTGCGCACGTACCCAAATAGGATTCTCTCGCTCCAAGGGAAAGAAATAAGCGGGAATTATAAATTTAAAGTTTTGAATCATTTAAGACAATAATACGACGATGGGAAAATATAGAAGATATAAAAACAGACTGGAGATGTTCCTCTCCAGCGAAAGAGGAAAACGAGTATTGAACTTCCTGTATAGTTGGGGTGCGTCCATCGTAATCCTCGGTGCGTTATTTAAGTTATTACATATACCATACGCTAACCAAATCCTGTTCGTGGCGATGATCACCGAGTCTATCGTATTCTTTATCTCGGCGTTCGAGCATCCGAACAAGGAGTATCATTGGGAAGATGTTTTCCCCGTATTGAAATCAAAGAACCCGATGGATCGTCCGGATTTCACCGGTACGCCGATCTCAACCATGATCAATTCTACGGATAATGTAGAAGACGATGAGATAGCCGGGGGAATAAATATCGGTTCGGCAGCGTCTAAGACGAACGCGCAAAGAGGTGGTTCCTTGAATATCGCAGGTAATCTGGACGTGACGGAAGAAGATACCAAGAACTTATCCGAGAGCATCAAGAAATTAAGCGGAGCGGCCGAGCAAATTTCCAAGATGGCGGAATTGACGGAAGCTACCCAAAAATATCTGGAGCAATTATCTGGCATGTCTGAGAACATGGAGCGTTTCAGCCAAGTGACTAATTCGCTTACGAACGTATCCGATACACTGTTGAACTCTTATAAGAGTATCACGGATAATTCCGATGGCATCAACCAAAACTCCCGTGGTTACGTACACCAGATGGAACAATTGAACCGTAACGTATCCGGATTGAATACCATCTATGAGATCCAGTTGAAGAGTATCAGTTCGCAGATCGAATCTATCGAACACATCAATAGTGGCTTGAATCGTATCCGTGAGATGTATGACGGATCGGTGGTAGATAGTTCCGTATTCCGTAACGAGACGGAAAAGATGACTCGCCAACTGGCCGAATTGAACCAAGTATACAGTCGTTTATTGCAAGCGATGACCGTGAATATGGGCTACCAACAACCGGCGCAGCCGCAACAACAACCTCAACAACCGATGTATCAGCAGCCACAACAGCCCGGTTACCAACAGCAATATCAGCAACCCTATGGTTACCAACAGCCACAACAGGCTCCGTATACAAACAACCCAATGAAGTAAAGAAATATGGCAGGAATATCAAATAATCCCAATTCTCCCCGTCAGCGGATGATCAACCTGATGTATCTGGTGTTCATCGCCATGATGGCACTGAATGTGTCGTCGGAGGTGCTGGATGGTTTTGAGTTGGTGGAAGGTAGCTTGCGAACCTCTATCGATAACTCCTCTCGCCGAAACAAGATCGTAGCGGACGAGATGGAAGCTTATTACCAAGAGAATCCCCAGAAAGTGGGTGAGTGGGCATTGAAGGCCCGTGAGGTGAAAAAAGAGCCTCAGATAGCCTCTATACGTATATACAAGATTTAAAGATCCGTATCGCTAAGGTAGCTGATGGCGAGAATGCCAACGTAAACAGCATCGAGCATAAGGATGATTTGGAAGCCGCTTCCCGTGTAATGCTCTCTCCTGTAAGCGGAGAAGGTAAAAAGCTGAGAGCGGAAATTGATAAGTATCGTATCTGGATGGGCGGCTTTATCGAAGATTCGGCGAAGACTGCCGTATTGGAGGCGAACCTAAGCACGACTCCCCCTCATAAAGCGGGGATCAATACCCGTACTTGGGAAGAGGCCTTGTTCGAGAATATGCCGGTAGCGGCGGCTGTTACCCTGTTAACAAAAATGCAAAGTGACGTTCGCTACGCCGAAGGTGAGGTCTTATCGAACTTATTGAATAGCGTAGACGTTGGCGATTACCGTGTGAACCAGATCACGGCGCAGGTAATCCCGGAAAGCCAGATCGTAATGCGAGGAAGCCAGTACAAGGCGAATATCGTATTATCGGCGGTAGACTCCACGAAACGTCCTACGATCTATGTAAACGGAAAAGAATTACCTTACGAGAATAAAGGAGTCTTCACGGTGAATACCGGAGCTGCCGGGACATTCCCGATCAAAGGTTATATCGAGATGCCGAATAGCGACGGCAGCATCATGCGCCGGGATTTCGAGAGCGAGTATTTCGTGACCGAGCCGACAGCTACCGTGGCCCCGACATTGATGAACGTATTATATGCCGGTATCGCCAACCCGATGCGTATCGCCGTCCCGGGTGTACCGAGCGGTAATGTGACAGCTACCATGACGAACGGCACATTAACCCGCAGCAAGGATGGTTGGGAAGCCCGCCCGTCTAAAGTAGGAACGGAAGCCGTGATCACGGTAAACGCTCGTATGGCGGATGGCCGGAACATAGAGATGGCAAAGACTACCTTCCGCGTGCGTGCCCTCCCCGATCCCCTACCTTATATCGAGTATAAGGATCAAAACGGTAACGTCCGTAAGTTCAAGGGAGGTATGATCGCCAAACGTAGCTTGGTAGAGGCTGACGGTATTCTGGCCGCTATCGACGATGATTTGCTAAATGTAAAATATACGGTATTACGTTTTGAGCTGACTTTCTTCGACTCCATGGGTAACGCTATCCCGGAAGTGGCCGAAGGAACCAACTTCTCGCAACGTCAGAAAAACTATATCCGCAATTTAAGTAAGGGTAAACGTTTTTATATCACCCGTGTAGTCGCGAAAGGTCCGGACGGTATCGAACGTACCATACCGACTATCGAAGTAATCGTAAATTAAGATTCGCAGTATGAAACATCTGTATTACATAGCCGCTTTGGCCGCCACTTTTTTAACAGCGATGCCTCTTCACGCGCAAGAAGAAGCAGAGAACGATGCTACGCAGCAACAACAAACGCGTCGCCGTTCGCCTCAAGCCAGCCGTGGGGAAAGAAACGATAAGAAAGATACCGGTTTACCCGAACTGACCGTACGGGCCCAAGATATGAACGAGCGTTTGACGCAAGAGATCGGGAACGCTCGCTGGATGCGTATTATCTACCGGCAGGTGGACTTGATGAAAGAGCAGAACGCTCCGCTTTATTACCCGACCCGCCCGATGAACGGACAGATGAATCTTTTCTCCGTAATCTTCCAGCTTTTAGGTGAGAATAAGATCAAGGCCTATGAGTATCTGGACGGATACGAGGAGTTTGACGAAGCCCATTTGATCAACTTCAAGGATTTGCTGGATCGCTTCTACATCCTTTATGAGGAGATACCGGGGAGAGCGGGTGAGGAACCGACTTTCGTAATCAATGAAAGCGATATACCTGCAGCCGACGTACGGTCTTACTATGTAAAAAGAAGCATGGTATTTCGACCAGAATAATTCCGCTTTTGATGTCAAGATATTGGCGATTTGCCCGATCCTTACCTCTACAGGTGATATGGGAGAGACAACCATGCCTATGTTCTGGCTTCCTTACGAGAATATACGTCCGTATATCAGCAATTCATACATCATGACGTCTAATATGAATAACGCCATGACTTTTACGATGGATGACTATTTCCGTCGCCGGATGTTCGAGGGGGATATCATCAAGACCCAAAACTTGATGAATCTGCCATTGCAGGCGTATTGCCCGACACCGGATTCCTTAAAGAACGAGCAAGCTCGTATCGAAGGTCAATTAACCGGCTTTGAGAAATCACTCTGGTATCAACCGGATACGACTCAAGTAGCGGTAGACAGCAAAGCCGCGAAGAAGGCCAGAAAGAGCGCCGCAAGAGGAAAAGGTACTACAACCAAAGAGCCTGCCTCCGAAAAGAAAGCTCCCACTGTCAAGGCTCCGAAAGCAGAAAAATCCGCTCCGGTACGCAGTGTTCGACGCAGAAGATAAAAACGGACTCACGATACGGGTCTGAGCGATAACCGGAAATACGCAACATATGAATAAAGAAATCAAGATTAGACCAGAGCAAGAGAACGATTTCCAAGCAGTAAGGGAAGTCGTGGAACTTGCTTTCCGTAACGTGGAGGACAGTGATCAAAGCGAACCGTACCTTGTAGAACGTTTACGAAAAACGGACGCTTATATTCCGGAGCTCTCCTTAGTCGCTGAATTAAACGGCGAAATCATAGGGCATCTCATGATGAGTAAGGTGGAAATCGTATCAGAAGACCAAAGCGTGATCTCTCTTGGGCTAGCACCGGTTTCGGTGGTACCGAAGTACCAAAGGATTGGCGTTGGTAGCGCTTTGATCCGTGAAGCGCATAAGCGAGCGGGAGAGCTAGGCTATAAATCGGCCGTCTTATTAGGACATAAGGATTATTATCCGAGATTCGGATATAAAAGGGCGATTGATTTCGGCATTGAGTTTCCATTCGATGTCCCCAGCGAATATTGCATGGTTGTCGAGTTGGCACCGGAAGGACTCAAGAACGTGCATGGAATGATTAAATATGCCAAACCTTTTATGGAGTGAGAACTGTCTGTAATGAAATGAGACGGGACATACCCCATCTCATTTCACCAGATAATCAGATCCTTATTTAGAACCTACCCATGTCCACTTATGCCAAAGACCTTCCAACGGTCCGTGTTTATGTCTTTCAGCCCACCACTTACAGAAGCGTACTTGCAAGAAGAAAAAGGCGATACCGATGAACATGCTGACCGTATAACCGCAGTAAGGAGCCAGATTCAAGCCGATCGGGAAATAGATCAACGCACCAGCAAAAGATTGTGTCACATAATTCGTCAAGCTCATCTTTCCATAAGAGCGTAAGATAGAGGTAAAAAACGCTTAAAGGCCTCGCGCTGATACAGTAACACAAAGGAAGCCACCAATACGAACGTAAAAGCGAATTTCTGCCACATATCAAACACAACACCTGCCGTCTGGCGCACGGTAGCGCTGTCCGCCGTATCCATCAACAATACTTTCAGTTGGTATAAAGGACCGAAAGCGATCGCAGTAATGATCAAGGTCTTTATCCAAAAACGGGAATTCTCCTCCGAGGGGATAAATAACTTTTTGCGCCCGATCAACATTCCCAGCATAAATAACCCGCAGGTCTGTACATACCGGCCGGCACCAACAGCCCAGAGCAAACTAGCCTTTTGTCCTAACGTCACGTTCTGCCAGATGAAATTCCATAAATCCCCCCGCTTGGTATGCTCCGCCATCTCTGAGTACATCTCCCCTACTCCTAAATTGGGTAATTGGTAATCCGGATTAAACAGGCTAGCGATATAATGATACCACTCCACCGGCTGCAATAAAAAGATAATAGCCGTTATCAAGACAGCCTTATCGCTCCATTTACGCACGATAAACAAAACAACGCCCACGATCGCATACAGCAGCAAAACATCGCCTGCCGGATAAAAAGCGGCGTTCAACGTAGCGAAGATCGTCAACAGCAGTAATCTCCAAAGGAAGCGGTAACCGAAGTCTTTTCCCTTCGCCTGCTGGTTCGAATACTGTATATAAAAAGGTAAAACCAAATAACAAGGCAAAGATAGAATACGATTTCCCGGCAAACAAAGCGAATACCACCGTAAACACGCCTTCATTCAATACGTTCAACCATCCCGGCAGCGTAGCCGGGTCCGGATAGACCGGATAGATAAAATGTTCCACATTATGCACTAATAAGATTGCCAAGACAGCGAAACCACGTAGCGCATCCACCACCTCTACACGAGGTGACTTAGAGATTGTTGTTTGTTGCATACTATTTATTTGCTATTTGTTGTTTCTGTTAACCATGCTACCTTTTGATTGGACTCATGCAGTTGGCCGATAATATCCGCATAAAGTTCCGGACGACGGGCATTTCGGTAACGATATCCTCCAGCCTGTCTCAATTTCTCAGGGATAGCTGTAGCGATCACGAAATCATCACCCAGTTTACGGCATTCCGCCACGATATCGCCGAAAGGATCCAGAATCATCGAGCAACCGTTCTTGATCTCATTATAATCACGCCCGATCGGATTGGAGAATACCACATATACCGCATTGTCGTACGCCCTAGCGGGAAGCCATTTCATAAGCCAAGCACGTCCCTTCAGGCCATCGAACTCCTGTCGCAAGGAAGTCGGGTCGTTTGCCCGGTTCTCCCATAACATAGGATTTATCAAACCAGCCCCGGGGCGAGGGAAGGGGTACACATCGTCACGTGAGGCATGAAAATGATATCCGCCCCTAATAAGGCCGTGGCACGGACATTCTCTATGATATTATTATCGTAGCAAATCAATATGCCACATTTCCATCCCTTGATCTCAAAAACCACATATTGATCGCCCGGCAAAATATTCGGATTAATAAACGGATGTAGCTTGCGGTACTTTGCCTTCAAGCCATTGCCATCCACGCAAACTTGCGCTTTATAGATACGATCCCCATGCCGCTCAAAGAATCCGGCCAGTAGCGTGACGCCAAACTCTTTGGCGATGGCGATCAAGGCTTGCGTACTCTCCCCGTGGGGATCGGTTCGGCAATAGCCAACAATTCCTCGCGAGACAAGTCCTTGGCAAACGTATATCCACAAACCGAGCATTCGTGAAAAGCCACTACATCCGCTCCCTCTACCGACGCTTTCCGGCACATCTCCCGGATGATAGAAAGATTATACACTTTATCGTTATCCCGTGTCTCGAACTGCACGGTAGCAATTTTTAATGGTTCCATGATATTTTGATTTAATTGGTTTATATATTTTTCGACTAGATTCGCAAAGATAACAATAATATACTACTTTTTGCGGGATAACTTTTTCTACCGATCATGAATATCAGACGAACACGACAAGAAGATCTGGCCGAGGTAATGGCTATGTACGATTATGCACGCAGGTTCATGCAAGAGCATGGCAATGGCAATCAATGGATCAATGGATATCCTTCCGAGGAATTGATCTCCAACGAGATCAAGGCCAGCCATAGTTTCGTATGCGAAAATGAGCAGGGCGAGTTAGTGGGGACCTTTTGTTACATCGAGGGAATCGACCCTACTTACCTAAAGATCTATGAAGGCGAATGGCTGAACGATGAACCTTATGCCGTGATCCATCGCATGGCCTCCAACGGTAAGCAAAAGGGGATCTCGACCGAATGTCTAAAATGGGCATTCGCTCATTGCGATAATATCCGTATCGATACACACCGGGATAATATTGTCATGCAAAACTTATTGAAAAAGCATGGCTTCAAGCAATGCGGTATCATTTACATCGCGAATGGTACGGAACGCATCGCTTTCCACAAAATAGTAAACCCAACAAATAAAGAATCATGAAGCATCCTATTGACCTAGAGCATTGGAACCGGAAAGAACATTTCCTGTTTTTCGGTTCTATGGACGACCCTTTCTTTGGACTGACCACCCAGATAGACGTGACCTCCATCTATAAAGAGGCGAAAGCGGATCATGCCTCTTTTTTCCTCTACTCCTTACATAAGATTATGACAGCCGTTAATGAGGTGGAAGAGTTCCGGTACCGGATCATCGACAACATCCCTGTCTGCTTCGACCGAATCCACGTGGGAACAACGATTGGGCGAGAAGACGGAACATTCGGCTTCGGCTTCTTCGAATATACACCGGACAGGCAACTGTTCCTCAAAACGCACAGAAAGAGATCGAACGTGTGCAAGCTCTCACAGGCCTTTGCAAAGATAGGGAATCTGACCGGCAAGACCTAGTCCGTTTCTCCCCGGTCCCATGGATCGCCTTCACGGAGATGAAACACGCTTCCTCTTTCCGTACAGGCGATTCCGCTACCCGCATCTCCACCGGAAAGCTGATCGAGCAGAACGGACATCGGATGCTCCCTATCTCCGTAACGGCTCATCATGGCTTGATGGACGGCAGACATGTGTCTATCCTCTTAGATCGTATAGCGGATAAAGACGGATGAGACAGATGAGCAAGGCAATCCGTTTCCGATTCTAAGGATGAAACTAAAGATGTGTTCTTATGAGCTTTGCGAGGCATGTTTTCTTTATGAATCAGATCTATTTGATAAACATTAATTCTTTCCCAACACTTTTTAGCGAGAAGTGATTGTTTCCATCGAAACGTTTCATAAACAGATCATTAAAAATTATCACGATGGAAAGAGAAGAGAACAAGGTTCCGACCGACTTGACACGGAGGAACGCAAAGAGTTGAACGACTCTGATTTCGGATTACCCGAAGAACGAAAATATCCTATGCCGGACGCCCACACGTACGGGCGGCCGAATCCTATTTTCGATACGCTACCGATCAGCAAAAGCCGGAATTAGCTCATAATATCTTGAGAAAAGCCAAAGAGTTCGGGGTTGATGTCGAAAGTCCGACAATCTTAGAATGGGCAAATCGCTACTAAGACCCATTCTGATCCGCTTATTCACCGATACACCGTATGTGTTGGATGGCACATACGGTTATGGCAGGTTATTTGCGTACCTGTAAAAAGCGCTTTGTCAAATATCTGCGAACCGGCTCGTCATAAAGTTTCAAACTAATGTAAGCCAATACTATACTTCCGATCACTAATGCCAACGCTTCCGGCCATGCTTCCGCGAATGTAAGATTCTCCTTCTTCACCCACCCAAAATACAAGTATATAAGAGTAATGTACCATATACAAAGGATAAGAGATATCTCCCAAGAATTTACAAATACGGGCGGAATGTTTATCGGTTGTCTTCCCGGAAGCCCCCAGATAGACAAGCATAGGGAATATTAGGATCGCGCATACAGAATCATAGATACCGTTCATCCATAAAGCCTCACCGTCACCGACATAGGGCATGGAAAGTAAAACAACGATCGCCAAGCTACAAATCCAAAAAGCACCTTTGACATGAATGGGCTTAAAGACGCGCGACATCAACAATCCCATCGAGAAAGAATATAACACTCGTAAAAAGCCACCGATCAAATTGTACTCTTCCATCGTCCACCCCACACCTAGGTGCCCCGCACCGGAAAAATTGAATATAGCGAACGAAGCCAATCCGATTCCCGCCAAGACAATAAGTGCCATAAGCGCCTTCGTTGACATCCGACGAATAAACAAGGCATACATAATATTCCCGATATACTCGAAGAACAAAGACCAACTAGGGCCATTTAAAGGAAACATCTCACCATTTCCACGGATCTCAGGCCCGGAACCGGGTACAGCCGGTATCAAAAAAAGGTTGATAAGCAAAGCTAGCATCACCATGGATATAGAGACATGCGTACCATCCCACTTCTCACACCCTTGTATACAAAACGCAATAACTCCCAAAACGGCCCCTAGGACAACCATCGGATGCAAACGGATCAACCGACGTTTGATAAAATCCTTTGTCGTCATGGTTTTCCACCGGTCGTCATAAGCATAACCAATCACGAACCCGGACAGGATAAAGAAGAAATCAACGGCTAAATAACCGTGATTAAATTGTTGATCAATGGGACTCGTAGCAAAGGCTTCGAATACATGATAAAATATAACCATTAACGCTGCGACACCTCTCAATCCATCAAGAAGGTCATAATGAGGTTTTGTGTCCGCAAATGCGGCCGCTGAGATTTTTGAGTTTGACATTAATTGTTTGAGCTTATTTTTGATACTACTTACTCCTAATTTCCGCAAAAATACAAAAAGGCCCCATCTTTCACGTTATTAGACAGTTCTTTTTTCATTAGTTACACATAAATAAGGTCGCAAAATACGAAGTCCCCAGCAAAGCTTACGCCTGCCGGAGACTTGTTTCTTTATCCGTACTCCATCCTCACGGAGGTACTTACGGACCTCTTAATTTATTACTTTAGTATTAATATTAATCCAACTCCCGCCTGTTCATCCGTCACGGATTACTTGGGATCGAAACCCTCACGGGAATTGTTGATTATCTTATTTCATTATTCCTTTATTGAATATCCTTATTTTACAGCTACTTTCACTGTCTCGTTACCTACCGTTACGAATACTACACCAGCAGGAGCGGCGATAGTAGCGTTGTCGGAAGTAAGAACTGTCTCAGCAACTGTCTGGCCTAATACAGTACGAACGTAAGCAGTCTCGCCTGCGGCACCTTGGATAGTTACGACACCGTTACCGGCTACAACTACGATAGAAGATTCTTTTGCGTCGATAGATTCGTTGGCTGTCGGAACCTCTGTGCCAAGCGTGAAGACCATTGCCTTTTCTGGATTTGTTGTTAAACCTAACATACCATTCAAAGCATATACATAAGCTGTCTTATAAACATCACCCTCTTTGACCTTTCTTTGAGAAGAAACGAAATATTCATCATCTCCCTCCGCAAGTGTGATATTAAACTTGAACGCATCCAATCGATCTGTTGATTTCACGCTCTTGTCATCGTTAAGCTCCTTAACAACCTTAACGGTCTCACCTTTCACGGTAGTAGTGATTGTATCAACCCCCGTAAGGATAGCCGGGCGGAAGATAACCTTCGTCTCAGACTTGCCTGAACCTTCCAAATAATATTTCTCGTCCGTATATTCCTGAGCAGAACCTTCCACGAAATAATGCAAAGAATCTGTCGGATTGAACATGAACATTCTTTCAGCCGGTTTTTCTTCACCTTCAGCCACCTCAATACCCTTAGAGATATAGAATGACGGAGTCTTAGCCTTGCTATCCGCTGTATCCAACCAGAAGATCATGCTTTCAGCGGACAAGATGCCCTCGTTGAAGCCATTCTTATTCAACTGATAATTGATAGAACCTAACATATTGTCGAAAGAAGCGTGACGAGGTTTAGCGGCCAATGACGGGTTGAACGGATTAGCGTCCAAAACCTCAACGTTAGCGTAAGTCTTATTAATATCATCAGCAGATTGGTAACGATTGGCCGCATAAGTAATAGCCATAGAAGTAGTATTTACGCTAGCCATTTTTGCACTACTACCAGTTGAGCCATCATAGCTAAGCTTACCGTCTGTTACAGCGCTCACCGCAACTAAAGAATAAGCGCCAGCGGCATTCTTAACAACAGCGAACTCTGTAGCGGCATCAGCAGCCTTATCTCTAGATGCGGCAGCGCCAAGATATTTAGCATCATCACCTTTGGCTTCCGTATAGCGTAAAACATAAGTCGGAACAACCAATGTATCGCCATCAGCCTTCATGACAACCTCTCCCTTATCATTCAAATAAGCGAAAGCATTTGTGCTTATCACATAATCCTCAACACCTTGCAGAGATTTAGTAGAATGATCTTTCGCTCCCTTTATTCTTTCCGGATAAAGAACGATTAAATTCCCCTCTTTGGTTGAAGCCTTCATTGTTTTAGTAGCATTGTCATCAATAGCGTAAAGAGCTTTCTCTCCAAATAACGCGTCCTTACCATTGAATGTCATCTTAAAGCCTTCTGCGATCTGAGTATCCGTGAATACCTTATATCCGTCCGTACGAGTCGTAGCGATCGTGTTGAACTTAACGGAAGTATTATTTGCTAAAGCTAACGCTGTTGTTACACCCTTATTTGCGGCGATTGTTACATCAGTGCCGTTGTACTTAGCGTTAACTACCTTATAGCCACCTTCAGCGCCATTAGGTTGTAAACGTAATACTAAATCATCACCAGTCTCACGGTTTGTCAATGTAAATTCATATTTGCCGTTGAAGCCAGAAACGATCCATTGTGATACCGGCATAGTGAAATCTACGCTATTATAAGCGGCGACACTTAAGCTTGAACCATCAGCAGGATCTATTGTCAAATACTTATGGTACTCAGTTTGTGAATCAGCCTCATCATTCTCACTCTTGGTTGAGCTAGTGAAGTAGATATTAACCACATTCTCAATGTTCTTCTTCAACAATACTGAAGCGTCAAGGTAAGAGTTTTCACCTAGTTGAGGATGGATAGCGGAATATTTCGTTCCTGACATTAGAACAGAAGTAACATAAGTTTTCGTATCAGAAACAGATGGCTTAACAGCAGCTACGTAAACCTTCGTTGCGGCTGTTGTTTGATCTTTTTCTTATAATCAACAGTCAACGTCAATTTACCATCCTCATTCAATACGTCTTTCGCCGTAATCGTAAAGTTTGCGTTAGAGCAAGAGTCAGCGTTGGCCGTAGCAACCGATCCCTTCATCAATACAAAGCATATCCCTCATTGTCTTGCTTACCATTGATGTCATAACGATTAGAGGGATCTAAAGCTAAGAATGTAATTTCTTGAGCCGCTGTCAAGATTGCGTCATTATCTGGAGTCTCTGCATTTACCGCACTAACAAATGCCTTAACTTTCTTCGAATCACCTTTCACGAAATAAGTACCGGCAGCCAACTTATTCTCATCAGAAGGTTGAGTTGCCGCAACCTCATCCGTAAATGATACGGGAACAACCTTATCAAACAAATTTCCAACCAGTTCATTCGTTGTATAATCGAATGACAATGTTGTGCCATTTGAATTATAGTCATTCAAATAAGCGGCATCAATACCCTCTGAGCAAGAGAATGCTTTCAAGCCAGTCTTTACTTCTTTTGTAGGTACAGTTACTGTATACAAACCTGAGAATTTCAACTTGCCCTCTGATACAGCGAACTTAGCATTCAACTCAGAAAGATTCTTGTCGGTAGCGGCAGTCAACGCATTACCGTCTTTACCGGTAACTACTTGATAAGCCACACCACCAACATTAGCCCACAACTCAAAAGAGTTAGATGAATAATTACGGATAGTAAATACGACTCCTGTAGTTGCATTACCATCAGCATCACCAAAAGAAATAACCTTCTTTTTTTGTCCTTTGTCGTAAGAACATCTGTAACCTTCAACAATTCATTCTCAGGCTCACCTAGATAAAAGCTCATTCCATTAGCAAGAGCCGTCTTATTCTCGCTATAGGAAATTACGGTCTTAGCCGTAAGATCAGTAGCGGCATACGCAGCATTAAAAGCAGGTCCACCTAGCAGTAAACCAGCTGTTAACAAGGTAAAAATCCTTTTGTTCATAAATTCAAAATTTAATATTAATAATAGTGTTAATTAAAGTCCATCCCGTCGTTTAGCACCCTTGTTTTACTCGAAAACGACTAGTCTAAACGATCGTCTAGATCTTGCGTTTTTTAAGGGGGTAAAAAGAATGGTTCGTGAAAGGAATCGGCTGTTTCGTAACGGATAGCCTATTTGATTGATAAGAAAGAGGATAAGGGGTGAAAAAAATAGCTCAGAAGGGTTGCAAGTATCGAAGAAACGCGTACCTTTGCAAATGACTAAAAGAATCGATCGTTTAAACTAGTCGTTTCTATCCCATAAAAGATTGTCAAACATCAAGGTTTTTAACTATATATAATGTACAGGTGTACATTAAAATAATGTAAACCTATCAAAGCATAAGATCTGAATCAAGCTTCCTCTTTGACACAAAAGTATTGATAGTACCGCTAGCTTCGAGTTATAGGTATTTTATAGGCTCACCCGATAATCATTGGGGATATCTTCAGGCTCATCTATATTTCAGCCGGCAGCCTAAGATAAGTCGGCCAACAGATGAGATCATGAGATAACTATTGCCATATAAATAGCTGTCTTATAAACTATTAATCAACAGACCAACTCACTTGAGAAAGGCTTCCCAAGTGAATAACTAACCACTTCCAGACTCGTAAGCTTACGGCTACCCCCAGCCGTAAGTTATTCACTTGACAAACCGTAAGTTATTCACCTGACAAGGCTAAATTATACATTAACCGTCTCTCCCCCGGTGGTTATCGGGAAATGGCAGAGGAGCTATAGATACAAGTGGCCCATTTGTCTTTTTGACAACTTGTAATCTGAAGTCCCGGAGAAACGATTATTCCGTACCCAAGTGCGTCTCGCTTCCAAATTCGAGAGAAAAAAACAGCAATTCTCTGTTTGATAGCCGTTTGCTGAAAAACAGCCTTCCGTTCCAGCCGAAATAATTCACCCTAGTTCATGTTTTACGGTCGTAAGGCGGTAATAATGCCCAACGCTACCGCATGTGAGGGCCGATACCTATATATGTGTAGGCTTACGCCACTATATGTGTAGCTTGACGCAACTATATGTGTGGGTTAACACTGCTATATGTGTGAGTTGATACAGCCATATGTGTAGGTTGATACGTATATATTCGTTAAAAAGCGACGCTTATCGTGTTAAAAAGCGGTTGTGGTAGCTTGTTCGCGCTCCCCGCTTACGCTCGTTGGCTTTTATAGCCAGAGAGCCGTGTCGTGAAAAAGAAGGTATTTCAATCAAAAAGATACCATTCATCGCATTAAGCTGACATCCGCGATTCTTGTCTTATCCCTTTGAATTAAGTCTGTCCCCAATAAATATCGGGTGAGCGTTTACTTGATTAATATTGGCAATATATGAACAATGAATCTGCAGAAAAATATCTTGAGGCAACGATTCGTCAGCAACCACGTCACTGGCTCATAGACAAAAAACGAAACGGCAGACATCTCCGCCGTCCCGCCCAAAAAGAGATAGCCTTATCTCTGTTTGTACACATGTCAAGGTTGGTTGTTTACTGATATCAGGGCCTATATAAACCCTGTTTTTCATATCGTGCGTAAACATAAGACTTTTTTTTCGACAAAAGAGCAGATTCCTTCTTCTTTTTGGGAATACATGTTCTAAACATGCCACACTACCTCTTGGCTACTAGCGTGAGCTTCTATTATAGAGGAACTATGAAAAAGCATTTTACATCAAAACATAAAGCTAAATCCTTTCTTCTGCGAAGCATTGAACCGTTCAATCTCCAAAGAAAGGGATTTCTTTAACTGATTAGCCATAAATATTAAGAAAGACCTGCGTATGATGCAAATTGCCTTCAGTCGTTTTAAGGATTTTCTGAAAGAACAGTAGCCATTATATGAATGTAACATCAAGCCCGAACTTATTACTAAAGATATGATGGTTCTGTTTGTAGACTATTTGCAATCCCGTAGCGTTGGCGAGGGAGCAAAAAGTATCTATCAGCGTTTCAAGAAAGTGATACGCTATGCCATCGAATACGATGTGATACTGAAAGACCCGTGTAAAGAAGTAATTTGCAAGGTAGACGACCCAATGTTACGGAAAGATGTGCTTTCACTGGAAGAAATTCAGGCTTTTATCAACTGCCATTATGAGAATGAGAACCCAATGGTAAGACGTGCCTTTATCTTCTGCCTATATTGTGGTTTACGCTTCTGTGATGTGAAAGACCTTACTTATAAGAACGCAGACTACTCAAACAAGCTATTGAAGTTTGAACAAAACGGTGAAGACCGTGCAGCCTATGGTGAGCAACTCTTGAAGAAGCTGGAAAAACGGCTGAATACCAAAGGGCTGAATGAACGTCGATTCCGGGAGTTCAGACGTTTGTATCTTGTTTATCCACAGTTGAAAGAAGAGGTTTTAGGCTATGTTATGTCGGGTTCGGGAATTCGGCGGTTGCCGACCGCCGAATTTGAAACAGAGATTCGGCGGTCAGTAACCGCCAAATTGCAAGTGGTTTCAGAAATAGCAAATAATGACTGGAAATTGGCTGCAGAAAAGCTATTTAACAGATTATCTTCTACGCATTTGAATGCAATATCTGCTATTGACAATCCTATTAAACGTGCCTTTTATGAAATGGAAACGATTAGGGGATGCTGGACTGTAAAAGAACTGGAACGGCAGATTGATTCATTGTACTACGAGCGTAGTGGATTATCTAAAAACAAAGAAGCTCTTTCTGCATTAGTACAGCAACAGGCAGTTCAACTACAGCCTGCGGATGTAATAAATACTCCCTTGACCTTAGAGTTCTTAGGGTTAAATGAACGGGCATTAGTTACAGAGAATGATTTAGAGCAAGCCATCCTTGATTATTTACAAAAGTTCCTTCTGGAAATGGGACACGGCTTCTGCTTTGAAGCTCGCCAAAAACGCATACTGATAGATGAAGATTACTTCTTTGCTGACCTCGTTTTCTATCACCGCATACTGAAATGCCATGTCATAGTGGATTTAAAATTGACAAATTCCACCATGAATATGCATCCCAACTGAATATGTATCTAAACTACTTCAAAACAGAAGTAATGCAGCCCGATGATAATCCACCAATCGGTATTTTGCTTTGTACTGAAAAGGAGATACTTTAGTTCGTTATGCCACAACAGGATTAGGCCCAAATATTTTTTGTACAAAAGTATAAAATCCAGTTGCCCAGTGAGGAAGAAATCAAGAGATTTCTTTCAAAGGAGATAGGCTAACAACTTTCAATAAAAACAAAGGTTTAGTTCATTTTAGATATACAAGAGAAATGGACTAAACTTAATCTGTAACCTTTTCATTATAAAACCTCAAAAATTCCATTTCACCCACCTGCTTTAAAAATTTCTGATTTTCAATAAAGTCTTGTCCATACTTTAACCAACGTTTTGTAAAACCTTTGAACTTAGTGCAAGGAAATAGATGACATTGGTAGCAGTGTGTTATTCCTTTCTCAACGCAACACAGGTAAAATGTTCTACATTTTTCACAGCGGGTTTTGTTTTCCTCTGCTCCCTGACAATTTTTTTCATCTCGTGTGTAGCTTGGACAACCGCCACAGAACACACCACAAGCAGGAATACGACCATGATATGGTTTTATTACAGATAAGGTTTTTGCCATCCAAAAATTAGTCAAATTCAATTTATTTGCCTGTCGTTTTTGTTCCTTCTTCACCACGTATTTTTGCTTCTCAAAGAATGGACGAGCAGTTAGACTCACTTCTGATGTGATTTGTATAATACCTTTTGTAATAGCATATCGTTCTATTTCTTCCAAAAGCATAGTTGCAATGCCTTTGCCTTGAAAGTCTGCGTGAATGAACATAGAGTGCAGATAGCCTTGCGGCGTAATGGATGAAAAACCTACAATCTGAGACAGTTGATTAACAGCCACAATAAAATAGTGAGTCTTTATCATTTCCTCTATATTGGAAAGATCATCTCCGCATGATGCCCAATCTTCAACTTCATCCTGTGAATAATCACGCCTGTTTACTACAAGCACGGTATTCTTATATAAATCTCTCAGTTCAGCACTATCAGATTGTTGCGCTATTCTGATTTTAAAGTCCATTTTCATCTTTGGTTTTGTATCTTTTCGTATAATACCTTATTATCATTAAGGGTTAAAACATATATCTGTTTTTCCGAATTATCGTTGTATCCATCTTTGGCAATGGGGATCGTAAGTCTGCCTGTACCACAGCACAGTTCAAGTATTTCAGCCTCCTTATTTTTCGGTAGCCACTTTTTGTAGAATTGCAAATCAGATAGAAAGGTATTTAATCCATCATATATATTTGCATCATAAATCAACTCACCAACCTTGTAACCTATATTCATTTATATTCTCCAATATTCATTGTTTCATGTTTATATACCAAACTTATTTCTATTCTCTTTCGTGTCCGGATGGGATAGTGCGTTTATGTCAGCCCTACTGATACATTCATTAAATTGCAAGGCAATAATTCGGGGGTCTATCATTATCTCTTCTTTGCTATATTTATCATTATTACCCCATTCGGTTTTAAGCTGCACATAAATTATATCATCTACCCAATCCCCACGCAAATAATAGCTCTCCTTAGTGAGCTTCCTTTCTGAACCCCAATCGCTCTATTAACTGGATAGAAGCTGTATTTCTCGGATCGACTGAGGCTATAATCCGATGTTTATCGAGCGTTCCAAAAAGATAATCAACTATTGCTTTCAATGCTTCTGTAGCATAACCTTTTTTCTGATAATCTTTATGTAGTGTACATCCAAGTTCAGCCTGCATATTGTTGTGATTGGTAAAGCTGATTCCCATATCACCAATTAACCTGTTTTCATCTGCAAGAATAATGGTAAACTGAAAACATATATTGGCAATATCCATTGTCGCCGGCATATTGCTAATATAATCACGGACTTCTTCAACTGAATCAGGGAACCATCCCTGATACTTATTTTCCGCAAAGTCAGAACGGTAAGAAAAAATGCTTTCTGCATCTTCCGGTTCAGCAAGCCGTATGATTAATCTTTCTGTTTTAATGGGATATTTCACCTTGTTGTTTATAAATTCATGAGTTGAGCAAAGATACAAAATTGTCTAGCCGTGGATAGTCCTGCCGAATAATTACATAAAAAAAGCTTGACTGATTACTCAATCAAGCTTTTCAACTTCAGTACCCAGAGCCGGGATCGAACCGGCATGGAAGTGAATCCACTGGTGTTTGAGACCAACGCGTCTACCGATTCCGCCATCTGGGCATTTTTGATTAACCTTTTAGCTTTAGCAGTAGGTTTGTTTCTCAAATGCGTTGCAAAGGTAGCTTTTTTTTAAACCCGCAAGCGTTTGGGTAAAAATTTTCAAATATTTTTTTCACAGTGGGAATATGTATGGGATTGTTTCGCATAGAAAGATTATTTCGTTACATTTGTAAACGTATAATCATAATAACAGCCAATATCATGAAAGATAATTATTGCGTCATCATGGGAGGCGGAATCGGTAGCCGTTTCTGGCCTTTCAGTAGAGAAAGTTACCCGAAGCAATTCCTTGATTTTTTTGGGAGCGGACGGTCTTTACTGCAAATGACATTTGATCGCTTCGCAAAAATCATCCCTACTGAAAATATATACATCGTTACCAACGAATCTTATGCGGACTTAATCAAGGAGCAGTTGCCGGAATTAGCGGAAGAACAAATACTTTTGGAACCGGCTCGTCGCAATACGGCTCCTTGTATCGCTTATGCGGCTTATCATATTAAGGCATGCAATCCGGAAGCCAATATTGTCGTAGCCCCTTCCGACCATCTGATCTTAAAAGAGGATGTTTTCTTGAGGGACGTTCAAAAGGCGTTGGATTTCGTGAAGAGAAACCGTGCGTTGGTCACTTTGGGCATCAAGACTAGCCGCCCGGAAACAGGATACGGATATATCCAAAGCAGTGATACGGTAGTAGATGATTTCACCAAGGTGAAGACCTTTACTGAAAAACCGGACCTCGAGTTGGCAAAGGTATTTATGGAAAGTGGAGAATTCTTCTGGAATTCTGGCTTGTTCGTCTGGAACGTGAATACGATCTTGGAAGCGTTCTCTAAATATCTCCCGGATATCAGCAGCCGTTTCGATCTAGGTAAGGATAAATTTAATACCTCGGAAGAAAAAGCGTTCATCCAAGAGAATTTCCCTTATTGCCTAAATATATCCATCGACTACGGTATCATGGAGAAAGCGCACAACGTATATATGCTATGTGTAGATCTCGGTTGGGCTGACCTCGGTCGCCGAGGATCTTTGTTCGACCTAGCGAATAAAGACGAAAATGAGAACGCAGTATTGAAAAATAACGAGGCAATGCTATACGAATGCTCCGGCAATGTGATCGCATTAAATAACCCGAAACGTCTAGCCGTTATCCAAGGGCTAAAAAGATTGCATCGTGGCCGAGTCTGGAAACGTATTATTGATTTGTAAGAAGGATAACGAACAACGTATCAAACAATTCGTAGCCGACGCTAAAATCAAATACGGAAAAGAATATAACTAATTAAGAATTGAGAATTGAGAATTATCGGCAAGCGGTATTCATTCTCAATTCTCAATTTTCAACTTCTTAGCAAGATATCGTACAGGATACCACGCAGCCAAAAAGCCTATCGTTAATACCGTCACAAAGACTGTTATTATATCGACCGGGACTACACGTACCGGATAAGCCTCTATAATAAACGCTCCGGCAGCTTCCCCTAGTTTTATAAAGCCAAACTCTTGTTGTAGCAAGCAAAGTACAACCCCGATCAAGACTCCGATCAAAGCTCCAAAACCGGAGATCATCCAGCCTTCAAACAAGAAAATCCGACGGATCAGACTGTCATCAGCCCCCATATTACGCAGTGTACTCACATCCTCCTGTTTCTCGATCATCAACATGGATAAAGAACCCACCACGTTGAATAAGGCGATCGCCAATATAAAAGTAAGGATCAAGAAGGTCATCCATTTCTCGACTTGCATCATCTTGAAAGAAGCCTCTTGTTGCTCAAAACGGTCTTGCACGATATATTGATCACCTAGGATACGTTGAATCTCTTTCTTTACCGGAGCGATATCCCCGCTATCTTTCACCTTCAATTCCACCGCTGTCACTTCTTTATCATAATTAAATAAAGAACGGGCCAATGACAAAGGCACGATCATATATGAATCATCGTAAACCTGTTGGTCCGTACGAAAGACAGCACCGATATAAGCATATTCCAAATTGAAAGAAGAAGCCGGATTCGCCATGTTCACCTTCTCCTCCCGCTTCGGAGCGTAGATCTCCAGCGGAGAGACAAAGCCTGCGTTTATTCCTAGCGAGAAAGCCAATCCGATCCCCATATTCGCGTAATTCGCCACCTCGTCATTCAGAAGGAACTTTCCATCGATCAAGATACTATCAATCTGCGCCAGTTTCTCATATTGCTCGTCTACACCTTTCAAGGTAGCTACACCCTGACGATCTCGATAACGAACCAAGGCATTGTCCTGCAATACCTCACTAAAACAAACAATGCCGGGCAATTCCCGCACCTTACGTATCTCTTCCGAGGTCGGGTCGAAAACCTTCCCTTTCCGGGGCATGATCTTCAACTCCGGATCAAAATTGCTGAAGAGAGAAGATACCAAATCGTTGAAACCATTATAGACCGACAAGGCGCATACTAAGGCGATCGTGGCGACAACAACCCCGCATACCGATACCATCGATATGATATTTATGGCATTGTGCGACTTCTTCGAAAAGAGATATCGCCGGGCTATATAGAACGGAAGATTCAAGGCTCCTCTGATTACTTATGCAAAAGATTGTCGATATTCTCGATATAATCCAATGAATCGTCTATAAAGAAGCTCAATTCAGGAATCTTACGAACCTGCAAACGAATACGTTGCCCCAAATCAAAACGGATCGCTTTCGTATTGCTCCGTATAGCCTCCAATAGCTCTTGCGATTTATCCGACGGGAAAATGCTTAAATAAGCTCTCGCCACACTTAAATCCGGACTTACACGAACTACGCTGACAGAGACCAATACGCCATGCATTCCTTGCGTCTGCTTCTGAAATATATCACTCAACTCCTTCTGAAGAAGGCGTTCGATCTTTTGTAATCTAGTACTTTCCATACGCTTTATTATTTACTTTTTCCAGATCATCGTCAAGCCGTCACGTAAAGGGAGGATCACCTTCTCTACCCGATCGTCTTGCTTAACCTTTTCATTAAAAACCAGTATTCCCTTCGTTTGTTTATCGGAAGGATGCACTTCTTCTACCACTTTACCGTCCCAAAGCGTATTATCCGCGAGAATCAAGCCGCCCGGACGGACCATCGGGAATACCAAATCATAATACTCGGAATACAGGCGTTTGTCGGCATCGATAAAAACCATATCGAACGTCTCATCCAAACGGGGATAATCTCCATCGCATCCCCAAAATGGACTTTTATCTTGTCCTTATGTAGCGAGCGGGAAAGATATTTCATGATAAAATCCTCCATCTCGTCATTGATCTCAATCGTATGGATCAACGCCCCCTCTTCCATGCCTTCCGCCATACACAAAGTGGCATAAGACGTATAAGTCCCGATCTCCAAGACTCTTCTCGGACGAATCATCCGGCAAAACATCTTCAATATCCTACCCTGCAAATGCCCGGATAGCATACGCGGACGGAGAAGGTTCACATTGGCGTCGCGATTCAACGCCGACAGCAAATCCCCTTCTTCATCTATATGAGAAAGAATATACGCATCAATCTCGCCCGTAAACATTCCTCTTACTCTTTAAAAGTAGGCAACTGATATTGCGTGCCGGCATCCAGCACCTTTCCTACGTTGTTAATCTCCAAAAAGCTGGTACCGCCACCTTCGCCGAAGCTACCGCTCAAATACGCTACCATATCGTTGCGAGTGATACGTCCGCTATGGATCAGCTGGTTCAACGCATCATAGAAATATCCCCTACGACTGTCGTTGTATGGCTGATGAACCGCCCATACCCCATAAGAAAGACCCAACATACGCATCACACGAGGATTATAGCATAGCGAACACAGTAGAGGTTCCGCGGAAAGCGGCCAGATAACGTGCCGTACGACCCGTGTAACTATCCGTGATAATCGCCTTCACATGTAATTTAGAAGAAGACTTAACGGCTTGTTTTCGCCAAGAAAGAAGTCACGTCTAAATCATTCCCCTCGATCGGCACACGGATATCATTCGCGGAAAGCTTGGTCTTCTCGGCTTCACGAGCCACTTTCGTCATGGTCTGTACCGCCTCGATCGGATATTTTCCATAAGCCGTCTCACCGCTTAACATCAAAGCATCCGTACGATAATAAATAGCGTTGGCGATATCCGTAACCTCGGCACGAGTAGGACGAGGATTATTAATCATGGAATGAAGCATTTGCGTAGCCACGATAACCGGCTTCTTCACCTCCACGCATTTACGGATCAGCATACGCTGGATACCCGGGATCTTCTCGGCCGGAACCTCGATACCCAAGTCACCACGAGCGATCATAACGCCATAAGCCACTTCCAAAATCTCCTCGATATTGTCTACACCCTCTTGATTCTCGATCTTAGCGATAATCTTGATAGGGCTGTTACGCTCGTCCAAGATACGTTGGATATCCAATACGTCCTGTTTGTTGCGAACAAATGAGTGAGCGATAAAATCGAGATCATGATCGATCGCCCAAAGGATATTATTACGGTCTTTCTCAGTCAACGAAGGCAAATTGATACGTACGCCCGGCACATTCACGCTCTTGCGGCTACCTAGCGTAGCGTCATTCTGGATATCGCAAAGCAAACAATCGCCGGATTTCCCGGTAACCTTCATTTCCAGATCACCATCATCGATAAGGATGTCGCTGCCAATCGCCAAGTCGTTCACGAAATTCTTATATGACACACAAATACAATCATGCGAAGTTTCCTGATCGGGATTACCGATTACCTTCACGATCTCTCCAGTCTTGAAAGGGATCGGTTCCTTGTTTACCGTCGTCGTGGTACGTACTTCCGGCCCCTTTGTATCCATCAAGATACCGATACGGTCGGATACTGTACGGACGTTATTTACCACACGGGTCAACCCCTCTTCCATCATGTGAGCCGTATTCAGGCGCACCACATTCATTCCCGCTTTATATAACGCCTCAACGAACGCAACGTCGCAGCGCTGGTCGGAAACTGTAGCAACAATCTTCGTATGCTTTAACATATACCTTAAATTATTATAACCTAATTATTAATTCTATTTGATAACCTTCTAAACCTTCTATCACATAAACGATTCGATCGCCAACCGATACGAATCCAGCCCAAACCCAAGAATCACTCCCCTGCATGCCGCCGATATCATCGACACATGACGAAACGATTCACGGGCATGCACATTCGAGATATGCACTTCCACGACTGGCGTAGTAACCGCCTTGATAGCATCGTGCAACGCAATGGAAGTATGCGTATAAGCGCCGGCGTTCAACACGATACCGTCATATTCAAAACCCACCTCATGGATCTTGTTATTATCTCTCCTTCCACATTACTTTGATAATAAGATATCTCACACTGAGGAAAGCGGGCACGTAACTCGCTCAAATAGTCCTCGAACGAGGCATTTCCGTATACTGTCGGTTCTCGCTTGCCCAACAGATTCAAATTAGGGCCATTGATGATCTGAATCTTCTTCATTCTTAATTGTAAGTTTATTACCTTTGTACCGCCCGTTGAGGCCGGAATTATCCGGCAAAGGTAAGGATTTTATTTGACACATTCATAACGACATACCGACAATGCGACAAGGAAAAGATATAATAAACCGATATAACACCTATTTACGATTAGAAAAATCGCTCTCAGCCAACTCCATCGACGCCTATTTGACAGATCTTGACAAATTGCTACGTTTCGCAGAGGATGAGAAAAAGGACGTTAAGGAGATCAGCTACGACGACTTGCAACAGTTCATCGCCCAATTACGTGACATCGGTATCCATCCCCGATCGCAAGCACGCATCATCTCGGTATCAAATCGTTCTATCGTTTCTTATTGCTTGACAATTATATAACAAATGATCCGACCGAATTGTTAGAGTCTCCCAAGATCGGATTGAAGCTGCCGGAAGTATTAACCGTCAACGAGATAAATAGCATTCTCGACACGATAGACCTCACGCTTCCCGAGGGACAGCGGAACCGTGCGATGCTGGAGGTTTTATATAGTTGCGGACTGCGCGTATCGGAGCTTACTGGCCTGCGTTATTCGGATATATATCCCAAGGAAGGTTTCATCCGGGTAGAGGGTAAAGGAAGCAAACAACGGCTTGTTCCTATCTCCGAAGTTGCTTTGCGGGAAATTAAAAACTATCTGTATGACCGGAATTCGGTCGTGGTTAAAAAAGGCTTCGAGGATATTTTATTTCTAAGCCGGCGAGGAACGGCCCTCTCCCGTATCATGGTATTTCATATCATCAAGCAACAGACGGAGGCCGCCGGTATCCATAAAAACGTAAGTCCCCATACCTTCCGTCATTCTTTCGCCACCCACTTGCTGGAAGGCGGCGCCAACTTACGCGCTATCCAAGAGATGCTGGGGCATGAGAAAATCATCACCACCGAGATATATACACATATCGACCGGGAATTCCTTCGCAAAGAGATACTGGAACATCATCCGAGGAGCAGGCCAAGAACTTAAAAGAACCGATCCTGCTCCGCTAGCAAAGCCCCAAGGATATCATAAATTATTTATTTCCTCCTCTGACAAACCAGTATAACGTACGACCATTTCCATCGAAAGCCCATCAGACCGCATACGCCGAGCTGTTTCTAGACGTTCTTCCGCACGGCCTTCTTCCCGTCCTTCAAACTTAGCAGTGCTCAACACGTCATTCTGGATCATAATCGCATTCAGATGTTCGTCATAAGCATAACGTTCCTCGGGAGACATTGAGTAATAGCGTAACTTCTCTCGTGCCTCTTCCAAGCCGGGGGCTGTCGTTTCGGAAGTTATGATCCCGTCTTTCAAGTATCGCACCCATTCCTCCAAAGGGGTCACGGCCACCTTATCAAACTCATTCACCCGAACCAATATATACTCCGGAAAGATCTCCGAAGGAAGACGCTTGACGATCGCACCCCTCTCCTTGGTATTTACCTGTAAATGATCATGGGTATGCACGCCGACAAATTGGTTCTGCCCGTGATACAGATAATCGGTTCCTACGCCTATATCAAAATAAAGGATACTGATAGAATAGATCTTTTTCACCCCGGAATAGTCCTGCCCCAAATGAAGATGCTCGGTGACGGCCTTCGCCACGCCATAGAGCACACGTTCCAAATAATAAAGCTCGCAGGTATTCTGGATCTCGATAAGGATGATATCTCCCTTTGTGTTCTTAGCCTTGATATCCACCCGATTGAATTTATCATCAGCGTCCTGCTGGTTCCCCTCACTCTCCAATATCTCCTCAATCTTGATCTGCTCGCCCAAGAACACGGTAAGAAAGCCTTCTAGCACTCCGAAATTCGCTTTTTGCCGGAGTAGGCGTTTGATGGCCCAGTCGAAACGGATATATCGATCTTGTAATTCCTTCATATACTTCTCCTCTTTTTCTGTTTTCTTTTCCATAGTCATATCATGTTTTAGTTATCCCACTATTGGGTGGCTTCAAATGTACATAAAAAGATCGGAATACAAGCTTATCCCATCTAAAAAGAAATGTCCTTCTTTTTTTGGATCCGTAAGTGAATAGCCAACGAACGGAATCGTAAGCGGTCGCAAATGGGTATTCGTGTACCGTTATTACTCTATTTTAATCTCATATTTTATCGATTTAAACTATTTACTTAAAGACAAAAAACATGGATGTGGACAAATGATCACACATCCATATCTAATTATCAACAAATTAAAAGCTATCAGGTTCTCCTAAAATGAACAAATATAAATACAGCTCAATTCTTAGAAATGAGGATTCTGTACCAAATGGCCATCCGACTTATCAATCTCCGACTGAGGAATCGGCAAGTACTTCTTTGTATCATCCCAGCCTTTGATAAAATCTTTCGCTTGGTTCGTACGTACTAAATCCCAATAACGAATACCTTCCATCGCAAACTCATAACGGCGTTCCTTATAGATATTATCCAATGAAACCGTCGGAACCTTATAAGAATCCCCCATCGCACGCTTAACGACTCTCGCGTAATAATCCTGTGCCTCGCTTACGCTTCCTCCGCTTCTCAATAAAGCTTCCGATGCCATTAATAGTATGTCCGAGAAACGAATTACACGGTAATTGTTTTTATAATTCAACGCTTCCGTACCAACCGTAGAAGAATACCCTGCACGAGGATGATATTTGCGTACGCTATACCCCGTATATTGATTCACATCCGAGCTAATCGTCCCGCCTTCCGCCCTAAACTCCTCATGATCTATGATCGTTGTCCACTTTCTAGGATCATCCGGTAAAAACGCATCATTCAATGCTTTTGTTACAGGCGCAAACCCCCAACCTTCCACATACACATTATTGGGATCTTTCAAACCTCTGGCTCCTAGCATTATTATATCGGAGTTACCTTGATTGGCCTTGCCTGCCCAGTCATTCGAGTTCCCGATTTCCGTATAATTGACTTCAAAAACAGATTCTTTGCACCACTCATACTCATCATCAAAAGGACTTTATAATCCGGGATCAAGTCATATTGATAGGCAGGATCGGTAATTAGCTCTTTCAATTGGCTGGCGATCTCCTTCATTTTAGTATCATCATTCTGATAGAGAACGATACGTGCTTTCATTGCGATAGCGGCACCATTCGTAGCTCGTCCTTTCTCATTAGCCGGGACTACCTTGGGTAACTTCCCAATAACGTTATTATCTAAATCCTCTATTAACTTCGCATAGACCTCATCCGGCTGTAATTGAGGGACAGTTGTTATATCATCCAATCCCAGATTCGTCTCGTAATACGGTATGTATCCAAAGAAACGCCACAACTGGAAATAATAAAATACACGCAAGAAATGAGCCTCAGCTACATAACGATCACGAAGCTCCGCCGACATCGTCCCCTCCGGAAGAAGAGGGCATTTCTCTATCACGATATTCGCACGGTTTACACCTTCGTACGAACGCCCCCATAAACCCTCGGGTAAGTTCGTCGGCGTCACCCAATTGGTAAAATCATTCACTCGCTGCAACTGCGGTTGATCCGATACCGTCGATCCTCCGGTCTCCGCATCATCCGACATGATATTACTAACCAGTTCATAAGAGCTATACGCATTATAAGCGTTCCATTTCAACGGGTCATAGGCAGCGACCAATGCCTCGGTCAAATCCTCCTGTGTCTTGTAATAATCCGTTTCGATAACCTTATTCGTCGGAGACAACTCCAAAAAATCATTGCAGCTACTTAGTCCGAATACAACGGCTAGCAGATAAATATATTTATTCATAACACTAATTTTAATGATTAAAATGTCAAATTCAATCCAAATGTATAAACCCGGGCTTGAGGATATACACCCTTATCTATACCCATTGTTGAACCAATTTCCGGGTCCATCCCTTTATATCCCGTAATAGTCAACAAATTATCGAACGACGCATAAAATCTCAAGCGTTGTATATAAGCTTTCCGGGTCAACTGAGCCGGTAGCGTATAACCTACCTGTAAATTACGTAAGCGCAAGAAAGAAGCATCGTGAACCAACAAAGTAGACGGACGGAAGTTCTTAGGCGTATCACCCAAGACAATCCTTGGCATCGAATTGGAGGTACCCGGTCCAGTCCATCGCTCCAAAGCATCCGACGTATAATTGACTGCCGCCAACTCATAACGGCGTAACGCATCGAAAACATCCGCTCCAAAAGAACCTTGGAAAAAGGCACTTAAATCAAAGCCATTCCAATCAGCCGCAACGGTAAGTCCAACCATCCAATCCGGATTAGGCTTGCCTATCATCGTACGGTCCTCGTTATCATCGCTGATCACACCGTCTCCGTTCAAATCCTCAAATTTCGTATCACCGGGTACCGCATTCGGTTGTATAGGCTTACCGGTAGCAGGACTGATATAGTTATCGATCTCCTCTTGTGTCTGGAAAACCCCAATTGCCTTGTATCCGAAGAAATAACCGATTGGATAACCATTTTCGTTCCTTGATACCGTACCTAAAGTTGGTAAACTCTCTTTATCAATATATCCCGTCTGATTTCCCAGATTCTTGATCTCATTCTTCACATAAGAAGCATTCGCCAAGAAAGATAGATTCACTTTATCTACACTTAATTTATAACCGACTTCAAGCTCGATACCTTGGTTTGTCAATGTCCCGACATTCGATAAAGGCGAGCCACTTCCCACATATAGGGGTATCGGACGCTCCATCAACATGTCTTTTGTATCTTTCTTGAACCAATCAAAACTAAAAGAAAGGGAGTTATTAAAGAAGCGAGAATCAAATCCAAAGTCCAATTGCTCCGATGTTTCCCAACGCAAATCAGGATTAGCCAAAGAAGTAGGCTTTGTTCCGCTATGAATGACACCGTTCGAGCTTACCCCGAAACTATAGTTATTTCCTCCGGTCATCGTCGTAGTATATCCAAACGACCCGATTTTCTCATTTCCGTTCTGTCCCCAGCTTCCGCGCACTTTCAAGAAGTCGAACCATCCCGGTTTATTTTCCATGAAAGGCTCGTTAGTCAACGTCCAGCCCGCAGAGACGGACGGGAAATAGGCATATTGATTATTCCGGCCGAAGTTAGAGGAACCGTCCCGACGAAGGGTTAACTCAAGCATATACCTTTCGTCATAATTATAGTTCAATCGTCCGAAAACGGAGGCCATCCGATGCTCCGTCGCCCCACCTTCCGAATGCTGATCGCCGGGAGAGGCACTATTGGTGAAATCGATCCACGCTTTATGATCATCTTCCGCTCGTAAGTTCAAGGCCGTTCCCTTTACCTTTTTACTATCATACCGTTCCATAGAGGTTCCCAGTAAAACCGCGAAATTATGTTTATCGATCGAACGTTTATAACTCAACGTATTCTCCCAAAGAAGTTTCATGCCACGATTCATCGTTTGCTCCACCCTCGATTTCTCATTCTTGACCATATAACACAAATAACTAACAGGGAACCAATTCCTTTCGCCCCAAAAAGCCATATCCGTAGAGAGAGAGGTCTTAAACGTAAGATTCTCGAATACTTCCAATTCACCCCAAACAGATCCTACAAATTTATCCCAGTCCTTGTTATTGTTTAAGGTCTGCATCATAGCGACCGGATTCACGATCTCTTGATTTTCGATCACGTTATAAATACGGCCTTCGTCATCCTTGACATAACCGGGATAATTTTTTTCGTAATAAGCGAGATCTTCCGCCGAAGGATTCTCCAGATAGACCGATTCGTTCGGTGGAGTCATCACCGCACTTGCCAACGGGCCGGAGAAGTTGTCATTCTCCGAAATACCTTTGGATATGATCCGTGTATATCCTAGGTTCGTACCGACCTTGAAACTACGGAAGAATTTATTCGCCTTATTCTCAAACACATTATAGGTATTGTTGAAACGTAAGCTATATCGTTTATAATCCGACTTATCTTTTCCTCCAACAATTCCTTCCTGATCTAAATAACCAAAAGAGAGGAAATAGCTTCCCTTATCACCACCCCCACTGATGCTCGCTTGATGATTCATGATCGGGGCATTCTCGTTATAAATCTCATTCTGCCAGTTCGTCCCTACACCTGCTTTCGAAGGATCATCGTAAATAGGGTCCATCCCGGCATTCACGTAAGCCTCATTCATTATTGTCTCATATTCGGTGGCATTCAAGACCGACATTTTTCGCCAAGGATTTTGCCAACCGATAGAGAAATCATAATTGACAACCGCTTTTCCTTTTTTCCCGCTCTTTGTCGTAACCAGAATAACACCATTAGCCGCACGCGAACCGTAGATAGCGGCTGAAGCGGCATCTTTTAAGACCTCGATAGATTGTATATCCTGCGGATTCAGATAATCGACACCTCCTTCAAGTGGCATTCCATCCACAATATATAAAGGGTTACTATCATTAATAGTTCCTGTACCACGGATACGGACTCTCGACTCGGCTCCCGGTTGTCCGGAATTCTGCATAATGCTTACTCCCGAAACCTTTCCCCGTAACACATCCTCTACCCGGGTAGGTGTCAGCTTCTCCAAATCATCGGAGGTGACCCGGCTTATGGCCGCTGTCATCACGCTCTTCTTCTGGACGCCATAACCAACCACGACCACCTCATCCAAGGCTTGCGTGTCCTCTTTCAAGACAACCTGCAAATCAGTCTGCGTACCGACCTTAACCGTATGGGAGAGATAGCCTATAAACGAGATTTCAATATATCGCCATTTTTCACATCTAGCGTAAATACGCCATTCATGTCAGAGATCGTACCGGTAGTAGTTCCTTTTACGGAAATACTCGCACCGATAACCGGAGTTCCATTCGTATCCAAGATCGTTCCTCGCAATTTTCTTACCGTTTGAGAAACTTCCATCGGATTTACATCAGGATGGGAAAGGCCGCTTGCCTCCAGATTGCCACTTAAGGAAGCGAGCAATAATGACCCGGCACATATCCAACGCCATCGCTGATCCTTACTTTTCTTTTTCATAAATTATTCGAATTTAAAGGTTTAAACAATATTCCTAACATTACTTTTTGGTTATTCGGACTCTGAGTATTTTCAAAAAAGGGGTAGCATTCCCCTCGACAGCACTCACGAGGAGTGCCGCCGTAGGAAATTGGATATAAAAGCTAACCTAACTAATTTAATGTATACTCGAAGTAATCTTTGAAAGAGGTTACCGCATCGCCTACTTTTAGATAACGGCGACTAAGTACTGGTTTCGCCCCCCTTCTCATGATACTCGGCTATCAAAAGATAACCTCCTGCTTTTGAGGGCAATTTCAGAAGGCAAGGTTGAAGCCGCTTGCCAAAAGGTTCAATCACAATAGACTCTTCTTGTGTCGAAATAATAGTTCCTTTCTCGTCTAGTAGTTTCAAGAGAACTTTTCCTGACGAGTCTTTATTCAAGTCGTTCACCCCAACCAAGTTGAATACTAAATCACTACCCGGTTTCAAGGCAGGGAGATGTTTTGTATAACGATGGTCCGTCAAGTCGATAAAGACCGCCGAGGGGGCGAAACAATGCTTGAACCAGCGGAAAGCCGGCGAAGGTTGCAAGTCCTTAATATCATTGATAAACCAATCTCCCGTGAAACCATAATTATTGGTCAGATGGCAAAAGGCCAAGATTCCACCCACCGAGCGTTCTGAACGCAGCCACTCGGTCTCAAGCTGTAACCAATAGGCTTGCAATTCACGGCATTGAGCCGGAGTAGCGTTCTCGCCGAGATAATAATTATAATTATTGAGTGTCAATTTCGAGGGCCGTCCATCACGCCATAACCAAATCCATCCGTACTCATTGACCAACTGAGGAACGCCCGCATCTAGTATAGAAGAGAAACCTACCCAATTCTCATGCAATGCACCTAAGTTATAGGGATTGTTTTTGAAGTAGTCGTTCAGTTCACTGGAATGCATCAACGTTAGCGCGCGATATGGGTGTGGCTCATCCATCTCATCATTCGTTCCCATCTGATCAGATGTCATATAGCCGGCATCCCAGATCCGGGTCGGGTCTAATTCCTTTAGTTCGGGAATCAGCGTATTTCCTATATAACTGTCCCAATTCTCATTGATCGCATCCCAGATCACGATACTGGGATGATTGCCATCGCTCCATACCCAATTCGTATACTCCTTACGTACCTGTTCATCCCATCCATGATTTTGCCAATAAAGCCACTCATTTTGCAATACGATGCCATACTCATCGCAAAGATCATACCAGAAGTCCGGAACAATACCGACACATATTCGCATAGCGTTCCAATCAATCGACTTTGGCAAGTCTATCATCAGCTTCTTCACCCATTCCCGATCCCAAGCCAACGCTTGACAATCCGGGTCCTCAAAGAAACGTTGAAGCGTGATATTGGAGCCTCGTAAGTAGAATTTATCCCCATTAAGCGTAAAGAATTTGCCTTTTCTCGAAAAATCACGCATCCCGAAGTTCACCGAATAACGATCTACAAGCTCATCTTGGTCATACACCGAGACCTCGCCTTCGTACAAGAAAGGGGAATCTGGAGTCCAAGCCTTCGGATTATCCAAAGAGATACTCGTTTCGAAATAAGTCCTATTATCCCGCTTAGCCTCACCTTCAATCATTTTCTTTCCTACTATCCTCCCTGTAGTCTTCTCCTTGACACAGAACTCAATCTTACAAGAGTCCTTCATTTTATCCCCATACAACATTTGGGGTGGATACAAACTTCTCACCAAAGTCTTAACTGTCACCAATCCTTTAGCCAGAGAAGGTAGGAACAAAATCTTGTCGACCCGCATCTTACCAGTAGCCGTAATGAACACGTCATCCCAGATTCCGGGTAGGTAATGGACTTTCTCCTTATCCGTTCCGCCGGCAGCCTCGCTAGGCAACCACGCCCGGTCGCCCACCTGAATTAAGATCTCATTGTCCGAGCCATATTTTACGGCACTCGTAATATTAAAATCCATTGAGTATAGCATTCCATAGAAGACCCTACTTGATCTCCATTCACGAAGACTCGTGTAACGTATTGGCTTTTCTTTATCGTAAGGAATAATTGCTCATCCTTGAATTTCTCGTCGATAAATACTTTTCGCTTATACCAATTATACATTGGCGTATAATCTCTCTCCAAGAAATTAAACTGTTCCACCAACTCCACGCCGTCAGGCTTCTTGAAGAATTTCTCGTATTGAGAAATTTTCGGCCTAGCTAGATGCACCAATCCCGGAACCGGTATCTTACGGGTATATTTCCGTGGGGGAAAAGCATGTTCCGTCTGATCAAAATCCCATTCCCCATTTAATGAGATCGTTGTCCTCCCGTCATCGGCCCAAGCGAATACGGATAGGAAGCAACACATAATTAAAATTATTCTTTTCATGACATCCGATTTATTTAACTCTTTCACGAAGGCAAGTTACAATTATTAGAAACATAAACTTTTTAGAAATTTACCTCCTGCTTTTAGAATCTTATCAAAATATAAGAATCATCGTAATACATACCATCCCAAGATTAAAGTCGTTTCAATAATTTGGCTGCTACTTCATTATTCTTCGTGAGAGACTCATCCAGCGGGGAAGAACGGATGATAGAAGTCAAGCGTTTATGCCATTCCACATCCCGCCACATTCCAGCAAACTGAGGCCCGCAAAAATTACTGGTCGCTACGCCGACCCACATACCCGTACGAGCTGCCGTAATAGTTCCCAACTCGCAGAGATCTTTTACCCAGTCCCATTTCAATAAAGGCCAATCCTTATAATCCACCAATCCCCAACACTCTGTCGTAACAAGAGGACGGCGATTCTTCCGGGCCACAGAAGCCATAAGCTCTATCTTATCAGTCAACAACTTCTGCCAATATCCAGGTCTTTCCCGATAAACCCGTTCTGCGTTTTTCACCACATTCTTATAATCATCCGGTAAAAAACGATTGTAGCCATATCCCACCAGCTTATAAAATTCTCCACCATTCTGTTGGGCCATCCAAATATGATGCTCATACAAATCAAGAAAAGAGCAATCCACCTCTTCATATTTCTTGACATCCCCATGATCAAAAGAATATAAGAATGGCATATCCGGATATACTTATCGCATCTTCTCCAACGAGGTTTTCATCCATCGTAAGGATTCCTCCTTATACCAATTCCCCCAACCGACATTCGGATATGTCTTAGCGAAAAAAGGAGCCCACGAATCACCGGGCCACTCATTGCAAAGATCTACATAAAGGATCGTATCCAATAACCCATCCTCCTCGATCGAACGAAGGGTTGTCAGCCAGCAATCCGCCAATTTCTCCGGTGTATCCAATTTCAGGCAAACCTCATCCACATCGAGACGATACCAAGAAGAAAGCCCGACCTTAATATCCCGCTCCTTACATTTCGACAAGAACAAGTTCAAATTCGGTTGAACTTGTACCTCATTCATATCCGGACTTCCCCAATCTTGCTGATTCCAAACTTCTTTAAGTAACCATTTCTTCATTGGATTCTCCGCTATTAAATGAGGATAAGCATCAATACGTATCGCATTATACCCCCGTTCCGAGAGCTCGTCCAATACTTGGTCCCAGTCCTCATAACCGGCTCCGGGCCAACGCCTCTCCAACCAAGAAAAATCCCACATGGTGATTGCCCGGGGCGAGATTTCTCCTTTCCCGGCAAAAGCCATTTCACTTTTAGCTAATGCATTTGATAAATCAAAAGCCACTAAGCCGCCTAATGCCGCAACTGCTGTTTGTCTAATAAATACTCTTCTATCCATATTATATTATTTTATCTTTCGGGTGTCCTCCTTTTCTCCAAAAGCCTCGATATTCTCCAATGAAACTCCTTTCGTTTCCGGTACATAGAAATATCCCCAAATAATCGCCACAATTCCAATAAACGCATAAAATAAGAACGCTCCTGCCGGATTCCCTTGGCTTTCGCCATTGATCGTTAAATCGGTTCCCGGTATTGAGAATACCTTCAGTATCTTGAAAAAGGTAAACGATACGATCGCATTGAAAAACCAAACGGACAATGAACCGAGAGAAGCCCCCAGCCCTCTTAACTTTTGTGGAAACACTTCCGACACAATCAACCAACCTAGAGGCCCGATGCTGATAGCGAAAAATCCCACATATAAGAAAATAAGGACAATGGAAAGCCATTTCCCGGAATCCCCTAATTGAGCGGCGAATATAAAAGAGGTAGCGAGTAGCGACAAGGAAATCACGATACCGCTCAACCCCAGAAAATAAAGTTTACGCCTTCCCAGCCGATCTACGAAATAGACAGACAGTAACGTGAACAATAAATTGACAACTCCCACCCCTACAGAAGCCCCAATCGCAGAGACCGCACCATCGAAACCGGCCATCAAGAATATTTTAGGACTATAATAGATCACCGTATTGATACCTACAAACTGTTGGAAGAACATGATACCAATAGCGATAACCAACGCATTCCTCAACCAAGGCTGAGCCAAATCCTTAAAACGCCCTTGTTGCTCATCATTTTTCCGCATCTCATTCCGCATCTGCTCAAATGAGACATTTACTTGATCCGGATGCTCGACCATCTTTAAGACGGATAGGCTCTCTTCCTCCCGGCCAACAGACATCAACCACCTTGGAGATGGTGGAACCAGCAACATACCCACGAACAAAATAATAGCGGGAATCACCCCCACATAAAACATCGGCCTCCAACATGAAACAGACGTCTCATCCGCAAAATACAAATCCGAAAGATAAGATACCAGAAGCCCGATCGTAATCATCAATTGGAACATGGCGACAAACATCCCCCGTGATTTCGCCGGAGAAACTTCTGCGATATAAAGAGGCACCGCAAAAGAAGATATCCCGATAGCCACCCCCAGGAATAAACGGGCGGCGATCAAATGATAAATGCCCGGAGCCCATCCCGACCATAACGCACCGATAGCGAAAATAACAGCCGAAGTCAAAATGACTTTCCTACGCCCTATGCGATCCGTCAACTTACCACAACACAGCGCTCCCAGAATAGCTCCCAGCAAACCGGAGGAAGTAACCACCTCCACCATACTATCGTCTATACCAAAATCTTTCTGGAAGAAAGGAATCGCCCCGGAAATCACGCCGGTATCAAAACCAAACAATAGTCCTCCCATGGCGGCGACAATCGCTATCACATAAATCATCCAATATCTATAACTCGTGTTTCTCATGTTTTTCTTGTGTATTTAATCCATCTATAAACTCAAGGCTCGAAATCACGCCAGACCTCCGCCTTCAACGCCGGATTAGGCACATATAAGAAAATCTCCGGATTTTCCTCGAATTGTCTGTAAATAGATACCCCTTTCCGAATATCTAAAGAAATATAATCCGAAGGAGATTTACAAATCAAATGAGAGGAATCGTACATCGGATTCGCAATCCATTCTAATTCATCGCTTCCATTAAATATAGGAAACCAAGCGATTCCCCGTGTTTACGAACCCCTCATACACAAAACCATAATCTCTATCGCACCACGCCCCGAAAGTCAAAGGCAATCTCGGATTCGCACTAATCGTCGCATGTACCCAATAGGGAGGAACGATCACTACATCCCCCGGAAAGGCATGTACCGCATAACATCGACCGGGTTGATCCTCCGCATACTCCTGCATATAAATAATCGCCTCTCCCGACCAAATCTCATAGATTTCCGGCGTAGACCAACCGCTATAAGGAGATATCTTATGAATATGCCCTTGACTTCTGACTGGCTCCTGCCCCAATTTACCAGCGCTATATGTCACTACCCCGAATAACAAATGTAACTTATTCAGCAACACACGATGTTCTTCTTTGCCGACATCCATAGCGATCGAGTAAACCTGCTCCGGTCCCTTGCATTGAGGATCACGCAAACTAGCCCGTATATCTTCCAGCCGGCGAATCTCGACCTCCGGACCAAATACACCCGCCCCATAGGTAAACCCCATAGGCGATTGAACCGGTGTTATATCAATTCCTTTATCAAATACAAATCCGTTCATTTTGCTGTTGTTTTACCATGAAATACTCCAAGCCGAATAAAGCGGCGTCATCGCCCAATATTGCCGGGACAACCGGGACTTTCCCGGAAGGACACCAAGCTAATTCATCCACTCGCTTACTGATATAAGGGATAATCACCTCTTGGCTTTTTAAAATCCCCCCTCCCAGAATCACCACTTCCGGATCATAAGCATGTATATAGGTTATTATCGCCGACGCCCAGATATCCATACATTCATTCCTAATCAATAAAGCGTCTGTATTCCCCTCCTGCGCCAACCTGAAAATGCGCTTGAAATCATAGATATCCGCATCTCGCTTAAATGATTCCGATAAAAGGGCATGCTCCCGGATAATGGTCGGCAAGAAAAAAGAGGAAGACAGAGCTTCTACACAGCCTTTATTCCCGCATGAACATCGACGGCCCTTATAATCCAACACAAAATGTCCTCCCAAAGAACCCGCTTGAAAATGCTGTCCATACAGAAGCCGTCCATCGATCACGACTCCCGTACCGATACCGGTTCCGATTGTCATCATGACTACATTGTTCTTTCCCCGGGCCGCACCCTGCCACCATTCTCCGGCTACGGCCAAACGAGCGTCATTATCCATGCAGAAAGGAACTTCCCAATTCTCCCATGCCCATTTATCCAGACTGATCGAACAGGCATCATCATACTTCTCATTCGTAGAGATTACCCGGTTATGAATTGGATCTACCAACCCGGGAAAAGCCAGGCCGATACAACGAAGCGCCGCCACATCAATACGCCAAGCGGCCAACAACCGATCGATCGCCTCCTTTATCTTAGGTAAGTTCAGAGCTAATCCCAGAGCCAGACGGGAAGGTAATCTCACACAGTCTACGATCTCACCATCAGACAATAGTCCGATCTTTACGACCGTCCCCCTAAATCTATCGCTATCGTATACATAAGCTATCGCAATTTAGGGGTACCGTTCACTTCTACCAATCGGGCCGAGAAGCCCTTATTCGCTATCTCTTCATAATTATGCCCGGCATCCGAAGGCCAGCATGCGGCAAATGACAAGACGCTATTTCCAGTATTAGCTACCCGGTGCGCTACACCGCCCGGTATATAATGCAGGCTACCCGGCATCATCCTTTCCGCCCACGTATTCCGTTCCCGGTCCATCAAGATCAACATACCTTCGCCTTCCAATCCCCAATAATACTCCGAACGATCCTCTTGTTGATGAAAATGGCCTTTCGTCATGAAATACTCATCTCCCACCTTTCCCGGATATAATTGAGTAATACCAAATAAAGCCCTCCCGGAGTGCCTTCCCGCTCCGGTAAATAACTATATACCTCGTATGCTAATTGATCTAATGGTAATTGGGAATAAGCATCTTGATTCTCAAAAATTCCGGTAAGCTCACCTAAAGTTCTCCGGCTCTTTACCACACCTTCCCCTTTAACTCATTTTGAAAAAATGACAAGGATGGGATTACAATCTTTTTTTATGTTCCATGATATTCTATTTTACGATACAACTTATATCGCAAAAATAGATCGAATACCTTGGGCTTTATTTTAGTATTTTTCCAAACAACTATGAAATCCTGTCCTTATTCTCCATCCAGGCGCTCCTTATATTTTTTCTGGTACTCGGATGGAAGCATATTCGTGGTTTTCTTAAATTGGCCGATGAAGTTGGATAGATTATTGAATCCGGCCTCGGAACTAATCGTGGATATCTTCAGGTTTCCCTCTATCAATAGTTTTTTCGCATGTCCTATGCGCATGTCATTCAGGTACCCCACGAAAGTCTTCTTGGTCCGTTTCTTGAAATAACGACAAAAAGCGGTCGGAGTCAAGCCTACCAAAGCGGCGACTTCCTCCAGCTTCACTGGAGACGTGAAGTTCTTCACCAGATATTTATAGACCTTATTGAAACGCTCGAAATCGTCCGAGTTGACCGTTTCCGTAAACCCCGTACTGGCTAATATCTCATATTCTTCGGAAGTCGCCATTAATTCCAGTAAAGCAATCAATTTGATCACCCTACTCGCTCCCGTCTCATTGGCGGATTGGCTGATCAGCTCGGCAATCTTCTTCCGGGACTTACCCACAAACTTAATTCCTCTACGGGAACGCTCTATCAATTCCCGGATATTATTCATCTCCGGAAGACGGATTAAATTAGGTTCAAAAATCTGACGCTTGAAGAACAAGCAAATACAAGTAGCCCGCAAGCCGGAGCTCTTATCGAAATAAACAGGGTCGTTTCTCCACTCATGTGGCAGTTGAGGGCCGATCATACAAACATCGCCCTCGAAATATCCTTCCACATGATCCCCGACAAAGCGAGTACCCGTACCACTTGTGATATACATTATCTCAATAGCCGGATGGTAGTGCCAAGGCACTATAAAATGCGGTAGATCCTCCACATAGAAATGAATGTGACTATCTATCGGGAATGGCAGTTCTTGAAATAATGGTTTCATAGGCTTTATACTAAAGGTTTCAACCTCTCGATCAGTTCATCCCCAAGCGCCCGTTTATTCACGATATGTTCCTGTACGGCGGTAACAAACGGATTATTCACGAAATCTCCTCGAACACCCTCGAAATCCTGTTGTTTTTTCCTTGTTGGAACCATCCACACCGAAACCGATCATAGAAGTCAAGGAGAATTCCTTACGGGCATCCTCATAAAGCATCTCATCCAAGCGGATCACACATTCTTGCCAACGACGAACCAGATCAATAATCTCTGCGGCGGAAATCGAACGGAGATCCACCCCATAATAACGTTCGATCATCTCGTAGGCCCATGTCCATTCCAAGGAATAATAACGTCCGTGAACCAAACGGAAAAAGCATTCCACATCCTCTAAGGAAGCGATTTCCCCCTGTTCGATATCTTGCAACAAGGCATCTAGCGGTTCCCTCGGGAGGATCAAGCCCGCCAAGTCCAGCCATTCTCCGGAGCCTTTGGATTCCGTAGGACGCAATTGCTCCCAGACCTCTTCCATAGAACAATAGGTCGTACCTTCCAAACGCTTGATTAACGAGTTACCAAAGAACTTATTAATTGCCATCCCATAAAAGTTCAACGCATTCCGGAGGGAGGAACCTTTTATACGAGTATTCTGATAATAATAAATCTCGGAAGTCTCTCCAACCAATGCCTGCAGGTTTTTCAAGATATCCACCGCTTTCAGCATCTTCTGGATCGTATAGGGACTCAATAGATTATAGTTAATCATATCCAAGCGATCCGGGTCCGTACGTTTATCACGCTTCGGCCATTTCTGGGCATCACGGATCGTACCTACGCTGCGAAGATTAATTCCCGGGACTAAGTAAGTCTCATCATCCTTCTCTATTAAATAGGAGAAGGGAATATCGGAAGTATCGCTATGGTGATGATGGCGACCCATTACCAAAGAGAAAGCGCCGATACGGGCCGGCCAAAGAATATACGAGTCGCTGGTAGTCTTGGAGCCACGTTCCACGATCCCTTGATGGATCGGTCCCAGCTTATACATATGATTACTCTGGTTAGAGCCACTTCCCGCGTTCAAGAACGAATACATTCCCGCTATCAACAAACTACTCTTATGCATAGACACCGTAAACGGACCGGCGCATATAGCGCAAGCCTCCCCATTCTCGAAAGCGCAGTTGCTGACGCGATCACACTATCCCCGATAAATACCGGGGCCTCTCTCTTACTATTTACGGAACCATTTTCCAGACGTGCGCTATTTCTCTATAATCGCCGTAATCACCAATCTTCACGTTACGGATCGTACCGGTATTGACAATCTTGACCTTATCGCCAGCCGTTTCCTCCGTAGAGGCGATACCCTCCGCATAAGCGGTAATCATATCCCGCAAGCGTTCGATCAAGGCCGGACGATGACGGTACAATGCGATAATATAGCCAATGAAGCCGACAGGCCATCGTAAATCGGAACCTCACGCCCGCCGGTCTCATTCAAGACCGACACCTCGACATTATTCCCGAACGTAGCCTTGCCTTCCCACCAACATAACATTTATATTCTGGATAAAGCAGTCATCACCGATCTGGTAATTAGCGATATAATTCTGTGCGTTCTCGATCAGCACATTATCCCCCAACGTACAATTATGTAGGGTAACATGACGAAACCCGCTATGCTTCGAAGGCTCAATAACCACTCCCGGTAAATATAAACCTCTGGCTTTTAAAGGCTCCCTAACTTAACCACTCCCCGAAAAATTTCTCAAATGATTCACGTGGTTCACATATTCAATGGTTGTTTAACGCCCGTTCATACAACATCTCTTTGGAACGTTCCTCACGACCGAGGGTCCAAATCATCTTCCTCTTTCGGGACCAAGGTAAATGCATCACACCTTGTGAAGCCATGATCATCGGTTTCTCGGTCTTATCGATCTCCGCCAACGTACGGTTCACGACCTCTATTTGCTCTTCAAAAGTCGAGGTGTGAGATATGCGATAATGTACCAGCAAATCCGCCTCTGATGCCTCATCCAAGGTAGATTTAAAAGATTCCACCAGCTCGATTGGGTAACTTGCGGATAAATCCGACCGTATCGGACCTTAAGAGCAGCAAGTTCTCGATAATGACCTTGCGTACGGTCGTATCTAACACGTAGCGAACAACTTATTCTCGGCAAAGACCTCACTCTTGCTCAATAAGTTCATCAAGGTAGATTTACCTACGTTCGTATATCCGACCTAACGCTACACGTACCATCTTACCCCGGTTTTTCCGTTTGTACGCTTTTTTGCTTGTCAATATCCACCAACTCTTTCTTCAATCGTGCGATCTTATCCAAGATAATACGTTTATCAGTCTTCCAACTGTGTCTCACCCGGACCACGCATACCTACCGCCGCCTCGCTGACGCTCCAAGTGTGCAGTCCAGACGAGTCAAGCAGGGGTAACATATATTTATACAGTAAGTTCTGATCTGTGTTCTTCTTCGCATATGGTCTGTGCACGGCTTAGCGAAGATATCCAAG